>Ga0209181_10008885_pt1 | contig 13368 bp, 12 predicted proteins | sample MAT05_FD_187208 | JGI IMG/M metagenome (GOLD analysis project Ga0209181, IMG submission 187208) | Freshwater microbial communities from Lake Fryxell liftoff mats and glacier meltwater in Antarctica - MAT-05 (SPAdes) (version 2) | ecosystem: Environmental > Aquatic > Freshwater > Ice > Liftoff... | reverse complement strand
TGCCGTGTTCCAACACGACGGAGACTTTCTCCCGATTTTGTTTGTGCCTGAAGTCAAAGCGACGGACAGCTCCAAAACTTACCGACGCAATATCCGAATTCGTGCCTAGACCGTTTTCATCATCGTGATGCCACCCCATCCCTTGATCGCCGTCCGCGTAGAGATTAAGCAGGCAGGAATTGTATCGCCCGCTGGTGCGCTTTTGCACGAGGTCTTTCATAGCCAGTAGGTTGGAAGTCCACTTGAGAGCCGTCCTCGTGCGCCCGGAATAGGTGTAGTCAAAATTGTGGTCGCCAAACCAAGCGACCTTTCTGGCCGTTATGATGTGGCGACCGAACATGCAGGCTTCATCATGTTTCCATTCGATATGTTTCAGTAGATAGTCTAAGTGCGCATTTGCGTCTCTCACGTCGAAAATAGTTCCGTAGTAAATTGCCTCTCCATCATATGGCAATACGTTGGAAGGAGTGTCCTTTCGATTGATTTCTAGATCGAGTTGATTTTGTTTTTCCATTTCTTGTATTTGCGTGTGAGACAATTCCCCGGATGGCGATAGGCAGCTTCGGGCGTCTCGTGTTCATTTTGAAATAGCATACGATTCACCTGTTCCATTCGGCTAACTCTTTACACGACTTTCGCAACCGCCTGAGCCCGCTCAAAGGCAATCATTGCTTTTTTTCGAGTTGGCCCCCATCGATATCCACCGATGCCTCCGCTTGACTGAATCACGCGGTGACAGGGTATTAAATAAGCGAGATCGTTCCTTGCAATCGCGCTGCCGACTGCGCGGTGTGCTTTTGGCGACTTGATTTGACCAGCGATCTCCCGATAGGTTGATAGCTCGCCGTGGCCGATGGCGAGCAGCGCCCGCCAGACTTTCACCTGAAAATTCGTTCCCTTCACGAGCAATCGAATGGGGTCTGTGCCAGCCACTGGCATGGTCTTGAAAATCCGTCTTGCCATCGCCATGGCATGGTCGTCATCGCGAGTAATGACGGCGCCAGACCATTCCGCCTGGATTGTCGCAAGTTCGCTCTCGCGGTCCTTCTCAGTATCGAGAAACGCAAGCCGGCAAATCCCTCGTGGAGTCTCTGCAATAAAAGCTTCGCCAAAAGGCGTCATACTGAATCCCGTCCTGATTTTCCAACCTTTGCCTTTTAGGGCAATTTCCCCTGGTGAAGCTGCTTCAAGATTCACGCAAAGGTCGTGCAGCCGCCCCGGGCCGGAGAGCCCAACATCAAGAGCGGTATCAAGCACAGCGTTTCCCATGCCTAGCAATTGTTTGGCTTCAATCGCGGTGAGGTGCTGGAGAAAATTTTTGGGAGTGATTCCCACCCATCGTCGAAACATCTTATGAAAATGAGATTTGCTCATTCCGTTCATTCCGGCGATCTCTGCCAAACCGGGCTGCTCGTGAACATTTTCTGCGATGTATCGGATCGATCTAGCAACGCGGTCATACTCATTCATTGAGAAACACTATCGTCAATTTTCTATCTCGACACCCGAATCTTGCTGTTTGAACGCCTGTCCAATTCAGGAGGTTCCAATATCAGAGCACATCGTGATTTGGACGGTCCAGCCCAGCAACAGCAATTTCCCGGCAATTCTCATTTTGACTGAGCGGGGAGGGATCTTTACCGGGATCGGCAAATTTATTCGCCGGGCCAAGAGAGTGCCGGGCGTAGTCCGGGAACAATAAGAGCGACGCCTGAAGATCGCCGATCCCAGTCGGGCCGTGCACAGGGTCGGCATTATTTCATAATCAGAAGCGCTGGCAATTTTCTTGCCCTCCTTTTCGTTGTCGATGATTTTAAGGAGGTTTGATTATCAATGACACAATTGCCGGGATTTCCACGGCCGCCGGAGAAGGCGCTATTGCTGTGATCCGTGTCTCCGGGCCGGAAGCGGCAGAGATATCGTGTCAGGTTTTCCAAGCCAAAGGCAAATCCCACATCGAGACCCCCCGCCTGATGAGGTATGGTCAGATTGCTCGTCACGGCGAGACCATTGATGCCGGGATGGCCGTCTATTTTCCCGGCCCTCGAAGCTACACTGGGGAGGACATGGTGGAGATTCACTGTCATGGTGGGATCCTTGTTGCCGCACGGGTGTTGGAAGCGGTGCTGGAGTTGGGTGCGAGGGCTGCCGACGCTGGGGAATTCACGCGCCGGGCATTTCTTAATGGCAAGTTGGACCTCACGCAGGCGGAAGCGGTGATGGATATTATTCGGGCGCGGTCGCCGATTGCGCTCGCGGCTGCGGAGGAGCAACTGCAGGGGCGCTTGGGCAAAGAGCTTGCCGCAATGAGGGCCCACTTGCTCGCCTTGGTTGCCAACAAGACATCAGAAAAGCGCTCCACGAAATCGAGGCCCTGCTCTCCACGGCCCGGACCGGCCGCATCTTGAGAGAGGGGGTTCGCCTTGTGATCTTTGGTTCTCCGAACGCAGGGAAATCCAGTCTGTTGAACTCGCTTCTGGGTTTTGAGCGCGCCATCGTGACTCCCACTCCCGGAACAACCCGGGATACAATTGAAGAATTTGCGAACCTTGGCGGGCTTCCATTTCGTATCACGGATACGGCGGGCTTGCGCGAAACCGAGGACCTCGTCGAACAAATTGGGATGGCCCGCGCCCACGAAGCCATGGCCACCGCAGACATTCTTTTGCATGTGATCGATGCCAGCGAGAACGGGGAAATGCCCCCTTCGACAGAGGGCGGTGCTTCGAAATCCCTCATCGTCTTCAACAAAATCGACATCATGAACCCACAGACCGATTTTCCTCATGGGGGCATTGGCATTTCCTGTCTGACTGGTGATGGTCTGGAAACGCTGGTTCAAAAAATTGTGGCTCGTGCCCAAGGCGCCCTGCAGCGTCCTTCCGCTCTGGCCATCAACGCCCGGCATCAAGCTTGTCTTCAGCGTGCCAAGGCGGGGTTGGAGACCGCAGCTTCGGAGCTTGAATCCCGGCATTCCCCCGAATTTGTCGCTACGGGCTTGCACGAGGCACTTGATGCCATCGGCGAAATTCTGGGAGTGGCTGACACCGAAGAAATTCTTGGCGAGATTTTTTCCAAATTCTGCATCGGCAAATGAATTTCTTTTATCAAAACATCCTTCGTCCTCTCCTCTTTCGTTTGGATGCGGAATCGGCTCACAATCTCGCGATCCACCTCCTTGCCCTTACTCCGCCAGCACTCCTCCGGACATTTTTTTGCAAAAATCTGCCAAGCCAGCCAAGCGAGGTATTTGGTTTGAAATTCCCCAATCCGGTGGGGTTGGCGGCTGGGATGGATAAAAACGCGGAGGCGCTTAGCGCCTGGGGGTCCCTCGGATTTGGGTTTGTTGAAATTGGCACCATCACCGCACATGCCCAGCCCGGCAATCCCAAACCCCGCTGCTTCCGATATCCGGCACAGCAGGCGCTTATTAACCGGATGGGGTTTAACAACGATGGCGCCATCGCCGTCGCGGCCCGTTTGGAACGCGTCCGGCACTCCGGCCGTTGGCCAAAAATTCCTGTGGGAATTAATTTGGGGAAATCCAAAATCACGCCGCTGGATGATGCCCCCGCCGATTATCTCGCCAGCCTGCGGGCTCTGAAATCTTTTGGAGACTATTTTGTCATTAATGTCAGCTCGCCAAATACTCCAGGTCTCCGCGATCTTCAGGAAATTTCGCGGTTAGCGGAGATTATGACCCTGCTACGGATCGAGGTGCCTGACAAACCGATCCTCGTAAAAATCGCGCCGGACCTCACCGATGATGCGGCCATTGAGATTGCGGCCTTGGCAGAAAAATCCGGCATGGCAGGGCTGATTTCCACAAACACCACCTTGGATCATTCTTCGGTCCTTAGCGAGGGCGACCAACAAGGCGGGCTGAGTGGCACCCCACTGCTTGCCCGTTCGACGAATCTGACACGTCGGATTGTCACGTCCACTTCCCTCCCTGTCATTGCCTCGGGTGGGATTATGGACGCTGCGTCCGCGCACCAGAAATTTGAAGCGGGGGCAAAACTCATCCAACTCTACACGGGTTTTGTTTACAAGGGCCCCGGGCTTATTGCCGAAATCCTGAAAAAAACCACATCACAACCACAGTGATCAACAAGGCGCCGATAACGTTAAGCACCACGCCCGCTTTGAGCATGTCAATAATGCGAACCCGGCCGGTTCCAAAGACAATGGCGTTGGGTGGGGTGCCAACCGGCATCATAAACGCCATGGACGCTGAGAGTGTGGCAGCCACCATGAGCGGAAGAGGGTCCGTCTGCTCCGCAACCGCAGCGGCTCCCACAATGGGAAGCACTAACTGAGTGCTTGGAGTGTTGGAGGTGAGCTCAGTGAGGACTGTCATAACGAGGCAGGTAATCAACACCATCGAAAACAGCCCCAAGGTTCCGAAATCGCTGAAAAACGTGGTCGCCACCCAAGCCGAGAGCCCGGAGTCCTGAAATCCGCGGGCCATCGCGTAACCGCCGCCAAATAGCAAAATGATTCCCCAGGGCACGTTGGCAATAGATTTTGCTGTGAGAAGACGGGTGGGTTCACCAGTTTCGGTGCTGCGTCCTGGAAGCAGAAAAAGCAACACGGCCATAAAAATGGCAACTGTCCCGTCATCAATACCCGTGGCCCATGGAAGAAGCCCCTGCCAGCCGGGGATCGTGAACCCCTCAAAGGCAATCGGCTCCCGGAAAACCCACAAAACCGCCGTGAGAGCAAAAACTCCCCCCACAATCGCCTCCTCCCGCCGGAGGGGACCAAGGGCCGTCAGTTCAACACGGAGGAGAGAACGGTCAATTTTCAAACTCTTGGGAGAGCGGAACAGCCATAGGCTGAGGACGACCCAGGCGCAGAACAAAAGAGCCAAAGAAAGTGGCATCGCAAAGAAACACCACTGCGCAAAGGTCAATTGCACGGCATCGGGAAACATCTCGGTGTAGATCGCCCGAAACGCGAGGTTGGGCGGTGTGCCCACCGGTGTCGCAATGCCGCCAATTGAACACGAGTAAGCAATGCCAAGCATGATGCTCACCCCCAGCGGACGCAGGGTTTTGGTGTCATGGTTTTCCTCAAGCTTCGCGAGCACCGCCATCCCCACAGGCAACATGGCCAAGGTTGTGGCCGTGTTAGAAATCCATGCGGACAAGAATCCGCAGGCGACCATAAACCCAAGGACCAGCAGCGCGGGAGTATGACCAAAAAACACCAACACATGCATCGCTAATCGGCGATGCAAGTTCCAGCGCTCCATGGCCAGGGCAATCAGGAAGCCGCCAAGGAAAAGGAAAATGATGGAATTAAAATACGCGGGCGCAATTTTCGCAGCGGATTGCAGACCTAAAATCGGATAGAGCACGAAAGGAAGAAGCGCAGTCACCGCAAATGGCACCGGCTCCAAAATCCACCAGATCGCCATCAAAACCACAATCGCTGCCATCTTCGTCACAGCCGCATCAGCCCCCTCAGGCCGAAAAAACAGCAACACCAGCGCAAAACATCCCAGCCCAAGCAGAATCCCAAACAAGGAGATCGGTTTGCTCTCCAGTCCTAGGGGTTTGGTTGCGGGGGTCATCCAAAAAATAAGTAGGGGATTTTTTGCACAGAGCGAGAAAAACCGATGCGGCCACATGGCGCTTTGGTTGAAAGTCTTCCGCCAGGAAATTGAGACCTAGGAAGCGAGGGACCGCCATCCCTGCCACCAAATCCCTTTCGCCGGGCTGCGTGGCCTCCAAGACGGCTTGTTATTTTTGACGGGCCGGGATAGGTGGGAGGATGTTCGTGAAAAATCTCAGTCTCTTCCTAGCGTTGCGTTATCTGAAGCCGAAGCGAACCTTTCTGTCTATCATCACCTTGATTTCAATTGTTGGGGTCATGTTGGGGGTCATGGTTCTGATTCTTGTGATTTCGGTGATGACTGGATTTGAGCAGGAACTTCAGGAGAAGGTGATTGGGTTTGATGCGCATTTGGTTATTGGAAATGGGAGTGTGCTGCGCGACTGGGAGGACGCGGCGGAGCAGGCCGGGAAGGTGGCCGGGGTGATAGGCGTGGCGCCCTTTGTGCAGGGGCCGGTTTTGGTGCAATTCCAAGACAAACGGATGGCACCAAAAATCCGTGGCATTGACGCCGGAAAAGAACAGGACGTCATTGATATTCGGAAATTCATTGTGGCCGGCGAATACGATTTGGAGGGGGACAAAACGATCCTTGGGTCGGAGCTCGCGGGAATCTTGGGAGCCTCCATCGGGGACAAAGTCACAATTTTTTCTCCGGGAAATATTAATAATGTTCTCGAAGAGCTTGAACGTTTGGAGACTGATGGCAGCACGCCCAGCGCACCGGATCTCAAACAGATGTTGCTCCCCATGGAGTTGGAGGTTTCCGGGATTTTTGAAAGCGGGCGGTATCTGTATGACAGCGAGTTTCTCCTGGTGCCCCTGCACATTGGTCAGGAGATTTACAATCTCGGCCCGGACGTGCACGGGCTGGCGGTCAAAACGGTGGACCCCTTCAAAGCCTTGGTGGTCAAAGAAGAGATGAATGCATTTTTGACCCCCCCCACCGCGGCCCTCACCTGGATTGACCTGAACAAGCAACTCTTTGATGCCATCCGCATGGAACGGCATGTGATGTTTTTTATCCTTATGTTTATTATCTTGGTGGCAGCTTTTGGCATCATGAATACCCTGATCACGGTCACAGTTCAAAAGACCCGCGAAATCGGAATCCTGAAAGCCCTCGGTGCCAGAACCCCGCAAATTGTGGGAATCTTTTTTGCGCAGGGAATTGTCGTGGGGGTTTTTGGGACTGTGGCGGGTCTGCTTTCCGGGATTACGTTGGTTCAATACCGGAATCAGGTGAGTGACTGGCTTGCGAACACCCTGGGCGTGGAGGTTTTCCCCAGGAGCGTCTATCAATTCAGCGAGATTCCAGCGCAGGTTGTGGTGTCGGATGTCGTCCTGATCTGTGTGTGCGCCTTTGCGATCTGCTCGGTGGCGGCGTTATTACCAGCATGGTTTGCGGCAAGGATGGAACCCGTGAAGGCGCTTCGCTACGAATAAAAATTTCAGCGGGCGGCTGTCCATCCGCCTTCAAAACGGTCAGAGCGCCAGCGGTTTTCGTCAGCCACCTTACGAAAATCAGCGGAAGTTCCACTCAGAATCACAACATAGCGGCCTTCTTCCGTGTTCAGGTTTGACGCCACGGAAGCCGAAGAATCCACCAGATACAGATTACTACCCTCGATCCGATAGCGGCCCCGGAAGGTGGGTAGCGTTCGGTCGCGTTCGGCATAAACCAGATATTGCCCACCGGGGACCAGGCGAAGTTCCATGGAAGGTTCGCCTCGGGGACCAGCCTTTCGCCATACGCCAAGGATGGGCGACCATGCGGGGAATTCCATCTCATAAATCCGCCATTGACCGTCCTCGAATCGCCAACGCACTTCCAGGGACTCCTCCAAAGTAAACCTTGCGGGGGAATTCAGCCGAACCCGACTGCGGGTTTTGGCCCCAAAATTGTTAGCAAACAGGATTTCCGTTCCTGAGACTTCCATGCGGAAAGGCTCGGACGCCAGGGTGCGGGTATATTCGGCGGCTCCACCGGAGCGGGGCATCGCAGGTGATTGCAATTTGGCACCCGCAGCAAAAAACCCGCCCAAGGCATCATAGGCTTGGCGATTGTTCGCCGCTGCAAACTCTTGCAGCCTGCGATCTAAAGGGACCACTTCATCGTAAGACGAGGCCAAAGGAGCTTCCGGCGTGGAGCCACAACCTGCAAGACCAGCAAACATCGCCGATCCCATGCAAAGATGGAAAAAGCTCCTGATCCCGGATCGCATCGAATGAGTTGCCTGGAAAATGAAAAACCGGATTAAGGGTTAACGACAACGACCGTGCCCGTGGGACGAAAGGCCAGCATGGGGGATTTCGGGGGCTGGACGAGGCTGAAGTCGATGTATTCCTGATTGACGGGAGCGATCAGGCTGTAGCCGCCTTTGCCATTGGGCAACATCACCGTTCCCCACCGATTACGGGTTACAACCTCTTTGGCAAAAACTTTTTCCGAGCGAAGGGTGTGATTGATCATTTCGGGTTCGGGTTGAGTTGCAACCACTGCAAGAAAAGCACCACCGGCGAGGAATAGGAAATTCATGATTTGGAAATTTAGAGAAACCTTATACCCCCGGCCCATCAACAGGCAAGCCATAATCAGCAGGTTTCTTTGTGGCTTTTTCACAGAAATTCTGCTACCTCATTATCTTTCCCCAATCTGAATTTCATGCCAGAACCCACTGAAGATCCTCCAGCAAACCCGGATGAGGCCAGCCAGAGCCCTGAGGATTCCGCTGCTGACCCCGCCTTGGATGCGCAAGCGAGCGAGGTCGATCCAGCACAAGACCCCGAGTCCGCGACCCCGCAAGAGACGGAGCCCCCGGCCCCCGAGGAACCTGAACTCATGGATTCCCTGCCAGTGCTGGATGATAATCCCATGCATGAGGCGGCTTCCGATGGGCAGCTCTTGGAAGCTTGCCCTGCTTGCGGGACCCTGATGGATGTGACTTTGCAGGATCCTTTCTCGAAGATTCATTGTCCGAGCTGCGGCCAAGCCTTACGAGCCCGCAAACAATTCAACCACTATAAGTTGCTGGAACTGATCGGTCAGGGCGGGATGGGCCAGGTTTTTAAAGCGCAGGACTGCAATTTGAATCGCAATGTGGCGCTAAAAGTTCTGAGACGAGAGCTGGCAAGCAGCCCCGAAGAGCGGGAAAAGCTTGCGTCCGAGGCCCGCATCACCGCTTCGATCAACCACCCCTACGTGGTCAAAGTTTTTTCGTTTGGTCAGGATCATGGACAATTTTACATGGCCATGGAGCTGATCCCCAATGCCTCCTTGGACGATCTGCTGACACTACAGCGGCGGGTTCCCGAGATGCAGGTTCTTCAGATTGGGATGCAAATTGCCGAGGGCCTGCAAGCGGCTTTGGAAAAAGATTTGATTCACCGTGACATCAAGCCGGGGAACATTCTTTTTGCTGATGCGCATACGGCAAAACTCGTGGACTTTGGTCTGGCAATCATCATGGATGAGGCCGCTGCCGCCGTGGGCGAAATTTGGGGCACTCCGTATTATATCGCCCCCGAAAAGCTGGATAATCAGCCCGAGGACTTTCGAAGCGACATTTACAGCCTTGGGGGAACCCTCTTCCATGCCCTTGCTGGTCGTCCCCCGTATGAAGCGGAGACCGCATCCATGGTGGCTCTCAAACAGCTCAAGAGTCAACCGATCAGCCTGCAAGCCTTCGCGCCGGATGTGTCTAGTGAGACCGCATATGTGATCAACCGGATGATCGCAAAAAATGCGGATGACCGGTATGGTTCCTATGCCGAATTGATCGAACACCTTGGCTACGCAAAAAACAAGCTGATTGAGCGCATCAAAAAACCCCCGCAACCCAAAGCCCGTGTGGTGATTGAGACCAAGGAAACCCGCAATTTCACTGCGTGGATCACATTGGTGTTGCTCATCGTGGCCTTGGTGGCAGGCGGGGTGATCTACCTGTATCGCGACCGAATTTTCCCGAGCGTGGCCGCCGCCTCAGGCGCGTTTATCCCGGAGGACTTTGATGCCGCTTTCACAAATGCCGTGCAACTCATGGCTAGCAGTCAATTTGATGAAGCCCGAAGTGAGTTCCGCAACCTCTCGGAGACCCCCGAGATCACGCAGCCCCGCAAAAACTGGGCGACCATGAACGAAGGCTTGGCTGCCCTTTTCCTTGGCGACCGAGCAGGAGCCGCAGCGCTTTTTGACCAGATTCAGAAGGCCGACCTGTATTCCTCCGCAGAAGAGGATATCGCGGTTGCCAATTTCTTTGTGGAGGCATGCCGCCTGCTTTCGCAGCAGGATAAGGTGATCGACCGACAAACATCCAGCCTCTACTCGCCTTCCAACTTTGAGTCGTTTGGACTTTTCTGTTTTGCCATCCATAACTGGGAACTTGGAGACCTTGTAAATGCCGAACCCGCCTTGAGAATGTTTGCTTCCGGACGCCCGCCGAAAGACTACCCATGGATCGGGGAATACAAAACTTTGGCAAAGCCCTACCGGCAAGATGCCCGCTTGGTTTTGAGCTTGAAGCGAAAAGTGGACAATGCTGCCAGCCCTGAAGCGGCCAAGGCCCTGCTTCCAGAGATTGAGGCAGCCAGGGCCGCGATCACCACCGGAAGCAAACCCGCAGAAGTCTTGGACCAATTGGTCGGGCAAATCAACAAGTGAGGCGATGACGTTTTCGCCGGGCACATTCCTAGATCTTGACCACACCGACCACCGGGTCATTTTCGACAATGTGGAGCATGTGTGGCAGGTCTTGGGAAAAATTGCGCCTTACCTGCAGTTCCGGCTGAAGCCTGCCATGTTGGGGACCCTGATTGGGAAACCCTTTCTCGGGCCTGACGTGTTCGTGGGCGAGGGCACCGTGATTGAGCCGGGTGCCATGATTAAGGGCCCTGCATGGATCGGGGAAGGGTGCCAGATCCGAAATGGGGCCTATATCCGCGAAAATGTGATCATTGGAAACCATGTGGTTGCCGGAAATTCCTGCGAATTCAAAAATTGCCTGATTTTTGATAAGGCCGAAGTTGCTCATTTTAACTATGTGGGAGATTCGATTCTCGGTTACAAATCCCACCTTGGGGCCGGGGTGATCCTCTCCAACGTGCGCTTGGATCGACGGGAAGTTATGGTCTCACTCCCTGACGCCGCCATAACCACCGGCCTGAAAAAGTTTGGAGCCATTGTGGGTGACCATGCCGAGATTGGATGTAACAGCGTGATCTCCCCGGGGTCCATCATTGGGCGGGGAGCCCTCATCTACCCGGGCGTTTCCTGGCGAGGGATTCTCCCGGAAAAACAAATCGTCCGGCTTCGGCAACAGCTTGATATTTTACCCCGAAGAGACTGATGCGGTGCGTCACGACTTGAAGAAACTGCGGGTCACAAGGGAAACCGCATTGAATTTCCGTCGCCGCCGTGCGAAAAGTCATGAATGCTGAAATTTTCTCCCCTCGTTCTAATTCCAGTTCTTAGTTTGGGGGTCCTGCTCACAGGATGCTCAACCCCTTCCCCCCAACCGCCCGCGCCAAGTATTGTGGTGATCGCCCCGGCTCCTGTTGACAGCAAAACGATTAAACGTCCTACACAATCCCGTCGCACATCCAAACCCCGGCCTAAACCCCCGACAAAAATCACCTCGCAATCGACAGATCGGACCGCACCACAAGCGGCCACCGCAGCGCCTGCTCCGGAGGCACCAGTCATCCCGAAGACTCCCGCAACCAGTGCGCCCATCGCAACCTTTGTGACAGCGGGCCAATTGGAATCTGCCTCCACAGAACAGCTTGTTTTTGCCGGCAACAACGCTGCAGTGCAGGAAGATCAGGGCCTCTTTGAAGACGCAATCCTGCTCAGCCGCGTGAGAGCCAGCCTCAAGGCCGCTTCGGAACCCGATCTGGCCAGCACGGCAAAAGTCAGCTCCGGAACCGTCACGCTGGATGTCCCTGCGAACTATGAGCCCAAAACCATCGCCGCAGCCGTCGATACCGCTCTGAACACCAGCGGCGTTCGGAAAGTGCAGGTCAACGTGCCTTTGGAATAAACTTGGAGAAACTCAGGAAGCCGTCGCGGGCTGGTTTTTACGGCTGTTATCAGAGGCCGGAGTGGCTGAAGCGGCTGGGGCTGACGAAGTCGCGGCCGTGGTGGTGGCGGCACGGGCAATCCCCCCACGATTGGGCGTGACTTCGGACCGGCCAATAAAAGTTGCACCTTCCTCGATGATAATCCGTTGAGCCGCAAGGTCACCAGTAAGTTGGGAACTGGCTTTTAACTCTGCCCGTTCCATGACCGTGATATTTCCTGTCACGGTGCCATGCACCACGACAGCCTTGGTTTTGACTTCTCCATGCACGTTGGCATTTTTGCCAAGAGTCAGGAGACCGGCCTCGGAGACAATTTCTCCTTCCAGTTTTCCGTCAAAAATTAATTCGCTCTCAAAGCGGATAGTGCCTTTGACGTCCACATCACTGGCAAGGATGTTTTTAGAAGCTGATACTGAAGTTTCCGGCATAAAATTGGTAAGATTGTTGAGGTTCATATTGAAAGAGTCACCAACTTATTCCTGAATTTCCATCTTGTCCAACTCACATTCTGAACTCTTGGCAACAGGGGGAGCATCTTCGAAACTTGGAAAAGGGCAATACGTGGCGGCTACAACGAGATTGCGCCCCAACAGAGTGGGGCGGCTGCAACGAGCGCAAGCGTGATCGGCACGCCTTGCGATGTAGCCACGTTACTCAACGTCACCCACATTTAATCGTACCTTAAGGGGTTCCTCGAAATCTATTCGCACTGGCGAGGGCCGCGGGGATGTCATCGAGGAAACAGACGTGGCCCATTTTTCGGCCTGGGCGGGGTTCGGATTTTCCGTAGAGGTGGAGCTTTGCGGTGGGATTGGCGAGGAGAGCTGACCAGTCGGGCACTCCGGCTGACCAAAGGTCTCCGAGGAGGTTGTGCATGACCACAGGTGAGAGGAGCTTGGTGGAGCCAAGGGGAAGGCCGCAGACGGCGCGGAGTTGTTGTTCGAATTGACTGGTGACGCAGGCATCAAACGAAAAATGACCCGAATTATGTGGGCGGGGGGCCAGTTCGTTGATGAGGAGTTCACCGGATTTGGTGAGGAACATTTCCACGGCGAGGAGGCCGATGACATCAAGCTCCCGGGCGATGGATTCTGCGAGTTCCGCCGCGCGGTCGAGCACCGTCCGGGGGAATCTGGCAGGCACAATGGAAAGGTCGAGGATGTGATTGGTGTGGATATTTTCCGAGGGTGGAAAGGTCACGGTCTCGCCCTTGACCCCCCGGGCAACGATCACGGATAACTCGGCCTCAAAAGGAATCCATTTTTCCAGCACCGCGCGTGGAGCAGCAAAGGCCTTCCAGAGGGCTTCGGGGGCTTGGGGATCTGCAATTTTGAGTTGGCCCTTGCCATCGTATCCAAAGTCTGCCGTTTTAAGAACGGAGGGGGTGCCAATTTTTTCAAGGGCCTCTGCCAAGGAGTCAGCCGAGTTCACAATGGCAAAGGGAGCGCAGGGGAAACCATGTTTTTCCAAAAAGCGTTTTTCGCGTTCCCGGTTTTGGCAGGTGTGAAGGACGCTGGCCTGGGGGCGCACCGGGCAGATTTCGGAGGCTGCTTGAATGGCGTCATGGGGAATGTTTTCAAACTCAAAACTCATGACCGACACCCCGCTTGCAAACTTGCGGACAGCATCCAAATCGTCATAGGGCGCCACCACCTCCCTGTCACTTACTTG
>Ga0209181_10008883_pt1 | contig 13370 bp, 12 predicted proteins | sample MAT05_FD_187208 | JGI IMG/M metagenome (GOLD analysis project Ga0209181, IMG submission 187208) | Freshwater microbial communities from Lake Fryxell liftoff mats and glacier meltwater in Antarctica - MAT-05 (SPAdes) (version 2) | ecosystem: Environmental > Aquatic > Freshwater > Ice > Liftoff... | reverse complement strand
AGAGTTTACTGAGGCAGCAGTTTGGTATGGCGGCGAAGATTATCAAACTCTCAAACAAAAATTTACCGAACGAGCGATCGCGCAGTTAAGCGAATATTTCGATCTTAATGAGCAGACAATTATTCATGTAGAAGCTGCCACGCCACAGACTTTTGAGCGATATACAGGACGCGATCGCGGCATTGTTGGCGGTGTAGGAATGAGAATTTCCACTTTTGGCCCCTTTGGTTTCGCCAATCGCACACCCCTCAAAAATATTTGGCTAGTCGGCGACTCAAACCACCCAGGTGAAGGAACCGCAGGAGTTAGTTATTCAGCAATGACGGTAGTAAGGCAAATAGAGCAAGCAGAATCTAAATTTATTTGATCCAGCAGTGTTGATCAAATCCACCACGACAAGGGTCGCAGGGCAAAGCCCCGCAAAGGGTTTTATATTATTGTTTGGGTAGGTTTGAAAGCGAATTGCTGTATTTTTGAAACTATTCGGCTAGCGTTAGTGCTAGCTGATAAATTTGACGACGTGGTAATTCTGCGAGTTCTGCTAATTGGCGACTAGCTTCTGATCGAGAGATTCCTGAAGCCATCAGATTTTGTAATTCTGTCAAAATGATATTTTCTGTCCAAACAGGTTTCAAACTAGGCTCTGCTCCTTCTAAAACCAACGTAAATTCACCCTTTGGCGCCTGAACAGTAAAATGCTTAATCGCATCTTCAATCGATCCTCTCCAAAATTCTTCATGCAGTTTGGTTAGTTCTCTGGCGATCGCAATTTTACGTTCTTTTCCTAAACTTTCGGCTAAATCTTCAAGAGTGCGTAATATCCGATGTGGTGCTTCATACAAGATCATCGTGCGAGTTTCGATCCGTAAAGTTGCTAAGCGATCGCGCCGTTCCTTTTTATCAGTTGGCAAAAAACCATCAAATCCAAAATATTGGGTCGCAAAACCAGAAGCGGTCAGAGCGGCTATCCCTGCTGTCACCACGGGAATCGGCACAACTCTAACTCCCGCAGCAATACAACCTTGCACAAGTTCCACCCCAGGATCAGATATTGCGGGCATTCCTGCATCGGTCACTAAAGCGATGGACATCCCTTGCTGTAACTTCTCAACTAACTCAGGTACACGCTTATAAGCATTATGTTCGTGATAACTGGTTTGCGGAGTCTCGACACCAAAATGATGTAAAAGCTTACCTGTATGGCGTGTATCCTCTGCTGCTATTAAATCAACCTGTTTGAGCGTAGCGATCGCTCGAAAAGTCATATCCTCCAAATTACCAATCGGCGTTCCCACTAAATAAAGAATTCCTGAAACATCCATTAATTAGCGCCACTGTTTATTTTCTAATTCTCTAAACTGACGTTCGAGGCGATCAATACGTCCACGCAATTCATCCATTTCGTTTTGACGGGGCACACCGAGATCTTGCATCACATTCTTAATCTGACGCTGAATTAGAGTCTCCAGATTTCCCTGTTCTGACTTTAGTCGATTGGCAATATCACTAAGAAATTCTGAAGCTTGATCAGGATCAATCTTGCCATCTTTGACCCAATCTTCACTCGCCTCTTTAATCTTTTCTAGCACCATTGAAGTCGTACCAACACCAAGCATTAGTAACTGCTTGAGCAAATTATTGCTATCCATGACTATTTCTAATCCTCAAAGCTAATCTATAAAGCTAATCTATCTTTCCATCATACTAACCAAAATAAAAAAGCTCGCGAGGCGAGCCTTTTTTATTAATCTTTATGCCGATTCAGGCTTAGGCATTGATGCGGGATGTTGCAAAATCTCGGCTGTTGATAATTTCTCGACCATATCGCGAGTAATCAAGCATTTTGTCACATCTTTGCGCGAAGGCAACTCATACATCATATCTAGCATCAACTGCTCGACGATACCGCGCAAAGCTCGCGCCCCTGTTTTACGACGATAGGCTTCCTTAGCGATCGCCTGTACTGCATCAGGTTGAAACTCAAGTTGGACATTATCCATTTTCAAGAGCTTCTGGTATTGCTTGATCAGAGCGCTGCGAGGCTCAGTCAAAATTGCTACTAGAGTTTTTTCGTCTAAAGGATCAACTACTGCCATCACAGGCACGCGACCGATAAACTCAGGAATCATCCCAAACTTGACCAGATCATCGGGTTGTACATTCTTAAGGATTTCGGCAGTGCGTTTTTCACGCGGTATCGCCTCACCTTGCTGCACAAAGCCCATCGATTTTTTGCCAATCCGCTGTTCAATGGACTTTTCAAGTCCACCAAACGCACCACCACAAATAAACAAAATATTTTTGGTATCAATCTGAATGCAATCTTGGTAAGGATGCTTACGACCACCTTGAGGCGGCACATTTGCGATCGTCCCTTCCAGCATTTTCAGTAAAGCTTGCTGTACGCCTTCACCAGATACATCGCGGGTAATTGAAGTATTTTCACCCTTACGCGCAATTTTGTCGATTTCATCGATGTAAATAATGCCGCGTTGCGCCTCTTCGACATCAAGATCGGCGACTTGCAACAGCCGCAGTAAAATGTTCTCTACATCTTCGCCAACATAGCCCGCCTCAGTGAGAGTCGTGGCATCAGCAACTGCAAAAGGCACATCTAGCATTTCGGCTAGGGTTTGAGCCAAGAGAGTCTTACCACATCCCGTAGGACCAATCAATAAAATGTTAGATTTTTGCAGCTCAATCCCATCTTCAGGCTGACCTTTGGCTGCTGATTCGATGAAACTCAGGCGCTTGTAGTGGTTATACACAGCCACAGACAAAACTTTTTTAGCTTCGTCCTGACCAACTACATTTTCATCTAGATAGCGCTTGATATCGCGGGGCTTAGGAATCTGACTGAGATTAAGATTTGCCGCAGTTTTAGTTTTACGCTTTTCGTTGACAGGATCTTTGCGTTGTGCTGCTTGTGGAGGAGCGCTATTAAACAACTCCTCGTCAAGGATTTCATTACATAAATCCACACACTCGTCACAAATGTACACGCCTGGGCCAGCAATTAACTTGCGTACCTGCTCCTGCGATTTACCACAGAAAGAACATTTAAGATGAGAGTCATATTTACTGGGCATAATAAGCTATCTCGATGTGGTATATCGCAAGGACTAGACTAGGGATAGGACAGATGGCTGGAGGCTGCTAGTATTAGTTAAAACGCGATCAATTAAACCATATTCTTGAGCTTCCGTCGGCGACATAAAGAAATCGCGCTCGGTATCTTCCTCGATTTGGGCATAAGACTTGCCTGTTTGTTCGGCTAACATCTCATTGAGCGATCGCTTGATATATAAAATTTCTCGTGCTTGAATCTCAATATCGACGGCTTGCCCTTGAGCGCCACCTAGAGGCTGGTGAATCATGATCCGAGAATTCGGTAAAGACATCCGCTTACCTTTAGCACCAGACGACAAGAGAAATGCTCCCATGCTGGCGGCTAGCCCCATACAAATGGTGCAGACATCTGGACGAACGTGATTCATCGTGTCGAGGATCGCCATGCCTGCATAGACCGAACCACCAGGGGAGTTGATATAGAGATAAATATCTTTTTCAGGATCTTCAGCTTCTAAAAATAAAAGCTGAGACATGATCAGGTTTGAGGTTGTGTCATCTACTTGTGATCCTAAAAACACAATCCGCTCTCGCAGTAAACGCGAAAAGATATCAAACGCTCTTTCGCCTTTACCTGATTGTTCTACTACCATCGGCACGACCTGATTTTGAGTCGAGGCGATCGCTAACTGATTTGATGCTAATTGGCTAGATAAAGAAAACATACCTTTTGATTTCACCCTGATTTTGATGCACTAATCCAAGAAATCTTGGAATTGACCCTACCTATCCGAAAACTATTATGCCTCAAAAATCGTAGTGGTATACCGCCATACTATTTTACGCGATCTGAAACCTTGCTGAAATTCTTGCTGAAATTACAGTGCAAACATACAGTGCAAAGGACTTCTGGCACTAAAAAATAGGGAGGAGCGCGTCGCGCTCCTCTCTATTTTTCTATTTTAAGCTTCGACCGATGTTGCATCGACAGTTATGACATTTGCATCATCAATTGAGGCAGAGCCTGTTTCTAGAGCTTCTAGAGTTTCTGCTGGTGGCTTAAGCGATCCTTGCTCAACTAACTCAATCTGAGAATGGGCAATTAACCATGCCACTGCTGTTTCGGTCATCATCTCTTCATGAATCAAGCTCTTTAACCGAGCAGGATCAATATTTCTATCTTTGAGGGCTTCAAGAGTGTTAGCAACTCTTTCATTGAGTTCAGCTTCGTCCACAGAGAGGTTTTCTTGTCTTCCGATTTCATCAAGGGCAACTTTGCGCCTGAGACGATTAATTGCTTCAGGCTGATTAAGTCTACGCATTTCTGCTACCAATTCTCTGGTAAATAATTGCTTTGCCAGCGCAGGATCGACACGGTCTTGCAAGTAGCTAGCTTGCTGTTTTACTAAATACTCCAGTTCTTGCTGTAAAAGTGTTACAGGCAAATCTACTTCAAGTTCGGCAGTGAGTGCATCTAGCACGGCGCGTTCTTTATTGGCTTGGGTCTTGGACTCAGCTTCATCAATTATTCGCTTTTCGAGCATTTCTCGTAGTTCAGCGATCGTCTGTTTATCACTGATCGATTGGGCAAATTCATCATCAAGATCAGGAAGTTCGCGACCTTTGAGTGATTTGATCGTCACGACATACTTGATTTCCTTACCGACATATTCTTCGGGGTAATATTCTTCAGGAAAAACTGATTCGACTTCAATGACCTGATCGATCGCTGCGCCAATGATTGCCGTGACAACTTCAGGGATAAATGCTTTTTCATCAACATCTAACTGAAAATCGTCTTCACCCGCTTCAGGCAATTCTTCACCTGTGGCAAGATCTAAAACTTTTAAATCAACCGTGACCACATCATTTAGTTCAACACCACGATCTTCGACAGGGACTAGGGTTGATTTACGGACTTGAAATTCGTGAAATGTGCGATCAACTTCACTGAGGTCGGGCTTAATTTCTTCAGCCTGTACTGCAAAATCTTGATATTTGCTGAGAGTAACTTCTGGCTCAACGTCGATCGCGGCTTTAAAAGATAGATCTTGACCAGGTGTGAAGGTGAGGACAAGAGTTTCCATATCGGTAATCAGTTGAAAACCGCCCAAAGCTTTATCTTTAACTTCTTTATTTTCGGCTAAGGCATCGTTTAAAGTTTTTTCTAACAACTCTTCGAGTACATTTACTTTGAGTCGCTGACTACCAACTTGTCTCAGTACAAGCTGAGTGGGAGCTTTGCCTTTACGAAAACCAGGGACTTGCATCGTGCGCGTCAAGTCTTTGACGATGCGATCGTATATTGCTTGAGACTTTGCCCCTTCGACTTGAATGTCAAAACCAATTTGACTAGCGGGAAGCTTCTCTAAAGTAACCTTCATTATTAAATATGCCTAGATTAAATATGCCTAGATTGAATATATCTAGAAATCACAAAACATTTTTTGGCAACACTGTCAGCGAGTGTCAAATTATGCCAAGTCTATGATAATACGATATTGGCGATCGCATTTCAATAAAAACAATCACGACAATTTCATACTCCCTTCTCACCAAATAATTAGCGTTGCGGCGCTTTGCGCCGCAACGCTAATTATTTGGTTTTAATATCTAATCTTTCATTGCGAAGGCAGTAGTTTTTGTTTTTTACTGGAAATCATTGAAAAATTGTTTGCGTGGCAGATTATTTACGTGGCAAATATGTAGGACGACCATCGGTTGGCTTAACTGATGATTCAATCTTAGTAACAGCTTCGCGAGGTGAAGGTGTAAAAGCTTCTGATCCATCTAATAAAATTTGCAGTTTTGGTCCAGTTGTCGCCAGTCGAATGGTCAAACCATCTTTTACTCGTTCTTTTTCGATTTGCTGATCGTTGACAAATATCCCATTTGTACCAATATTTACTACCTCCCAATGCAGTGCATGACGATGTAGTTCGACATGATAGCGAGAGACGACAGAGCTATATAAAATCACGTCATTATCGCCCGATCGCCCGATCCGAATTACAGACTCAGATTCAAATTTCCACGTTTGGATAGGAGTAGATTCGATAGGATGTAGCAAGTTGAGCGTAATCACAGGTTTGATGTAAAAATTTTGTAGGGATATAAAATTTTGACTGCAAATCCTATACGATTTGCACTTATTTCAATTCATTGAAAAAGTTTAGCATTGACGTTCTAATATTGCGAATACGCATTCATACTAAAAATCAGACAAAAAATCATGATAGAGAGCGATAGAGAATCTTGATCTTCATAAACCTAACTTTTTTAATACCTTCATGACCACTGTCACGATTATTGGCTGCGGTGTGATCGGAGCCATGCTAGCTTATGAACTAAGCAAAACCGAGCTAAATGTGACGGTAGTTGAGGCGAATTCTAAACCTGCAACAGGGGCGACAGGGACAGCTTTAGGTGTATTAATGGCAGCTTCTAGCTCGAAGGCGAAGGGGAACTTAGTTAAGCTACGCCTAGCCAGTTTAAGCATGTACGATCGCCTCATCGCTGACTTAACCGCCCAAACAAACCGTAATATTCTCTACAATCGCAACGGGATTTTAAGTCTATATCGATCGCCGATAGGCGTAACCAAAGCGCAATCGTTAATCGAGATCCGCAAAGAGCAAGGATTTGAGCTGCGATGGCTGGATAGCGAAGAAATTTCTCAACAATTCTCACAATGGCAGACTGATGGTGGATTACTGAGTCTATGCGATCGGGCTGTGCATCCTACTCAGTTAGTAAATGCGTTAGTTGAGGCGGCGACTCAAAATGGTGTAAATTTTTACTGGAATACGCCAGTTAAGAATTTAGAAGATTTAATTAGCGATCGCATTGTGATTACGGCAGGGCTAGGTAGTAATTCTTTGCTCACCCCTTTCTTAAAAGATCGAGAGCAAGTTCTATTACAACCTGTTGGCGGTCAAGCCCTGCGCGTAAAAGTCCCCCATCTCAATTTACAAACCGTTATCAATGCCGAAAATGAGGATCAATCTGATATTAATATTGTGCCCTTAGGTAATGATCAATATTGGCTAGGTGCAACCATAGAATTTGAGTACGATCAATTGCCGCGTGAGGCGAATGTGTCGTTATTGCTAGAACAGGCGATCGCATGGTGTCCGACTTTTACACAGGCTGAAGTTTTAGAAACATGGGCAGGCGATCGCCCTAGACCACTTGCCAATCAAGCGCCAATTTTAGGTTTTGTGCCAGACTATCCCCATATTCTGATGGCAATAGGACATTATCGCAATGGGGTGATGATGGCTCCTGTAACGGCTCGAATTACAAAAGATTTGCTGTTAAATGGCAAGAGCGATCTACCTTGGCAAAGTTTCTCACTTTAGACAAATCAAAACTAGACAAATCAAAACTCAAAAGGATAGAGAAAGTTTCGCACTTTCTATCCTTTTGAAGCTTAAGAAAGCCCGTAGCGATGACGCAAAAACACCAATAGCTTCTCAAAGCCTTCTGGTAATGGAGCAATATTTTGAATTAATTCGCCTGAAACTGGATGTGTAAACGTGAGTCTCCATGCGTGGAGAGCCTGACCTAAAACATATTGCGATATCTCTTTGTTGGGATGTCCATAAACTGGATCGCCTGCGATCGCCCAACCCATATGCGCGGAATGGACACGAATTTGATGAGTCCGCCCTGTTTCTAAATCAAACTTAACTAATGTGTAATGTCCTAGACGTTCCATTATTTGCCAATGAGTAATCGCTTTACGTCCATCGTCAACCACTGCCATCTTTTTGCGATCGCTCTTGTGCCGTGCGATCGGCGCATCTATTACACCAGATTCGCTTTTAGGAACTCCGCGCACAATCGCTAAATACTCACGCCGCGCTGTTTTCGCTTGAATTTGTGATTGTAAATCTTGATGAGCGCGATCGCTTTTGGCAACCACGATCACTCCACTTGTATCTTTATCTAAACGATGCACAATCCCTGGTCGTTGAGTTCCATTTATACCAGATAGCTCTGTACAATGAGCTAATAGAGCGTTAACCAAGGTTCCATCAGCGTGTCCTGCCGCAGGATGGACAACTAGTCCCGCTGGTTTATTAATCACAATCAAATGCTCATCTTCATAAAGAACATCTAAAGGAATCTCTTGAGCGATTAAATCAAGTGGTGTGGCAACTGGCGTAGTTAACTGAATGCGATCGCCTGCTTTAATTAAATCCTTTTTGTTGTTACAGATAACATCATTAACAGTCACATAGCCATCATCAATTAATACTTGAATCCGCGATCGCGATAGGTCGTTAAGGTGATGGGCTAAAAAGCGATCGATCCGCTCAGATTTAGCCAGATCCGCGACAACTTCAATCAAAGTTATATTGTTTGCTGAAGTGGTTGTCTCTAAATTCATGAAAACTAGCGGCTTGTATTAAAAAAAATTAGCGTGAAACAAGTTGGGTGTACTGCACCTTTGCTCTTTGCTTAAAACTATCAAAATCGATGACCTCTGATGTTTTTGCAGCTTCCCAAATTTCGTTAACTATCTCTGTCAAGGCAGGTATTACAAGTAAGATATATTGCCCCACCCCTCTCGCATTTCCACCTATAACCTTTAATGCAGAAGGCATCTTCTCTGGAAAGTCTTGCCAATCCTGTTGAATCCAAAAAACGTCGTCATCGATAACGATAAGCTGTTTATTTCTCAAACTATCATCGAATCCGCTCTTATTAAGAAATTCAACTATCTTTCGCACAGTTTGGAGGGATATCTCTTGCCGAAGGTGCTTGATTGCGCGAATTTCTAGAATTTGTTCCCAAGTATAAATGACAGTGGGTTTGCGAGACTTGCCAATCCTTTGAGGCATAACAAGTTCCTTCAATTCTAGATACTGAAGGCGGTTTGATGTCGTTGCTGTCAATGCCAGTGTTTCTGGTCGTGTAAAACCTTCTATAAGAGACATACGGTGCAGATTAGTATTGACGTATTACCTTTTTGCAATTTTATAATACATTTGCTTATAATTTACATTTAAAATGATATTATCTTTTGGATATAGATGCATAAAGCAATCTAAAATTTTGAAGAAATACTTCATTTGTCATGTACCAAGCTAATCTTGAGTTAAATTTAGTTTGAGATTATGTCGCAGTCTGGGATGCTAGAACTAGCTCACAAAAAACTTTATTGGCCGAAACCTGACCAGATCTGGACACCTAGTGGATCTGGTCCAAAGGTTTATGCTGAATTAGCTAGAGAAAAAATCGGGGAGAAAATCAAGAGAGAATTCCCAAAAGAGGCAAAAGGAGTAAAAGTTAGTGTCTTAGCGGCTAATCCAGATGGTGATGAAACAGAATCGCCAATTGCTATTGTCTGCCAGTTTAGTAAATCTGTATCTTCAGCAATAATTAAAGAAGTTCATCGACTAGCGTGGAGTTTTAGTCGGGCGCGATCGCTGATCACAATAGAACCTCACTTACTTAGGGTTTGGTCATGTTGCGAACCACCGACTGAGAGAGATGAACTTAAGCATGTCATACGTGTAACTGAGGCTGAACTTTCGGAACAAGCAGCCAATGCACTGCAATGGGTTGAATTAGTTTCTGGACAATTTTTTCAAGTACCTGAGCATGAAAACCGTTTTAAAAGAAGTGGTGCAGCCGATCAGATGCTCTTGGATAATCTCAAGGAAGTTCGAGAACAACTTCAGAAAGATGGGTTGGATATTGAAACTATCCACGATCTTTTAGCAAGAATTATTTTTATTCAATTTCTATTTCAGAAGCAAGATGCGGAAGGAACACGCTTTTTGAATGAGCATATCCTAGAAAATTTGCACACACAAAAAGTTTTATCTAAATCTTATAAAGAATTGCCTGATATTCTTGACAATTTTGACGATACTTATAACCTTTTTCGCTGGCTGAACGATAAATTTAATGGAGACTTATTTCCTGGCAAAGGTGAAACAGAAAAAGAGCGTGAATCTGAGTGGCAAGCTGAAATTCAGAAAGTTAGAGTAGATGGCAACAGATATCTAGGAAAGCTTGCAGACTTTGCCAGAGGCGATCTTCAAATGAAAGACAATCAGCTATGCCTCTGGAAATTTTATTCTTTTGATGTCATTCCCCTTGATTTTATTAGTAGCATTTATGAGGAGTTTGTAAAAAAAGAACCCGTTGAGAAACAAAAATCCAACCGTAAAATTAAATCAAAAAAAACTGAAGCTCAAGATACAGTTCACTATACACGTGAATATCTTGTTGACTTTATTTTAGATGATGTTCTTCCTTGGGATGATGATGATAATGAATGGGATCTCAAGGTTTTAGATCCTGCTTGTGGATCTGGTATTTTTTTGGTAAAAGCTTTTCAGAGATTGATTTATCGATGGGAGTTAGCCCACCATAACGATACAATTTCAGCAAATGTTTTAAGACACTTACTTGAGAACAATATATTTGGTATTGATATTGATAAAGAGGCAGTTAGAGTTGCATCTTTCAGCCTTTACATGACTATGATAGATAGCATTGATCCTAATAAATATTGGGAAAATCAAGTTCGTTTTCCTAGACTGCGGAATAAACGATTAATTAACTCAGACTTCTTTTCCGAGGATACAGAAGGCTTTCGTACCGATCAAGATGCGGCAACTTATGACCTAGTATTAGGTAACGCCCCTTGGGGAGGCGATACACTTACAAGCTTAGCTAAAACTTGGCAAGCAAGGGATAAAGGTAAGTGGATTGTTCCCGATAAAAATATTGGTCTTCTTTTTCTTCCAAAAGCTGCGCTATTGACTAAGATTAATGGGCGCATATCGATGATGCAGCCTGCATTCATGCTGATTCTGAGCCAACTTGGTACAGCAAAAAAGTTTAGAAATAATTTATTCTCAGAGTTTTGTGTAGAAGAAGTGGTCAATCTATCAATTTTACGATTTGTTCTTTTTGAAAATGCTACTTCACCTGCTTGCATTATTACCTTTTCTGTTCAAGCCCCTGAGATTGATCACTCAATTATCTATATATGTCCTAAGCCAAGTAGGGATAATGAGGATAACTACTATATAAAAATTGAGCCACAAGACATTAATGCCATATATCAACAAGAAGCTATATATCAACCTTTGGTATGGACTGTTCTAATGTGGGGCGGTAGAAGAGATTTGAACTTGATTCAAGCCTTATCTAGATATAACAATTTGGCAAATTACAAGAAAAATGGTGTGGTTAAAACACGCCAAGGTGTGATTCCAGGAAATAAAGATAAATATCAAGGAGAAATTCTTGGTAGACGAAGACTATGGAAAGCTGAATTTCCTAAAAATACTTTTATTAAGCTTAATTCTCAAGAATTGCCAATCAATGAAGATCCGATGACTCATTCAAGGGACTCAACAGATTTCTCTGCATTTGAAATACCTCAGCTTATTCTGAAACAAAGTTGGAAGGCTTTAAGTAAGAGATTTCAAGCTGCGATCATAGAACCTGATGAACAAACTAATCGAGGTATCATTTGTTCTGAGAGTTGTGTAACTGTACATACTTCTGAAGATCATATTGATATTCTTAAGGCTGCTTGCTTAATTTATAACAGCAAACTCGCAGTATATTATCTATTCCTATCTAATGGGTTTTTTGCTTCTTACCGACCTAAAGTTACTGTGAATGATTTACTAAATGTCCCTATTCCGATCGCTGGTAATGTTAACTTAGATGATATAAAAAATCATAATGATGTTGACAACTTCACTAATAATTTATTCTCACTCAAAGATAGTGAATCTGTGTTAGTTAATGACCTGTTCAATTATACTTTGCCAGATTTTAAGGGAGGTAGCTCTTCTCCAGGAAGACAAAGAACTAAGCGACTAAAACTCAATTTGCTTGACAATGATGATGAAAGAGAGCTTAAAGAATATTGCGATTATTTTTTGCGTGTAATAAGAGCTGGATTTGGAGAAGATAAGGAGGTTTGTGCAACTATTTTCCAGGAGAAGTCAAATGATTATCTACCTGTTAGATTGGTTGCAATATATCTAAATAAATCAATTCACGATGGAATAAAGATTGAGACTATTAACTCTCAAGATTTGCTAAATCGATTGAATCAGTTGAACAATTTATTTATAGAGCAGCCTAATTCTCATACTGGAGGGATTTTTTATCAGCGCGTAGTCAGATTATATACATCTACTGAATGGCAAGGAGAGCAAATACCAACTGTATATCTGATCAAACCAGATAAAATTCGTTACTGGACTCGTTCTATGGCATTGCGAGATGCCGATGAAGTTTCCGCAGATATCATGATGGGACGTACAGAATTGAGTATAGAACTGGAAATTGTTCCTCAATAACAGCATGAGTAAAAGAAAAATATCAAAACTGACGATAGGTGAATCAAGGTGGAGTAGCACACCCGATTTTGTTGATTTGGCTAAAACATGGAAACCTGACGCTATTTCAACTCTTTTAAAATTTATTTGGGAAGGATATAATTTATGTTCCCAAGAAGTTTTATCAAAAGTTGACATATCGCAAGCAGATGACCAGCTAGAAAGAGAACTAACACAAATCCTCGATTTATATGTCCGTAAAGGAATGCAAGGATTTGAGCCTTTCACTTTGCAACACGAATCATATGAGATGGAAATACGGGGAACACACCGCCCAAGACAATACGATTTAGCCTTTGTGTGGCTTGCAAATCCGAGAATTAAGTATCCTTTAGAAGCTAAAGTATTGAGATCAGATAGATCGGTTACTGCTTACGTTAATGAAATTACAAGCAACTATCTTAACTGTCTATATGCACCCTTCTCTAGAGAAGCAGGAATGATTGGGTATCTTCTTAAAGGTATTCCTGAAACAGCATTTAAAAATATTGCAGTGGCTGTTCCGTGCGTTTTATCCGACCATCCAGATTTTTCAGGACATTATCATAAAATCTCAGATCATCACCGTAATGTGCCAGTAGGTAAAACGTATCCAGCCAAGTTTCGCTGCCACCACTTACTTTTAAAATTGACAAAGCAGTCCAGTGTAAAAAAGACAACAACGAAAGGAAAAGAGCCAGAAGTACTTGAAAGTTGAGGGTTAAGGGCGATCGCGGCATAACTCAATCGTTATACCTAAACCCGAAGCGCCCGTATAGGTTGTCGGTTTCTAACCAAGATTAGGCAATTCAAAGATGATCGGCTTCGTTGTTCAGTCCCGAAAGGCGATCGGCGATCGCAAAGTTTAAACCTACATTCAGCAGGGCAAAAGTAAAATAAAATATTTAAATAAAGAGGCAAAGGAGCAGACAAATG
>Ga0209181_10008879_pt1 | contig 13376 bp, 12 predicted proteins | sample MAT05_FD_187208 | JGI IMG/M metagenome (GOLD analysis project Ga0209181, IMG submission 187208) | Freshwater microbial communities from Lake Fryxell liftoff mats and glacier meltwater in Antarctica - MAT-05 (SPAdes) (version 2) | ecosystem: Environmental > Aquatic > Freshwater > Ice > Liftoff... | reverse complement strand
ACAACCGATTGCGATCAATGTGCTTCTTCAGACTGTCGAGCTGTGTTCGAAGTGAAACTCGATCGATCACTCGATTTGCGGACAAGCCTTCGACCAGCGAGAAACTTTTGTGATCTCCGGTTGGCAGCTGTCCCGCTTCATTGCCATAGCTGAAGTCACCGTATCGAAACGGATTGGTGTTGACTCCCAGCCACGCACCTCCATGAAATCCGAAACCTCCGTCATTCATGTTGACGTTAGTAAGCGAACCAGGTTGAGTCGGCCCGAGCAGATGTGAAGCCACAGCACCCATTGACGGATAGCGCGGCCTGCGATCACTGCCATTCGCACCCACTCGACCGGTCAGCATCCAGTGAGCCGCCGCCCAGTGATCTCCGTTGCCGTGCGAGAAGCTGCGGATCACGGTGCATTTGTTCATGACCTTCGCGTGTTCCGGCAGCAGCTCGCAGATCTCAAGCCCCGGCAGGCTGGTGGCAATCGGCGCAAACGCCCCGCGATATTCGGCAGGGGCACCGGGCTTCATATCAAACGTATCCAGCTGTGAAGGTCCGCCATGCATCCAGACGAGAATGACTGATTTCTTCGAGCGGGCCGCCGGATGGGACAGGGCACTTTGTTCCGCGCGCAGCAATCCCTGCAGATTCAGACCAAACGTCCCCAGCGCGCCAATCTGCAGCATTCGACGACGAGAAACGCCATCACAAAAACGATTCTTTCCTGCGAGCTGGCTGACAATATTGAGCACGGTTCATTCCTGTAGCTTGGACATTCATGTCCGAGTGATTACCAAACCACCGTCGCGTAGTCGACCGACTGTCAAGGTGCAATAGCCTTCGCTTCGACAGCGTTTCATGGCCATGCGACGGACATGAATGTCCATCTTACATAAGATCTTGCCGTCATTCACGGCCAGTCATGCAAAAATTGTGCTTCACGGATCTTAATCCAGAAGAATTTCAAAGTGCGTGGAAAGCACTGTCCCCTTCGTTGTCATTTCGAACTCCGCACCGCGAATTTTGTTCAGCAGAGTGTGTCGATAGTTCTCAACGGTGATGTTGCCCACATTCGAAATCGGTTGACCTTCGGTAACTGTGAAGGTTCCGCCCAGAGGAAGGTCAGGCCTGCGTTGAAGAGTGCTTCCACGACGGAAACTGCGACCGCCGGAGAAACACGGAACTGTGTCACAATCCGATTCAGCAGCTCAGCGTTGCCGGAAGAAATGCGGCTGGCCTGATTCCAGGCAACGGCATGACCTTGGCGTTTCGTCGCTCAGGACAGAGCATCAACCACCGCCGAGATACCTCAGAATCATCCCAGTGGGTCGTGCTCCTGAATATCCTTCAACTGCTTCTCGAACAGCCGCACGAACTGGACTCCAATGAGCTCTTCGGGCCAGACTTTCGCCAGTTCTTTCGATGTCTCGTCCCACTCATTTCTCACCCGGGAACCCATCATTTTGGCTTCAATCTTGCTTCCGTTCCGTGGATGTTTGCAAGACCCCATTTGGCGATTTCCTGAACAATTTGCGCCAGAGATCGGCCCTTCGAAGTGAGTCGGTACGCTTCACGCCCGGCCTGCTCCGGAGACGGGTATTTTTCCGCCAGATCATATTCCACAAGTTTCGCCAGCCTGTCTGACAGGATGTTGGTCGCGATTCCTTCCGGCGACGCCGCAAATTCTCTGAAGTGCGATCGCCCCAGGAGCAAATCTCTGACGACCAGCAGTGTCCATTTATCGCCAATGAGGTCCAGCGTACAGGCGACTGGACAGGGTGAACGTTTGGGTGTCATCTCGACGTCCTTGTTGTTCAATTTCTGAAAATCCTGTTTCAATCTATTGCAGACACTTGCAAATTGCAAGTATATTATGGTTGCAAAATGCAAGTGAGCCACCGAAAGGTATTACTGCTAATGCACAGAGCCTCAGCGTTGGCTCTGCCTGTCAACTGCATCAAACACACAGCAGGAGAATGTCATGGCAAAAGTCAGTGAGCATCCCACGGTTCTGAAAATGAAAGAAGCGGGAACTCGACCGGCACCCGCAATGATGACGACTGACGAGTTGAAGCAGTTGTGCCTCGACTGCGGAGCCGACGATGCGGGAGTGATTGCAATTGATCGCCCGGAACTGGATGACCAGCGGGACGACATTCTGCAGTACGCGCCATGGACCCGCAGTCTGCTGACGTTTGTGTGCAGGATGAACCGCGAGGCGGTGCGAAGTCCGGGTCGGTCAATGGCAAATCTGGAGTTTCATCACACAGGTGATCAAGTCAATGATGTGGCGCGAACTGTCGTGAGAGAACTGGAATTGCGGGGCCTGCGGGCCGTTAATCCGTCGATGGGATTCCCGATGGAGATGGACAATTTCCCTGGAAAGACGTGGATTGTGTCTCATAAGCCCGTGGCTGTTGCGGCCGGACTGGGCCAGACGGGAATTCATCGCAACGTGATCCATCCGAAATTCGGCAACTTTATTCTGCTGGGAACGATTTTACTCGGTCACGATGTGGACGTGCAAGGCCGATCGATCAGTTACAATCCATGTCTGGAATGTAAACTCTGCGTAGCGGCCTGCCCGGTGGGAGCAATCTCACCGGACGGCGCGTTTAACTTCAACGCCTGTTACACACACAATTACCGCGAATTCATGGGTGGCTTTACGGAGTGGATCGAACAGGTTGCCGACAGTGGCAGTCGCAACGACTATCGCAGTCGAGTCACCGATTCCGAATCGGCATCCATGTGGGCCAGCTTGTCCTTTGGAGCCAACTACAAGGCGGCCTACTGCCTTGCGGTCTGTCCGGCTGGCGAAGACGTGATTGCCCAATGGCTGGAAAACAAAAAGCAATTCATGGATGAAACCGTCCGCCCCTTGCAAAACAAGAAAGAACCGATCTATGTGATTCCTGGCTCCGATGCGGAAGAGCATGTCGAACAGCGATTTCCGCACAAGACAATTCGCCATGTTCGCGGCAGTCTGCACCCGAAGTCGATCGACAACTTTTTGAAATACATGCCTCTCACATTTCAGCCGGGACAGGCAAAGGGGCTGAACGCAACGTACCACTTTACCTTCAAGGGCTCCGAGCAGCGTCAGGCGACAATTCGCATTGTCGATCAGAAACTGACTGTCGAAGAGGGCCATAACGGCACGGCGAATCTGAGAGTCACGGCCGACAGCAGGACCTGGCTGGGCTTCCTTGCCCGCGAAAAAAATCTTGCATGGGCGCTAGTGACACTGCGCATCCGACTCACCGGATCTCCGTTCTGGCTGGTGAAATTTGGCAAGTGTTTTCCATCCTGACAACGACATCGTGATACACGCAACCGTCATCGTCTGGTGAGGATCTCCTGTGCGTGGCTACCCGGCGGCAGCAGGATGAGTTGAAGGATGACGTACGCCGACATCGCGATGTTCCCAAGCGACATGATCAGCACGAACCAGATCAGGCGTCGCAACAGAGTCTGCTCTTTCCATGCCACCCAGACATAGAAGGTCAAAAATCCGAGATATGCGTCAAGCAGAGTGGCCTGAAACCAAACGTCGGACATCAGGTCACCGTTGTCGAGGACGCTGCGGACCAATGATGCTCGGATCGTGCACGCCAGCAAAACAACAAGAATCAGAGCGAAGAGACAACCCAGCAGTAATCTCTGTGGACCTCGACGAGAATCAAAGTTGGGTTCGCTGGTTGACAGTGGCATGGTTCAGATCCCTTAATCTCGATTTTACGCAACTTTCCGGCTAACAGCATAAAGCACTGTTAGTTTTAGGCAGCAGCTCCGGTAAGACCAGAGAGTAAGCGTTTCCAGACGACAAGCGACTGGCCGAAATTGAGTTTCAGGTTAAGAGTCTACCGATGATTGACGCCGCTGACACCACAATTGAAATGTTCTACGACGGCGACTGTCCATTGTGCATGCGGGAAACTCGGCTGCTGGGGAAGATGGATCGCAACCAGAGAATCCTGTTTACCAACATTGCAACGCCTGGATTTGACGCATCTTCCCTCGGCAAGACGCAGGACGAACTCATGGCTGAAATGCACGGTCGATTGCCAGATGGAACGTGGGTATTCGGCGTCGAGGTGTTTCGACACCTCTATACTGCTGTCGGCTTCGGCCCGGCAGTGTGGTCTACGCGATTGCCGGTGATCACACAGCTCCTGGATTTCGGGTACCGCTTGTTCGCAAAAAACCGACTGCGGCTGACGGGTCGCTGTGGCGAGGCCTGCTCGATCAAAGAACGTGGAAGAATTCAGTGAACGAATCATGCCTAACGCGGGCTCCGCCCGCACCCCATAGTCGTGGATCGCTCCGCGATCCAGCGTTGGATCGCGGAGCGATCCACGACTATGAAACATGCGCGCACCGTGCGCTTAAAAAACAGAGTAAGACTCTAATGACCATCCATCTTGTTTTCACACTAATCATGGTGCTGGAAAGAAACGAACGGTGGCCCATGGAGCGTGTCGCAATCATTGGAGCGTCCGGTTCGATTGGCAGCGCTCTGGCTCGCCGACTGGTCCAACAGGGTCGCCAAATCCTGCTGATTGGTCGCACGGAGGAAAAACTTGAGTCCCTGTCGCGTGAGCTCAGCCAGCCGTTCAAAGTTGTCGAGATGAGTACTTCGGCACCGCTGGAGGAGACGCTCAGGCGGGATGCCGAATCAAATGGAGGCTTTTCCGGGCTGATCAATTGTATTGGATCCATTGTACTCAAACCGGCTCATGTCACCTCGGATGAAGAATTTCGTCAAGCGTTTGAAACGAATCTGTTCACCGCGTTTGTCACAGTGCGTGCGGGCGCAAAACTGCTGCGGGAGGGTGGTGGATCGATCATCCTGTTCGGGTCGGCCGCCGCTGAAATAGGGATTCCGAATCACGAAGCGATTGCCGCGGCAAAGGCTGGTGTCATCGGTCTCGCCCGTTCCGCTGCCGCCACTTACGCGTCTTCGAATATCAGAGTTAATGTTATCAGTCCTGGACTTGTCAGGACTGAATTGACACGTAGGATTTGGGAAAACGCTGCCTCAGCCGCCGCATCTTCAAGTCTGCATGCGCTTGGTCGTCTGGGGGAAGCTGAGCACGTTGCGTCACTTGCCGCGTGGCTGCTTGATCCGGAGAATCACTGGGTCACAGGGCAGGTGATTGGCATTGATGGCGGTTTAGGCCACGTTCTGGCAAAGCGATAGGGGCGTGTTCCAATGCTCGCGGCCCTGATCTCTCCGCATCAGTTCTTCGCAGCGAACCCTCGGATGTCAGTCATGACAGCGCAATGCCGTCGCATGGGAACCAAGCTTGACGGGCATCTCAAAATCGCAGATTCGTTTCGCGAGCGACTGTAGGATCGATAATCATTGTTGCTCATTTCTGATGTTGCGGCAGGCCTCAAGCTGCGTGCGTGCCGACTTCTGAACTGGCTGCCGAAGGACTCTCGGTACACCAATTCGCTGGTTTACCGCGAAATGCGCCTCATTTGAAAAAGTCGAGTTAATTTCCGTGCATCCTGTCGGATTGTCTTTTGAACGATTTGAACGTTTTTTCTTTCCATTTGACTCTGGGAAGGCGTTCAAACGATCCTTCTGGAGAATGCAATGAGCACACAGCACACAACGAATTGGCCCGACCTTGCCTCAGCACTGTTTGAACGTTTAACAGGTCGAAATGCTGAGATCGCGTACGAGTTTGCAAATATGCACGTCAAAGTGCCAAGCGGAACAGGAACTCAGGCGGAGCACGCAGAGTGGGTTCTCAATGGCACGATGAAGATCCGCACGAGCGAATCACCATCCGTCCCAAACTGAGACTGGCCGGCCAACTGAACGCAACATTCGATGGCCGGCCGCTAAGAATCTCGGCGAGAGAAACGAAGATTTCTCTCCGGATGGGTATTGGTTGCGCACTGCGTCTTTACCGATGTCAAAGAGACTTCAGATCCTTCCATCTTATTTTGAAAGGATCAGGGATTCAACTGACACTGGATGTCGGTTGGTTTGGTCGCTGGCGCCTGGCCTGATGGCGACTGTTCATCCTGGGCTTTGTTCGGCAATTGAAAGTTTCCTCAGCCTGTTGTGTGCAGCAGGCTTTTTTATTTAGCGGCTTCAAGAGTTTTTCTGATTCGCGGATGGTCCGGAGAGACCGCGATGAGAGTAAAGGGTTTATCATGAGCAGGTTGAGTATTGCAAAGCTGGGTTTTGTCATTGCAGCAGGGGCGTCGTTCCTGTTTTCCGTTTCCCTCTGGTTTTCCGGAAGTCGAGAGGAGGGCTTATTCGTAGGTCTTTGGGTTCCCTCAATCCTGAGCTTCGGAACCCTGATTTTGGGGAGGCAGTCCAATGCTCGTTAGTACCGTGCAAATCTTTGTTATCGGTTTGGTGGTTTTTTTTGTTACTCTGGTGTCTGCCTTTATTGCTCTCATCGGAAGTGATCGGCCAGATCAGCCAAACACGTGAACCAGGCGACGAAGGTGCCTAATTGGACATCGCGAGTTTTGGCGGAAACCGCGCGTTTTTGCAACCCGAAGCGTGAGCGAGGGATTGCACCTAACTCTTTCCTTCGCTTACGCTTCGGGTTACTATTTCGGAAAAAGTGGCGATGTCCAACTAATCAATTGCTTTTTACTTCGTCAGGGCGATGCCCGTGGCTGTGGCTAAAAGCGGGTAACTCACGCGGGAACAGGTAACCTCAATGAATCATGTTGATCGCGGATTAATACTACTGACTGGAGCAACCGGTTACGTGGGAGGTCGGCTGCTATCAGTCCTGCAGGACCAGGGGAGGCGCATTCGCTGCCTGTCACGTCGCCCCGACGCATTGAAACGAGAACTTGAATCTGGATCCGAAGTCGTCGCGGGCGACGTGATGGATCAAAGTTCTCTCGATGCTGCAATGGTCGGTGTGGACACTGCTTATTATCTCGTGCATTCGATGGGTGCTGCAAAAGACTTTGAGGATGAGGATCGAATTGCAGCGACAAATTTTTCGCAGGCCGCTGTTGCCGCAGGTGTGAGACGGATCATCTATCTTGGAGGTCTCGGTAATCCGGACCATGAACTTTCGAAACATCTCCGCAGTCGGCAAGAGACGGGCGATGTCCTGCGTGCCTTCCATTCGCAGGTCATCGAGTTTCGAGCATCAATCGTGATCGGTTCAGGCAGTCTCTCGTTCGAAATGATTCGTGCTCTCGTCGAGCGGCTTCCCGTGATGATTTGCCCGAAATGGGTCCATGTGAAAGCGCAGCCCATTGCGATTGAAGATCTGTTGTCATATCTGTCCGCAGCGCTCGACTTATCGTCTGAAGCGTCCCAGGTTTACGAGATTGGCGGGCCGGACCAAATGTCGTACGGTCAAATTATGCAGGAGTATGCTCGGCAGCGTGGACTCTCACGGTGGATGATCCCGGTGCCATTTCTGACTCCCCATCTGTCCAGTCTCTGGCTGGGACTCGTCACACCTCTTTATGCGCGTGTCGGACGCAAACTCGTGGAAAGCCTGAGGAATCCGACATTGCTTTCTAACAATCTCGCTGCCCGTACATTTTCCGTAGTGCCTCGTTCCGTTCGCGAAGCGATTGCTCGCGCCCTGGTGAACGAGGATCGTGAATTCGCTCAGACGCGATGGTCGGACGCATTGTCATCCGGTGGAGCGGTGCGAGCTTGGGGAGGCCAGCGTTTTGGTTCACGCCTGGTCGATTCGCGGACGGTCACTGTTGCAGTACCTCCGGAGCAGGCTTTTGCGCCAATTCGCCGCATTGGCGGCAACATCGGATGGTACTACGGCAATTGGCTGTGGACGCTTCGCGGCTTTATGGATCTGCTCGTTGGAGGAGTTGGAGTGCGTCGTGGTCGCCGAGACCCTGAAGAACTCCGCGCAGGTGATCCACTTGATTTCTGGCGTGTGGAACGTTACGAGCGACCTCAGATGCTCCGCCTCCATGCAGAGATGAAGTTACCGGGCCGCGCGTGGCTGGAATTTGAAGTGACGCCTTGTGCTGAAGGCAGCATCATTCGCCAAACCGCGATGTTTGATCCGGTGGGACTCGTCGGAATCCTTTATTGGTATGCCGTCTATCCGCTGCATCAGTTCGTATTTGCCGGATTGCTGCGAAACATAGCCGATGCCGCAGGGAGCAGTAACGCGGAAGTTTCTCGGTCGTTGTCAGGTGAGATTCACAAAGTTGCGGCTTCTGGTGCGAAGCCTGTAAGCAAAGTGAAAATATGAGCGCAAACCGCGTCCATTCAGGGAGCCATGGTCAGTGGGCGCAGGGCCGCTGAAACAGTCCTGCTGGATGTACACCGACTTGCTGGATTTACACAGCCGTAAGAAGTTGGTTTAAGAAGGGGCTGATCATGACACAAATTGAATCAATGACGTTGCCACAACCAGTGATCGAGAAAATGCAGTGCATGGAAGTCTGGGGCGGGAATCGTGCCACATGGTCGCAGTTCTCTGTGCCGGGTCTGGATCTTTGGGTTCACAGCGAGCCGTATCTCAACAACAATGAAGGTGGCGACGTTTACTACCTCTCTTCGTGCGCTTCCGGGCGAATCACCCGTGTGTTGCTGGCTGATGTGAGCGGTCACGGTGCCTCTGTGTCGCCAATCGCCGTCGCCTTGCGCGATCTGATGCGTAAAAACATCAACTTCGTCAGACAGTCGCACCTGGTGCGGTCAATTAATGAAGAGTTCGAAAGCATTTCAGCGGAAGGAGCGTTCGCAACTGCTCTTATCAGCACTTTTTTTGCGCCGACAAAGACGCTTTGGCTCTGTAACGCTGGCCATCCGATGCCTTTGATTCGCCGAGCGAGCAGCGGTCGATGGGAGTGCTGCGATACAGGTCTCAGTGAAACACCGATGCGCAATATGCCGATCGGAATCATTGACTCAGTCATTTATCGCTCAGGGAAACTGGTCCTGAATCCCGGAGACATGGTGCTTGCTTACACCGATTCATTGTCAGAATCTGTGAATGAGCATGGCAGATTAATAAGCCCTCAGGGTGTCCGTGATCTGTTACAGGACATCGATGTGGCGAATCCTGGACTCCTGGTTCCGGCTCTCCTGAGCAAAATTCAAAGATTGAACACAGCAAATCTGTCAAGCGACGATACGACAGTGATGCTGCTTCGAGCAAACGGCACAGGCGTACGCTTTATCGAGAATTTCAAAGCACCATTCCGCTTGTTGCGTGGTCTATTTGGGCGGAGAGCGCGATGACGTAACCAGACAGGATGTTGGCCCGAAAGGTTAGCGGCTGAACGCAACACCGCAATCATATGGCAAGGACTCGGTGGACCGTGCGTCTTCAAGGTCGATTGACATACTGATCTCTTTCTTAAATGTTTGGGTGCTGAAGGAATGGCACAAAAAAGAGCGATCGACAACGCGTCGATCGCTCAGAAGCTGGCGACTTCACAATCGTCTTACGGGAGGATTGCACTGTCGATGACGTGGATGAACGCATTCGACGTTTCGAGATCGGTGACAATGACCTTCGCACCATCGATCATCACGCTGCCTGCGCTGACGTTTGATCGTCACCGACTAAGGAGTGTAAAACGTTCAAATCGATCTTTTATTGCCGCTGTAAACGTCCACATAACGAGGTTTTCAGAAAGAATAGGAAAAAGACAAAGATGTTTAGAAATCCTCAGAAGATTCCATCGTGAAAGACCACCTCGCCAGCAGCAAGTTTCGTTTGAAGTGCCGCCGTTCGCCCGGCTTTCGACGTGGTGAAGCTCTGAACCTCAGTTGGCACCATTGGAAAGGTGTGATGGTGCAACTGTTTGACAGGAACATGTTCACCGTCACAAGGATGTCGGTGCATGGAACGCAAACATCCGGGTATCGGCAAAATTCGCATGTTCGTGAGCAACGCAGGAAATTTAATTTTTCAGCCGCTCAGAAACGTTCACGAAAAACAGCGGCCATCGACCAGGATCGTCGTACAATCACCGATCATCAATGCGTCGATTCCTTCACACCTTCAATTCAGATCAGAGCTGCACAGAAACACTCACTTATCCAGCAATCAAAGTTAGTGACTCGTGGAGTATCGTATGGTTGCGATTCCAGCCGTTTCGAGATCATAACGTCATGCTTCGCACCCCATTCATCGCGATTACGGTTGTTCTGCTGCTGAGAAGTAGCGCCCGGGCTCAACATGCTCCCGACTGGCTGCAACCTGCTGGCGATGACCGATTGTCGGTCGTAGCGACCATCGAACCTGCGCCGCCTTCAAACGAGGACTCTTTTACCGGGGAGCTGTTTGTTGAGCCTGCCGAATTGCCCGTTGAGCGATTTAAAAAACAGCCAGTTCAGACAGTGACCTTCACTGGCGGTTGGCTCGGAGCAACCGAAGGCAACGACCTGAGCAGTTCCTTTTTTGAGGCAACAATCGGGTTTGGCATTCCGCTGGGACTCATTGGAAAGAAGCTGTTGGGGGCTGAGGAGCAATCATTCCGAACCGAGCCTTCCCCGGCTGGTGGCAGTGCTCCCGATATACTTGGCATCACTCCGGCGTTCCGCATTGACATGATCGACGCCGCCGAGGGAATCGATATTCCTGCGGAGCTCTACGACACGGGCGTCAGCTTTTTCTACCGCAAGTCGATCACTGATCGATTCAGTGCGATGGCGGTTGTCAGGCCTTCCGTTCGCGGTGACTTCACAACCAGCGACAACGCATTTCGCATCTTTGGACTCGGATTGCTTAACTGGGACTGCGTGCCGGACAAGCTTTCCCTGTCCTTTGGAGCCGTGTACCTCGACCGAGCGGACCTGCCGTTGCTGCCGGCGGTCGGCCTGACATGGACGCCGCGAACAACGACGCGACTCGACCTGCAATTCCCGCAATCACGTTTCGCGTGGCGTCTTGCCAAAGATGGCAGCGCGAGCGAAACGTGGATGTCCTTGTCGGCAGGAATTGGTGGCAACACATGGGCCGTGACTCGTGCTGACGGGGAAACCGACGAAGTGTCTCTGGGCGACATCCGATTGTTGTTGGGACTTGAGCACATCGTCGATGGTGGAGGCGGCTGGTTTGCTGACATCGGGTATGCCTTCAATCGACACTACGAATTCCAATCCGACAAGGTGCAAATCGGGCTTAGCGACGGAGTCCTGGTGATGGCGGGATGGCGATACTGAAATGGCAGTCTGCACTTTTTGAAGGGGTTGGCCTGGAACATAAGATGCAAGCACCATGCGATTGAAATGCGTTCTTGTTGGCAACGTCCGTCAGGCGATTCTGATAGTTCTAATAGCACAGCGCCACTTTTCCGAGAAACCGAGTGTTTTTGCAACTCGAAGCGTCAGCGAGGGATTCTACCGAACTCGATCCCTCGCTTACACTTCGGGCTACTACCGGTCGAAAAGTGGCGCTGTCCCACTAAGTGTACTCGACCTTCGTGCTGTCCGATATCTTTGTTCGCGAAATCCGATTTCCTTAGTCGTCGATAACCACTTCGCTTATCGCAGCGAACTCGATGGAGCCTCAGATCTTCAAATACTCGCGGGCAGAATTGGTGCCGATACGAGTGAACTGCGACTTCCATCCCTGGATGAACGCACACTGGTTGATTGTCGATCATCCCTATGCAGCGCTCACCGACAAGGACGGCAAGTTCCAAATCGCTAATCTGCCAGTCGGCGAGCACAATTTTCGCGTCTGGCATGAGCGAATCGGCGACATCAACAAGAAGTACAGGGTTTCCGTCACCGCCGCTGATCGCGTCGAACTGCCCGCGATTTCCGTCAGTCTCGACAAATTTGCGACCCCGTGACGAACCTGACCACTCTGCGGGCCGACTTTGCGGCACCGTGAGTTTCATTTTTGCGAGGAATAAACCGGGTTTGGGAGTCCGTGGTGCGTAGAATTAAGAATGCTTGACACCGTAACTCTTCCTTTGTCACCCTGATAAGCAGTCGATGCAACTCGATCTCCCCACATAACTTCCTGCCTTCAAATATCAAGGTTGACTGCCATGACCACGACTCGCTGTATGGCTGCATTCGCCGTAACGGTCCTGATGACGACCGTTGTCGATGCGCAGGATGTAATCCAGTTCAATCGTGACATCCGCCCAATCTTTATGGAAACGTGTCTGACGTGCCACGGACCTGACAGCGCGGCTCGCAAAGCCGATCTGCGGATGGACAAGCGCGATGCGGCCATTGAGCATGGCGCGATCAGTCCGGGAAAACCGGACGAAAGCGAAATGATTCGCCGTATCCTGAGTGACGATCCGGAAGAGGTCATGCCTCCGCCGGAACTTAAAAAGCCGCTCAGTCCCGCGCAAAAGAAATTGCTCATCGACTGGGTTCAGAGCGGCGCCGAGTATCAGCAGCATTGGTCCTACATTGCGCCAGTGCGGGCGGAGGTCCCCGCCGTGCCAGAATCAGTCAAGGCCACACACGCTAACTGGCCACAGAATCCTATCGACAATTTCGTGTTGCAGAAGCTGGTCGCGAGCGGCCTGACACCGGCGGTCGAAGCGGATCGCCGAACGCTCGCGCGGCGAGTGAGTCTGGACATCACTGGACTGCCTCCGACCCCGGAAGTCGTCGATGCATTCGTCAATGATCAATCGCCCGATGCCTATGAGAAACTGGTCGATTCGTCGCTAGCCAGTCCGTTCTGGGGTGAGCATCGCGGGCGTTACTGGCTTGACTATGCTCGATATGCTGACTCACACGGAATTCACTTCGACAACTACCGTGAAATGTGGGCGTATCGCGACTGGGTGATTCAGGCGTTCAATCAGAATATGCCGTTTGATGAATTCACGATCGAAAACCTTGCAGGCGACCTGCTGCCAAACGCGACGCTCGACCAGCAGGTGGCATCCGGTTTTAATCGCTGCAACATGACGACAAACGAAGGCGGGATCATCGACGAAGAGTATGCAGTGCTCTACACCCGCGACCGGACGGAAACCGTGTCGGCCGTCTGGATGGGACTCACCGCTGGCTGTGCCACGTGCCACAGTCACAAGTTTGATCAGCTCAGCCAGAACGAGTTTTATCAGTTGGCGGCGTTCTTCAATAACACGACGCAAGCCGTCCGCGACGGCAACATTAAAGACACACCGCCGATTATCGCCGTGCCGATGGACGCCGATCGAAACCGGTTCGAAGCCTTGCCGCCGCTGATTACAGCAGCTCGAGAGGCGGTTGCAGAACGACGCACTGCAGCCCGCACCGAATTCGATACCTGGGCAACCACTGCAACTCCAGCGACGTTGGGTGAACCGGTCTCTGCGGAAGGACTGCATCTGCTGGCAGAATTGAATGAGGGCGACGGCAAGACGCTGGGACTCACCCTGGATGACAGTCCTGTCGAAGTGACTCTGAGTAATTCTGCGAGTTGGACCGAC
>Ga0209181_10008878_pt1 | contig 13377 bp, 10 predicted proteins | sample MAT05_FD_187208 | JGI IMG/M metagenome (GOLD analysis project Ga0209181, IMG submission 187208) | Freshwater microbial communities from Lake Fryxell liftoff mats and glacier meltwater in Antarctica - MAT-05 (SPAdes) (version 2) | ecosystem: Environmental > Aquatic > Freshwater > Ice > Liftoff... | reverse complement strand
ATGGTGGATGTCCGCACCGTCGGCGCGGGCGGCGGCTCCATCGCGGGGCTCGACCGTGCGGGGATGCTACGCGTCGGCCCGGAAAGTGCCGGCAGCATGCCGGGGCCGATCTGCTATGGGCGTGGTGGGGCGCGGCCGACGATCACGGATGCGAATCTGGTACTTGGCCGCCTCGATTCGCAACGATTGCTCGCCGTGCAGGATCCGGTACCGCTGGCGCTGCTGCGCGAGGCCTTCGCGCGGGAGATCGGCGATCCGCTTGGCCTTTCTGTCGAGCAGGCGGCGGAGGCGGTGATCCGGCTGGCGAATGTGCACATGACCGGGGCGATCCGCATGGTCTCGCTCTCGAAAGGACACGATCCGCGGGACTTCGTGCTGTTCGCCTTCGGGGGCGCGGGGCCGCTACACGCGGTGGCGTTGGCGCGGGAGATCGGAATCCCCGAAGTGCTCGTGCCGGCGCGACCCGGGCTGACCAATGCGCTCGGCTGCCTCGTCGCCGATCTGCGGCAGGATCTGGTGAACACGCTCAATCGTGGGCTCGACGATATTCCCGAATCAGAGATCGCCGCCATCCTTGCCGCGCAGCGCGAACGCGGCCTCGCCACCGTGCTCGCCGAGCGTGGCGAGGTGGAGGAAGCCGTGGTGCTGCACAGCGCGGAGATGCAGTTCCGCGGCCAGACTCATCTGATTCGCGTCGCGTTGCCGCGTGCCGAAATGCCTCGCGCCGAAGTCCAGGCGGCTTTCGAGGCCGCGTATTTTTCCCGGTTTCAGATTCGCATGCCGGAAATCCGCGCTGTGCTGGTGAACCTCAACACGAGCGTCATCGGCAAGCGCCGCGCCTTCGACCTTGCGGCCTTGCTGCCGAAGCCCGAGGGCAACCCATTGATCGGCGAGCGTGACCTGTATGCGGAAGGTGCATGGCACCGCGCAAAAATCTGGCAGCGCGAGGCTCTGGCACCCGGCGCGCGCATCCCTGGCCCAGCGATCCTGCAACAGGCGGATGCGACGACGGTGCTGGAGCCGGGATCGACAGCACTGGTCGATGCCATCGGCAATCTTCGCATCAAGGTGCGCGCATGACCGAGCCGGACGCGCTGACGCTGGCGGTGATCCAGGCGGGCTTGCAGCAGGTCTGCAACGAGATGGACATCGCCTTCTCCCGCGCCGCCTTCTCGCCGGTGATCGCGGAGGCGGATGACCGTTCGGATGGCATCTACGGCGCCGAGGATGGCGCGCTGATCGCGCAGGGCGAGCTTGGCCTGCCGGTCTTCGTTGGCACCATGGCGCATTCCGCGGCGCATCTCGCCCGGCTGATCCGCGAAGGCGCGGTCGCGCCGCCCGAGCCCGGCGACATCTACATCGTCAACGACCCCTATCTCGGCGGGACGCATCTGATGGATGTACGTTTCGCCAAGCCGGTCTTTGTGGACGGAGCACAATTCTGCTGGCTGCAGAACACCGGCCATTGGCCCGATATCGGCGGCATGGTGCCGGGTGGTTTCTCGGCGCATGCGACGGAGGTGGAGCAGGAAGGGCTACGCCTGCCGCCCGTCAAGCTGTTCAAGCGTGGCGTGCTGGACCGCGAGATCCTCTCCATCATCCAGTCCAACATCCGCGTCGCCGACCAGCGCATCGGCGACATCAAGGCGCAGGCGGCGGCGCTGCTGGTGGGCGAAATACGCCTTCTCGAATTGATCGCTCGGCATGGTGTCGCCACGCTGAAGGCAGCTATTGCCGGCATTCAGGCGCGTGCGGCGGCGCGCATGCGTGCCGAGATCGGCCGCATCCCAGATGGCAGGTACGAGTCAGAAACAATTATCGATTCCGACGGTGTGGTCAACGAACCGCTGCGCATCGTGCTGGTGATGACCAAGCAGGGCGAAGGGCTGACCTTCGATCTCTCTGGCTCCTCATCGCCCTGCCAGGGGCCGATGAATTCGGTCTGGGCGACGACCTGCTCGGCGATCTATCTTGGCGTGAAGCACGTGTTTCCGGAGGTGCCGATCAATGCCGGCACCTTCGCGCCGCTCACCGTGCTGCGGCCGGAGGGCACGTTCCTCGATGCACGCTATCCGCGCCCCGTCTCGGGCTGCGCGGCGGAGGTGAGCCAGCGTATCGCCGAGGCCGTGTTCCTCGCTTTGGCGCAGGCGATTCCGGATGAACTCTGGGCCGCGCCCGCCGGCACCTCCGGCAATTTCGCGCTTGGTGGTTTCGATCCGCTGCGTCAGGCCGGCTACGTGATGTACCAGATCACCGGCGGCGGCTATGGCGGCAATGCGCAGGAGGATGGGTTGAGCAATGGCTGTTCCACCATCGGCATCAGCAAGACCGCGCCGGTCGAGGTGATGGAGCAATACTATCCCGTGCTGTTCCGCCGCTTTGCGCTGCGCGAGGGTTCGGGCGGCGCGGGGCGGCGACGCGGTGGCTTTGGCGTGCACTACGAGGTTGAGTTGCTGCGCGGCGAGGCGCGCGCCAGCTTCGTGATGGATCACGGCCGCGTCGGCCCGCCCGGCGTGCTTGGCGGCGGCGATGGCGCGCGGAATGTCGTAAGGCTGCATCGCGGCGGGGTTGAAACCATTCCGGAACATCTCTCCAAGGACCAGGGGCTGCGCCTTGTCGTCGGCGACCGTGTGGAGGTGATGACGCCGGGCGGCGGCGGCTATGGCGACCCGCACCAGCGCGAACGCGCCTTGGTCGCGCAGGATGTGGCGCGCGGCTACTACACGCGCGAGCAGGCCGAAGAATTGTTCGGACCCTTCGCATGATCGCCTATCACCGCCCCGCAACGATTGAACAGGCGCTGGCCATTCGCGCCACGCAGGATGTCGCGGTGATCGCCGGCGGCACCGACATCTACCCTGCCCACGCCGCGCGCCGCGCCTGGGGCGAGCCGACGCACAAGGATGTGCTGGACATCACCGCGATCGCGGGCCTCGACCGCATCGAGGCGACGGCAGCAGGCTGGCGGATCGGCGCGCTCGTCACCTGGTCGGCGCTGCGCGCCGCCACGCTGCCGCCGCTGTTCGATGGGCTGATTGCGGCGGCGGCGGAGGTGGGGGGCGTGCAGGTGCAGAATCGCGGCACGATCCTCGGCAACCTCATCACCGCCTCGCCGGCCGGGGACGGCATACCGAACCTTCTGGTACTCGATGCTTCGGTCGAGATCGCGGGGCCATCGCCGCGCCGCGTGCCGGTGCAGGATTTCCTGACCGGCTATCGTGCCACGGCGCTGCGTGCCGATGAGATCGCGGTGGCGCTGCATGTTCCAAACTTGCCCGGTGCAAGAAGCGGATTCCACAAACTTGGCGCCCGGCGATATCTCGTGATCTCCATCGTCATGGCGGCCGGAATCGTCGCGGTGGAGGAGGGGCGCATCACGTCGGCGCGCCTCGCCGTCGGCGCCTGCGGCCCCGTGGCGCAACGCCTGACGGCGCTGGAGGCGGCGCTGATCGGCGTCGTGCCCGCAGATGCCGCTGCGGTGGTGCAGGCCGCGCATCTGGCACCTCTCGCGCCGCTCGATGACATTCGTGGTTCCGCCGCCTATCGCCGCGAAGCCGCGCTGATTTTGCTGCGCGATCTGCTGCAAGGGATCGCCGGATGATCGCCTTCACGCTCAACGGCCAGCCCTGCACCACCGAGGCCGCGGCCTTCGCGCCGCTGTCCGAGACGCTGCGTGAGAGCCTTGGCCTCACCGGCACAAAGATCGGCTGCGAGGCCGGCGACTGCGGCGCCTGCACCGTGCTGGTGAATGGCGCCCAGGCCTGCGCCTGCCTGGTGCCGACGGCGCAGGTGGCCGGCGCGCAGGTCACCACCATCGAGGCCACGCACCCCGTGCTCGACCGGCTGCGGTCCGCCTTCCTGGCGCATGGCGCGGCGCAATGTGGCATCTGCACGCCGGGCATGATCATGGCCGCGGCCGACCTGCTGCTGCGCGTGGCCACGCCGACGCGCGCGCAGGTGGCGGATGCGATCGGTGGCGTGTTGTGTCGCTGCACCGGCTACCAGACGATCCTCGATGCCGTGCTGGATGGCGCGCCGCAGGAGGTGCCGATGCCGGCCGCCGGCGCGGCGGTGGGCGCGGCGATTGCGCGGCTCGATGGTGCGGCGAAGGTGCTCGGCACGGATCGCTTCGGCGCCGATTTCGCGCCGGCCGATGCGCTGTGGCTGCGCGTGGTGCGCTCGCCGCATGCCAGCGCGCGTTTCACGTTGGGCGATCTGGAAGGAGCACGCCAACGCCTCAACCTTGCCGCCATTCTCACCCATGCGGATGTGCCAGGGCTCAACGCCTTCGGGATCATGCCGAACCTCAAGGACCAGCCCGTGCTGGCCGAGGGTTTCGTGCGCTTCCGGGGTGAGGCCGTATTGGGCCTGGTCGGCGGGCGCCACGCGGTGGCGGCGGTGCGCGACGCCGATTTGCCGATCACCTGGCAGCCCCTTCCCGCGCTGCAGGGCATCGCCGCCGCGGTGGCGGACGATGCGCCGCAACTTCATGCGCACGCCCCCGGCAACGTGCTGGTGCGCGGCCGGCTGGTCACCGGCGATCCTTTGGAAGCGCCCGACACGGCCCTCGCTCAGGGCTGGTTCACCACCGGCTTTGTCGAGCACGCCTATATCGAGCCCGAGGCCGGCTATGCCACGCCAACCGCCGAGGGCATGGAGATCGTCGCCTGCACCCAGGCTCCCTACATGGACCGCGAGGAGACCGCGCGCGTGCTCGGCGTGGCGGAGGCAGCGGTGCGCATCATCCCCTCTGCCTGTGGCGGCGGCTTCGGCGGCAAGCTCGACGTCTCGATCCAGCCGCTGATCGCGATCGCGGCACGCAAGGTGAACCGGCCCGTGCGCGTGGTCTATTCGCGAACCGAAAGCATGGCCTCCACCACCAAGCGCCACCCCGCGAGCATGGTCGGGCGCATGACGGCCGATGAGGGCGGACGGTTCACCTCATTCTCCATGCACGGCGATTTCAATACCGGCGCCTATGCCTCCTGGGGCCCGACGGTTGCAAACCGCGTGCCGGTGCATGCCTCCGGTCCTTATCGCGTGCCCAAGGTGAAGGTCCAGACTCGCGCCATCTACACGAACGACACGCCGGCCGGCGCTTTCCGCGGCTTCGGCGTGCCGCAGGCGGCGCTGCTGACGGAATTGCTGGTGGACGATTTGGCCGAATTCCTGCGAATGGACCGTTGGGAAATCCGGCGGCACAACGCGATCGGGCATGGCGACGTGACGCCCTCGGGCCAGGTGCTGCACGCCTCGGCGGGGTTGCCGCAATGCCTGGACGCGCTGAAGCCGGAATGGGACGAAATGCTCGCTCGCGTCGCCGCGCACAATGCCGGCGCCACGCGTCACCGCCTGGGCGCGGGAATCGCCTGCATGTGGTACGGCTGCGGCAATACCGCGCTGTCGAACCCATCGCGCATGCGCGTGGTGCTGGCGCGCGACGGGACACTCACGCTGTTCAACGGCGCGGTGGATATCGGCCAGGGCAGCACGACGGTGATAGGGCAGATCTGCGCCGATGCGCTGGGGCTGCCGCTCGCCGCCTTCCGCTTCGTGCTCGGCGACACCGCGCTGACCCATGACGCGGGCAAGACCTCGGCGTCGCGGCAAACCTTCGTGAGCGGCCGCGCGGCGCTGGAAGCCGGCCGCGACCTCAGGCGGCGAATCCTGGCGCTCGCCAATGCGGGCGAGGATGCAAGACTCGGCCTGGACGGCACGCGGCTGACCGTCTCGGACGTCACCGGAGCGTCGCGCATGATCGAACTTCAAGACCTTTCGGCGGACCTCGAAGGCGATGGGCGCTACGATCCGCCGACCACCGCGCTCGACGCCGACGGCCAGGGTATCCCCTACGCCACCTACGGCTTCGCCGCGCAGATCGCGTTGGTGCGGGTGGACACCGCACTTTGCACCGTGAAGGTGGAGGAGATCGTGGCGGCGCAGGATGTCGGGCGCGCGGTGAACCCCACGCTGGTGCTCGGGCAGATCCATGGCGGCATCGCGCAGGGCCTGGGCCTCGCGCTGATGGAGGAATTCATCCCCGGTCGCACCGAGAACCTGCACGACTACCTGATCCCGACCGCGGGCGACGTGCCACAAATCCGCGTCCACCTGATCGAGGACCCCGAACCCGAGGGACCCTTCGGGGCGAAGGGGGTCGGCGAGCCGGCGCTGGTGCCAACGGCGCCGGCGATCCTGAGCGCCATACGTCACGCCACCGGTGTCACGCTGCATAGCGTCCCGGTGCTGCCCCACCGGCTGTGGCAGGCGATGCAGGCCCATGCCGCCGAGCAGGCGCGGCCTCGCAAGCGCCGGGAAGCGAGCCTGCCATGAGCGAGCACCGGCTCAGCGCCGCCGCGCGCAGCCAAAGGTTTGGCCAGGCGGAGGGCGAGGGCATCATCCGCTGCGATGCCTGCCCGGTGCTCTGTCGCATCCGTCCCGGCCGCAGCGGCGCGTGCAGCCGCTACGCGAACCAGGACGGGCACCTCGTGCGCACCGATCCGGCCATTGCGTTGGCGCATCAGGTGGAGGTTGGTGGGCCGGTTGTGGCCTTCGCGGAAGGCGATTGGGACGGCATGCTGCTCGACCCGTCGCGCGCCTTCGTCACCGGCATCGGCGCGGGCACCACCTATCCCGACTACAAGCCCGCGCCCTTCATCGTCGGCGCCACGCATCACGGCGTCGATACGGTGACGATCGTGACAGAGGGAATCTTCAGCTACTGCGGCGTGAAGGTGAAGATCGACACCGACCGACACCTCGGCCCCGAAGCCGCCGCGGTGCGCGCCAAGGGCGAGCAGGTGGGGCATGTCACCACCGCCGAGTACGGCAGCCAGATGCTGAGCCTTGGCGGCGTGCGGCACCTCACCGGCGGCTCGAAGCGTGAGGGCAACGTGACCTGCGAGACGCTGCTTGCCTTGTGCGCGGGCGAGGCTGTGGAGCTTACCATCGATGGCGGCCACGCCCTGCGCGTGCAGGCCGGCGCCGCGCCCGTGGTGGATGGGCGGGAGGAGGTGCGCATGCGCGTCGGCTGCGGCAGTGCGACCATCGGCATCTTCGCGCAGCAATGGCTCGGCCATGTCGATGAGGTGATCGTGGTGGATGACCACATCACCGGCGTGCTCACCGAACATCAGGCGGGCAGGGTGCTTGGCATGACGGCCGGAGGCATCCGCGTGCGGGGGCGTCGCTCCACGCCCGGCCGCTATTTCCAGGTGGCGAATCCCGGCCTCGGCTGGGGCGGCACGGACATCACCGACCCGCTGGCGATCATCGAGAGCATCGATGCGAAGATCGCCTGGCCCGGGCTGCGCCTGCTGCTGACCTCCACCACCGGCGAGGATGCGCTGTATTGCGTCCTTGATGAAGAATTGCGTCCGGTCGAAGCGACGATGCCGGACGCGGTTCGATTGGTGGTCGAGCGCATCGGCGAGAATTGCGAGCCCTCGCTCTGCACCGTCATTTTCATGGCCGGCGCGGGCGGCTCGCTGCGCGCCGGCGTGACGGAGAATCCCGTGCTGCTGACGCGCAGCGTGGCCTCGGGCGAGACGCGCGTCACCATGGGCGGCGCACCCTGTTATGTCTGGCCGGGCGGGGGCATCACCATCATGGCGGATGTCATGAAACTGCCGAAGCGCGCCTTCGGCCATGTACCCACGCCCGCGCTGGTCGCGCCCATCGAGTTCACCTTGCCGCGTGCGCTGTATGAGCAACTCGGCGGGCACATGGGGGACATCGTGCCGGTCGAGGCATTGTTGCGCGGCCTCGGCGAGCAGTTGCGTGTGGAGGGCTGGATTCCCGGCAATCCCTGGCCTTTCGCCAAGCCATGAACGGCGCGCTGGTGCAGCGCCTCGCGGGCGGGCGGGCGCATCTGCATCACGGGCCGATCGATGTAGTGCTGCGGGGATACGGCCCCGCCGATCAGGTGGCGGCTGCCGAGGCCGCGGCGGCGCGGCGTTTCGCCGCGATCCTCGACGAACTTGTCGCCGAATTGTCGGCGCTGCGTGCGCCGATGCCTGCACCGCCTGTCACCGGCACGGTGGCGCGGCGCATGCGCGCGGGTTGCATGCCCTTCGCGGCGCAGGGCGTCTTCGTCACGGCGATGGCCGCGGTAGCCGGCGCCGTGGCGGATGAGCTGCTCGCCACCATGCGCGAAGCGGCCCCGAATCTGACGCGCGCCTTTGTCAATGATGGCGGTGACATCGCGGTTTTCGTGGCACCTGGCGAAACGCTGGACATCGCGCTCGCCGTCGATCCCGGAGGGCAGAGGGATGGCGCGCTGCGCGTGACGGCTGAGAGCGGCATCGGTGGCGTGGCGACCTCCGGCCGGCTCGGGCGCTCCTTCTCGCTGGGCATCGCCGATGCCGTGACGGTGCTGGCGCGCGACGCCGCGACGGCTGATGCGGCGGCCACGCTGATCGCCAATGCCGTGGATGTCGCGAGCCCTGCCATCATCCGCGCCCCTGCCGAAAGCCTCGACCCTGACAGCGATCTCGGCGCACGGCTGGTCACGACCCGTGTCGGCACGCTGACGCCGGGCGAGATCGCAGCGGCACTCGAACAGGGCGCCGCACGCGCCGTGCGCTGGGTCGAGCACGGCCTGATCCTGGGCGCCGCGCTGCGCCTCGCCGGCGCTGCCCGTGTGGTCGGCGCGCCCTTTCCCATCCTCACGGAGACCCCGCCATGAGCGAGACCCTCGTCATCCGCAAGACCGTGCTGCATGTCGAGGAGGTGCGCCACGATGGCGGGCCGGAGCTCGCCGTGCCGATCCTGAAGGGCTGGTGCGCCGTGGTGCTGCGCAACCCCTTCGCCGGTCGCTACGAGCCCGATCTGATGTGGCTGATGGACGCGATGAAGCCGATCGGCTTGCAGGTGGCGCAACAACTGCTCGCCGGGCTTGGCGGCGATGCCGCGCGGATCGAGGCCTATGGCAAGGGCGGCCTGGTCGGCACGGCGGGCGAGCTCGAGCACGGCGCGCTGTGGCACGTGGCCGGCGGCTATGCCATGCGTGGGTTGCTCGGCCAGGCGCTGTCGATCGTGCCGAGCATGACCAAGGTCGGGCCGATGGGTGCGGTGCTGGACCTGCCGATCCATCACCGCAACGCCGCCTATGTGCGCAGCCATTTCGACGGCATCACCTGCGTGGTGCCCGACGCGCCGCGCGCCGACGAGATCCTCTTCGCGCTCGCCATGAGCACCGGGGGGCGCCCGCATGCGCGCGTCGGCGGGCTGGGGCAGGCGGACATCGCCGCATGGGACGGGCAGCGATGAAGCTTTCAGTGCGTATGGCCGCCGCTGGCACCGGCGGCCTGGATCTCGAGCGTGACCTGCACCTCGCCCGCCCGCTCGAAATGCAGCGTCAGCGGCAAGGTGGCACCGCGGTTCAGCGCTGCGGTCAGGCCGATCAGCATCACATGCATCCCGCCAGGGCGCAGGGTCACGGTCTGGCCGGCCGGCAGGGGAATGTCCGTCACCGGGCGCATGCGCATCACATCGCCATCGCGGATGTGCGTGTGCAGTTCCACCAGGCGCGCGGCTGGCGTGCTGGCCGAGAGCAGGCGGTCGGCCTGGGCGCCGGTGTTGCGGATGGTCATGAAGCCCACACCATTGGCATTGGCGCCGGCCGCGCGGGACCAGGGGCGGTCGATACGCAGGTCGCCCGCGGTGAAATCAAGCGCGGCCCCAGGGGTGGCGATCGGGCCGGCGGCGAGCAGGATGGTGCTGCCGAGCAACAGCCGACGGGTCAGGCAGGTCATGGCGTCGTCCTTATCGGAGAATGGGGCGCCTCTGCGGGCAGAGCACCAGGGCAAGGGCCAGGCCGCTCCCCCTACCCTGCAACCAGGTGGCAGGCGACGTGGCGGCCCGGCGCCACCTCGCGCAGCGCGGGCTCCTCCTCGCGGCAGCGGGGGATGGCGAAGGGGCAGCGGGTGTGGAATCGGCAGCCGGGCGGCGGGTTCACCGGCGAAGGCACGTCGCCCTCGATCACCAGGCGTTCGCGCTTGAGGCGCGGGTCGGGCACGGGCGCGGCCGAGATCAGCGCCTTCGTGTAGGGGTGCAGCGGGCCGGTGACGACATCGTCCTTCGGGCCGATCTCGGCGATGCGGCCAAGATACATCACCGCGATGCGGTGGCCGATATGCTCCACCACGCCGAGGTCGTGCGAGACGAAGAGGTAAGCGAGGCCGAATTCCTCCTGCAGGTCCATCAACAGGTTCAGCACCTGCGCCTGCACCGAGACATCGAGCGCCGAGACCGGCTCATCCGCCACGATCAGGTCTGGGCGCAGCGCGAGGGCGCGCGCGATGCCGAGGCGCTGGCGCTGGCCACCGGAAAACTCGAAGGGATAGCGGCGCATCATCTCGGCGCGCAGGCCCACCTTTTCCAGAACGGCGGCGACGGCGGCGTCACGTTCGGCGCGACCCATCGGGGCGTAGTTCTCGAGCGGCTCGGCCACGATGTCGCCGGCGCGGAGCTTCGGGTTCAACGAGGCGTACGGGTCCTGGAAGACCATCTGCGCGCGGCGGCGGTGGGGCACCATCTCGCTCGCGGTGAGATTGGTGACATCGACGCCGCCGAGGCGGATGGAGCCGGAGGTGGGCTCGACGAGGCGCAGGATCAGTCGTGCGACAGTGGATTTTCCGCAGCCCGATTCGCCGACGAGGCAGAGCGTCTCGCCGGGTGCGACCGAGAAGGTCACGCCATCCACCGCCTTCACCTGCGCCACCGTGCGGCGGAGCAGACCGCGCTGGACCGGGAAGTACTTGACGAGGTCAGTGACCTCCAGGACGGGCGCAGTCATGCCGCCTCCCCCGCATACCAGCAGGCGGCAAGGTGGCCGAGCCGGTGTTCGATCAGCGGCGGCGGTTCGGTGCGGCAGCGTGCACGCGCCATCGGGCATCGCGGGGCGAAGGGGCAGCCGGCGATGGGCTTGCGGAGGTCCGGCACGATGCCGGGGATCTCGGCGAGCCGCCGCTTGCGGCCGCCGCCGATGCGCGGGATGGAGGCCATGAGGCCGCGCGTGTAGGGGTGCAGCGGCGCGTCGAACAGCTCGACCACTTCGGCCTGTTCCACCACCTGGCCGGCATACATGACGATGACGCGCTGGCAGGTCTCGGCGATTACGCCGAGGTCGTGGGTGATGAGCATCACCGCGGCGTCGGTGGCCTGCTTCAGCTCCACCATCAGCTTCAGGATCTGCGCCTGGACGGTGACATCGAGCGCGGTGGTGGGCTCGTCCGCGATCAGCAGGCGCGGCGAGCAGGACAGCGCCATCGCGATCATCACGCGCTGGCGCATGCCGCCGGAGAATTGGTGCGGGTAGTCGCCGGTGCGCTTGGCGGCGTCGGGGATGCGGACCAGGCGTAGCATCTCGGCGGCGTGGCGCATGGCCTCGGCGCGGTTCTTGCCCTGGTGGATGGTCACAGCCTCGGCGATCTGGTCGCCGATGGTGAGGACCGGGTTCAGCGAGGTCATCGGCTCCTGAAAGATCATCGCGATGCGGTTGCCGCGGATGCGGCGCATGGCGGGCTCGTCCAGCGCGAGAAGCTCCTGGCCCTCGAACCGGACGGAGCCGCCGACGATGCGCGACAGGCGTGGCGGCAGCAGGCGAAGGACGGAGAGCGCGGTGACGGACTTGCCGCAGCCGGATTCGCCGACGATGCCGAGCGTCTCGCCGGGGGCGACCGTGAAGCTCACGCCATCCACGGCCCTGGTGACGCCATCGCGGGTAAAAAAATGCGTGCGCAGGTCCGAGACTTCGAGGATGGGGGCGGCGGTCGCCGCGGGGGCGGTTTCGAGCCCGCTCACATCCGCCTCGCCAGGCGCGGGTCCAGACGGTCGCGGAGGCCGTCGCCGAGGAGGTTGACGGCCAGCACCACCAGCGCGAGCGCGGCGCCCGGGAAGAAGATCAGCCACGGCGCGCGGGCAAAGAACAGCCGGCTCTGCGCGATCATGTTGCCCCAGGTCGGGATCTCGGGCGGGACGCCGGCGCCAAGGAAGGATAGGCCGGCCTCGATCAGGATGGCGCTCGCGCAGATATAGGTGGCTTGCACGATGAGCGGCGCCACCGTCATCGGCAGGACGTGGCGAATGATGATCTTGCGCGAGGGCGAGCCGACCGAGATGGCAGCATCCACGAAGGGACGTTCCCGCACTGTCAGCACGACCGAGCGCACCAGGCGCACCACGCGCGGCACCTCGGGGACGGTGATGGCGATGATCAGCAGGAACAGACCACCTCGGGTGAGCGCAATGAGCGCGATGGCCAGCAGGATGGAGGGGATGGACATCAGCCCATCCATCACCCGCATCACCACCGCATCGAAGCGGCGATAGTAGCCGGCCATCAGCCCGATGACGAGGCCGACGGCGGTGGCGAAGGCGGCCACGGTGAGGCCCACCAGCAGCGAGACGCGCGCCCCGTGAAGGGTGCGGGCGAAGATGTCCCGGCCAAGGTTGTCGGTGCCGAAGCGGTCACGCTTCTCGGGGTCGAAGAAATTCGACAGGTCGGGTGGCTTGAGGCGGTCCACCGGCGCGGCGTGCATCGGCGGGTTGGTGATAAGCGGCGCAAGCAGCGCGAGAATCACCATGACGCAGAGCATCGCCGCGCCGATGACGATGGTAGGGTTGCGGCGGGCGAAGGTGCCGAAGCGAAGCGCGGCGCCTTGTGGGCGTTCGGCGGGCGCGGCCTCGGCGAGGGTTCCGTCGGCCATGTCAGTAGCGGATCCGCGGGTCGAAAAAGGTGTAGGAGATGTCCACAAGCAGGTTCACCAGCACATAGACCGCCGAGAAGATCAGGATCACGCCCTGGATGATAGGGTAGTCGCGCCGCTGGATGGCGTCCACGACGAGGCGGCCCACCCCGGGGATGTTGAACACGGTTTCGGTGATGACCACGCCGCCGATCAGCAGCGCAACTCCGATGCCGACGACGGTGACGATCGGCACCGCGGCGTTCTTGAGCGCGTGGCGCATCAGCATCGGGCGCGGGGCGACACCCTTGGCCAGCGCGGTGCGCACATAGTCCTCGGCCAGCACCTCGAGCATGGAGGCGCGGGTGATGCGCGCGATCAGCGCGACATAGGCAAGGCCAAGTGCGACGGAGGGTAGTACCAGCCGCTCGATCCAGGGGCCAATGCCTTCAGCGATCGGTGCGTAGCCCTGCACTGGCAGCCAGCGCAGATTGATCGAGAAGATGAAGATCAGCACGTAGCCGACGACAAACACCGGCACCGAGAAGCCGAGCACCGCGAAGCCCATCACGAGCCTGTCCGTCAGCGATCCCGCCTGCCAAGCCGCGAGCACGCCGAGGGAGACCGCGATCACCACCGCGACCGTGATGGTGGTGAGCGCGAGAGACAGCGTGGGTTCGGCGCGTTC
>Ga0209181_10008874_pt1 | contig 13380 bp, 10 predicted proteins | sample MAT05_FD_187208 | JGI IMG/M metagenome (GOLD analysis project Ga0209181, IMG submission 187208) | Freshwater microbial communities from Lake Fryxell liftoff mats and glacier meltwater in Antarctica - MAT-05 (SPAdes) (version 2) | ecosystem: Environmental > Aquatic > Freshwater > Ice > Liftoff... | reverse complement strand
CCTGTCGTCTTGCACGACGACGGTCGGTACTTCGCGCCACTTTGGTCGATCACGCAGCAACAGCTGCAGCGGCAACGCCGGCACGACTACGCTCGCGATGCGATCCACGGGGGTCCCGAAAGGGCTCTCGATTTAGACTGAACATCTGTATAGTGTCAACGAAAGCCCGAGAATGGGCACCCAGCGTGTGAAATTGCGATGAGAAGGGGCCGCGGTCCGATGCGCGGCCCAGCCGCGCGGGTCACACTCAGGCCAGCGATGACCGACGTTCCCAAGAGCCGACGCGCGCGTGTGCGACGTCGCTTGCTGGCGAAGCCGCCCTGGGTGCTCGCGCTAGAGGAACGCATCGCGCGCTGGATGCCGGTGCATCCCAACGTGCTCTCGTCGCTGAAGCTCGTGCTCGTGCTGCCGCCGCTCGTGCTCGCGCTGCGGCAGGTCGACGTGTTGCCGTTCTCGACCGCGCTCACCGCTGCGCTCGTCATCGCGTTCTTCGCCTTCGACGTCGTCGACGGCATCGTCGCGCGTCACCGCGGGCTCGCGACGCCGTTCGGTCGCATCTTCGATCGACTCACCGACTATCCGCTGTTGGTCGTGGTCTGCTACCTGAACGCCGACGTGCTGCCACCGTGGTTGCTCGTCGCGAAGGTCGGCCTCGATCTGCTGTTGCTCGCGCTCTATGCGACCGGTCGCGGCTCGACGGGCAACCGTCTGCGCACTGCACTGTCGTACACGACGTTGCTCGCGCTGCTCTTGCTCAGCCAGGGCTGGGCGCCGCGGATCCTGACGCCGCGATCGGTCGAGGTGCTGCTCGGCATCAACATCGTGTTCTCGACGGTCGTCGCGCTGCACGGCCTGGGCCTGCTGCGCAAGAAGCTGATCGCCGACCTGCTGTCGGCGTGCAATCTACTGTGCGGCATCGCCTCCATCGCGTTCGCGACCCGCGGTCGCTTCGAGATGAGCCTCTTGTTCGTGGTCGTCGGTGCCGCGTTCGACGGGTTCGACGGCGCGGCTGCACGGCGGTTCGGTGGCACCCGCTTCGGCGTGTATTCCGACGACATCGCCGACGGCGTCAACTACGGCATCGCGCCGGGCGTCGCGCTGTACTTCGCGCTCGGCAGCGGCTTCGCGGGCGCTGTCATCGGCATCTTCTACTCGACGTTCACCCTCGCCCGCCTCGTGTTCTTCACGCTCGACAAGGCGAACAGCGATCCGAACTACTTCAGCGGCGTGCCGAGCCCAGCGGGCGGCATGATCACGATGACATCGATCCTCGTGTTTGCCGGCGAGCCTGCCCTCATCGGGCTCATGGTCGGCATCGCGTGCGCGCAGATGGTGTCGTTCTCGACGCACTACCGCCACCTCGGGCGCGCGCTCGCCCACAACCGTCGTGCGCTGGTCGGAGCGCCGGTCTACGCCGTCGCGCTGCTCATCGGTCTGCAGGTGTGGGGAGCACGGGCGGCGGCCGCGACCATCCTGGTGCCGATCCTGGTCTACGGTTTCTTGCCGACGGTGATGATGTTTCGCCGCGTGCTCGCGGTGCGCCGCGCCGCGCGGGCGAACACACCCGCGACCGTCGAGGAGATCGACGATGCGGCCGACGACGACGATGATGCGGTTGCCGACGACGGCACGGCGCCACGCGGCGTGTGATCACTTCGGGGGGCGGATGGCGCTGCTCACTGCTCGCCTCGCGATCCTCGGGCAGCTCGATGCAATCGTCCCAGCGCTGGAAGATCTTCTCGCGCCGGACGACGGCCGGCGCCTCGCCATCGGCCCACAGGGCGGTCAGGTCCGACTCGATCGACGCGAGCGCGGTGCGACCGCCGGCTTTCAGCATGATCGGCGGCGGACCGTACGGCCCGTTCTTGACGAGCGGATCGTCGCCGAGGCTGCCGAGATCCTGCGGACGCACGAGCGTGTTCGACGGCAGCGATGCGTCGGGGACGTTCGGCGTTTTGCCCGTGAGGTCGAACCCGAACAGCTTGACCGATCCGCCACTGACGACGTGATCGCGGAACGTCACCTTGCTGTCGGGATGGATCGTCGCGCGGAAGCCGGCGCGACGATTGCTGTGCTCATATCCGCCGTCGCCGCGGCGCGGCGCGGCGCGGCGCGAGAGCTGCTGCATGATCCCGCTCGGCGAGTCGCGAAGGCCGGTGTCGACCCGCGGCGGCGGCGGACCGAGCAGCACCAGAGCGAGCAACCACGCGGACATGGGTACGACGCGGGTAGGCCAGTCGCGCCCACGCGCCAGTGCGGCGGTGCACGCCGATACCTGCTGTCGCTTTGGGGGGGCGCTGTAGCGCTGCGAAACGCCGCGGGATAAAAGCCGGAGCGCCCGTGGCCACCAAAACTCCAGTGCGAACGCCGCAGCGGCGCCAAGCGCTGTCGCAGACCAGCGGCCCGGTGACGACGCGGGGCGATCGCGAGGTCGCGGCCACGCTCGCCGAGGTGATGCACGAGGCCGAGCGTGGCGAGGCCGATCGCTGGACCCACGGCTTCCACGTGTATCCGGCGCGCATGCACCCCGCGATCGCCCGCGCCGCATGTGCGCGATGGGTCGAGCGCGGCATGGCGGTGCTCGATCCGTTCTGCGGCAGCGGCACCGTCGCGCTCGAGGCGATGGCCAGCGGCGGAAAGGTCGTCGCCGCGGATCTCAACCCGCTCGCGATTCGACTCGCGAAGCTCAAGTGCACGCGGATGGACGCCGACGCGCGGACGAGGCTCGGCGAGATGGTCGACGCGCTGGTGGAGAACGTCCTCGCTGCCGTGCGCGCCCGTGTCGAGGTACTCGCGCCGCTGTCGTCCGACGAGCGCGCGTACTACGAGCCCCACGTGCTGCGCGAGCTCGCGGTGCTGCATCGCGACATCATGGCGATCGGCAATCGCCGCGCCCGCGAGGTGCTCACGATGGTGTTCTCTGCGATCGTCGGCAAGTTCTCGCGACAGCGCGCCGACACCCGCAACGAGGCGGTCGAGAAGCACATCGGCAAGGGCGTGCCGACGCGATTCTTCGGCCGCAAGGCGCACGAGCTGATCGAGCGCTTCGCGGCGCTCGAGTCCGAGCTGTCGCGTGGCGCCGCGACGCCGAAGTGGCTCGAGTGCGACGTGCGCGACATCGGCAAGTACGTCGGTGCCGGCACGATCGAGCTCGTGCTCACGTCGCCGCCGTATGTCGGCACCTACGACTACGTGGATCACCACGCGCGGCGGTGGGCGTGGCTCGGGTTGCAGCCGCGACGACTGCGGCGCAGCGAGCTCGGGGCCAGGCGCGACTACGCGACGGACGGCACGCGTGCGCGCTGGGATCGCGAGCTCGGCGCGGTGCTCGGTGCGACGTCGAAGGTGCTCGCGCCCGGTGCATGGATGTTGTGGCTCGTCGGCGACGGCGAGATCGCCGGTCAGCGAATCGACGCGGCGACGCAGCTCGCCGAGCTCGGGCCGAGGCACGGCCTCAAGCTCGTCGCGAGCGCGGCGCAAGCACGCACGGACTGGCGCGGCGGCAAGGCCCGCTCCGAGCACCTGGTCGCGTTGCGACGCATTTGACCAAAGCCACAGCCAACCCCGCAGCTACACGAGCTCGAGCAGCCAGCGTCGTCGCTTCGGATCGTGCTCGACGAGCCGCACGCTGACGACGTCGCCGAGCCCGCAGCGGATCGTCCGGCCGCCGCGCGTCACGGTGGCGACCGGCTGGTCCGAGCGGAACGCATCGTCGTAGACCTTCACATCGACGGCAGGCTGCTCGAGGCGCACGTACAGGCGGCGATCGGCGATGCCCATGACGGTGCCGCGTCGCACCGGCCGCGTCGCGAGCTGCACCGCTGCGTCGCGCGCGAACATGCGATCGAGCACGAGCAGGTTCGCGCCGTGCGTCAGTGATCGCTGGCGCTCCTTCGCGCGGTTCGCCGCCTCGATCACGCGGCCGCGCAGCCGATCGTCCTCGGGTGTCGATGGCGAGCGGCGCAGTGCCTCCCACGCCTCCTTGTGCACGTACACGCCGACGATCTCGCGCATCGGCGCGGAGAACCGCGCGTAGACGTCGGCACCGATGCCAAAGTGCGCACCCGGCTCGGCGCTGAACGTCGAGCGCACGTTGATGAGCATCGCCTGCCGCGAGATCGCCCGGCCGATCGGACCCTTGTCGCCGGTTCGCGGCACGCGAGCGAGGTAGTCCGCGAGGCTCTCCGCGTCCGGATCCCAGCGCAGCTCGGGCGTGCCGTGGTGCTGCGTGATCGCGTCGATCGTCGCGACGAGCTCGGCGATGCGCTCGGGCTGCGGCGTCGCGTGGACGCGATACACCGGCTGCACGAGGTCGCGATCGCGCGCACCCTCGCGTAGCAGTCGTGCGCCCTCGATGTTGCACATCAGCGAGAGCTGCTCGCCGTAGCGTTCGACCTCGTCGCGCATCTCGGAGATGACGACGAAATCCATGCCTTCGCCGCCGTCGAGGGTGACGCGAATCTCCTCGTTGCGATGACGCACCAGGTCGCGCTCGGCGTCGGCCTGGATGCGCGCCTCGCCGACGTCGCGGAGGCAGCGGAGGCTCGTCGCGACCACGGCATCGTCGATGCCGTGCCCGTCCTTGCCGTCGACGAGCGCCTGCACCTGCGCGAACGTGAGCTGCGCGCGGCTACGGATCAGCACGCGCTCGAACTTCGTGTTCGTGCACTCGCCACGACGATCGACCGCCATCGAGAAGAGCAGGGCACGGCGATCGGCGCGCGGGTTCAGCGAGACGACGCCTTCGCTGAGGCTGCGCGGCAGCATCGGCACCGACAGCCCCGGCAGGTAGTAGCTCGCGCCGCGTCGGAGCGCCTCGTCGAACAGCGCGGTGCCGGGCCGCACGTACCACGCGGCGTCCGCGATTGCGTAGTGCACGATGAAGCCGTCGCCGTCCGCCGCGACGAACAACGCCTGATCGAGATCACGCGTGCCGGGTCCGTCGACGGTGACGAACGGCCACGCCCGGCGATCGACGAGCTCTGGATCGTCGAGGCCCGGCGCCGCGAGGATTGCCCGGGTCTCGCGCTCGACCTCGTCGGAGTGGGCGGGATCCTGACCCTGCTCGCGAAGCAGCGCGAACAGCGATGCGCGAGCGCTGTGCGGCGCCGCGGCGATCTCGATCCGCGGCGCGCCGCCGGTCTCGTCGGTCCACACCTCGACCCAGCTACCGAGCGGAGGTGGCGACACGAGCGACACGGTCGCCGGCTCGCCTTCGGCGAACGCATCGGTCGCGATCGCACGGGGCTGATCGTCGAGGATCTCCGCGACGAAGTGCGTGCGGCCGCCCATCGATCAGCCGCGCTGCAGCTCGGCCTCGATCGCTGCGCCAAGCTGACCGGCCGCGCCCTCGAACGCGCGACCGTTGATGAAGAAGTTAGGCGTGCGTCTCACGCCGATCTCGGTCGCGAGCTTCATGTCGGCGTCGACCTGCGCGCCGGCCTTGCCCGACTTCATGCACGTGTCGAGCGCGTCGAGATCCATGCCGGCCTTCTCGGCGGCGCCACGCAGCGAGCCCGGATCGAGCGCACCCGCGGTGTACACCGCGTCGTGAAAGCCCCAAAACTTGTCCTGGGCAACGGCGCACTGGGCCATCTCGGCGGCCGGACGCGCGGCCGGGTGGAAGCTGAGCGGGAAGTGGCGATAGCTGAAGCGCACGCGATCGCCGTACTTCTCCTTGAGGTCGGTGATCGCCGTGGCCGCGCGCGCGCAGTACGGGCACTCGAAGTCGGAGAACTCGACGACGTGTACCTTCGCGTCCTTCGGCCCGAAGCCTGCCGTCGTGTCGTCGTCGCTCAGATCGAGCGGCGGCGACGCGACGTCGGGCAGCATCGTCGTCACCTCGGCGCCCTTGCGCAGCCCAGCGATGATCCCGCGCAGTGCCTTCTGCGTCGGCTCCTCGACGATCGCGGCGACGACCTGGTCCTTCACCTGATCGAGCGGCGGCGCGGCGTCGGTCTTGTTCGCGTCGTAAAACGCCTGGATGTCGCCGTCGCTCGGCGGCTCGACCTGCTTCGCGACCTCGGCCTGCAGCCACGCGGCGCCACCACCCGCGAACCCGGCCTTGGTCGCGGCAGCATCGAGGAGGCGCTCGTCGATCTCGGCGTCGAGCGCTTGCTCGCGGAGCTTGCCGACCGCGTCGCAGTACGTGCGCAGCGCGGCGGTCTCGGCCTTCGCGAGCTCGGGACCGAGGTCGCTCGCGCGCAGCTGGGCGTCGCCCATCTTCGCGATCACGGCCGACGGCTCGAGGGCCAACCGCGCGGCATCGCAGCTCGTTGCACCTGCGCCCGCCGGCAGCGGTGCAGCAGCGGGTGTCGCCGCAGCGACGACGGGCGCCGGCTTCGGGGACTCGGGCGGCGCGTCGAAGGCCGGCTTGTCACCACCACCACCGGCGGTGCGGCCGGGCGGCGTGGCGGCCTGCGAGGTGCACGCGGCGGGGATCAGGCACACGGCCAACAGCGACGACAGAAGCGGGCTTGTTCGCGACATTTGGTGCGCGCAAGCATGCGCTGCGAGGTCGCGACGTTCAAGCGGCGGCACCTGCGTTCTCACCCAACCGGCGTGTACGGCTCGCACATCGTGTCGTCGATCGCGCCACCGATCGCCGCCGACAGCGAAAGCTGCCCGGCGAGCACGAGATCGAGGTCGAAGACGCTGCCATCGGTCGCCTCCGGGATCGTCGGCTTGCCCTGATAGGGCGTCGACCACCCGGGCGTGACGTCCTCGCACTCGCAGCTCCCGCCGATCTGCGACGAGAACGTGAACGTGCGGATGCTCCCTTGCTGCAGGGTGTCGACGACCTCGTCGTAGCCGTGGGCGATCGGCAGTCCGTTGCCCATCGTCGGCCCGTCCCAGAACGTGTCGTCGGTCGTGTGGATGATCATCCGCAGCGTGTCGTCGCCGGCGGGGCGCCACTGGAAACCGGCCCCCGCGAGAAACAGCGCATCGAGGCTGTTCTCGGGCCACGTCGAGTTCTGGTTGCCGCCGTTGACCTGCTGGTTGCTCGAGGTGAACGCGCTCCACTGCATGAAGTCGGCGCGCAGCGTGCTCACGTCGCCGTATGGCGCACCCATGTTGAGGATCGCGGCGTCGTCGACGAACACGACGAGTCCATAGTGCGGCGCGTTCGGTAGCCCGAGCGCAGCGATCGCTTCGTCGACGACGAGGATCTCGTCGGCGAGCGTCGCCAGGATCGGACCCATCGACGTCGACACGTCCATCACAAAGACGATGTCGACGTCCTGCGTGCAGTCGTCGATGCCGTCGACGTCGGCTTCCGTTGCCGCGGTGTCGAAGCCCACGTCGAGCTTGGTCATGCCGCCGGTCGACTCGGGCGCGTCGGTCGTGTCGCTCGGGTCGGTCTCACCGCTCGGATCCGAGGTCGACGCGGTCGTCGTCGCGACCGTGGTCGTCGGCGCCGTCGTGTCCTCGTCCTCGCGGATGTCGCCGCACGCGCTGCCGAATGCCGCTGCGACGGCCCACCAGTTTCGTCGCCCCGTACGCCCCATCGTCGATGAGCTTCGCACGAAACCGACTGGCCCGGAGCGGCTCGACTCGGATCGATTCGGTTCAGGGACCGATGCCGTCGGGATGGCGATAAGGGTCGGGGATGACGTCGAACGGCGCGCCGGACTTGTTCTTGATGACGTGGTGATCGACGACGAAGGCGCCGTGCACGTCGAGTCGTCGGCGAGACTCGATGCGCAATCCGACCAGTGTGCCGAGCGAGTCGGCGTGCGTGGGTTTCTCCGTGAGCAACACGATGCGACTGTCGTGCTGACGGGCGAGGCCGAGCATGCGCCCGAGCCACGCCGTCATCGAGGCGGCACCAGTCGCATCGGCCTCGAGATCGACGATGACGAGCCCGAACGCACCCGAGCGTGCGAGCAGTTCGGCCGCCTTGCACATGCCCGTGCGCGCTGGCGTGGTCGCGACGTGCACGACGATGAGCGCGTCGAGATCGATGCCCGCGTCGTGGAGATCGGGAGGGAACAAGGGGCCACCCTTGCGTTGGATCCACGCGACCGTCTCGCCCGCGGCCTGCACGTGACGCACGATCGCGACCGCGGTGCTAGTGCGTGCCGACGGACCTTCCGCAGGACCCGAGCACTCGACGATGCGACCCGGCAACAGCCGACAGGCCAATCGAGATACAATTGGAACCGCGACCGCCGTGGGCGCGACCAGACGCAGCGCGACCATGGATTCGGTGTAGCTGAACTAATGATCAGTGTCAACCGAAGCCATACGCTCGGCAAGCACGGCGACGACGACGGCGCGCACGCTGGCGCGATCGAGCTCGCGCATGTGCCCGAGGATCATACCGGTCGGTTCCTGCAGACCGTGACCTGCGAGGCCCGCAGGTGTCAGCGGACAGACCAGCGTCTCGCGATGGATCCCGCGCAGCAGCGTGCGAAGTTGTTCGGTGGTGACCTGCACGAGTCCGAGGTCCAACGATTTGTGCGTGGCGCTCACGCGCGAACTCTAGCAGTCCCCCACGCCTCGCGCCGACGCCGGGAGTACGATGGCCGCGCGCGAGTGCACGATGCAGAAGACGAGCCGCGTGACGTCACGCTCACGTCCGCCGATCCGTCGCACGGCGGCGAGCGCGGTCGCGTGTTCGCGCGCGGCGAGGTCGTCGGTCGCTACGTCGTCATCGATCGCATCGGTGAAGGCGGCATGGGCGTCGTGTACTCCGCGTACGATCCCGAGCTCGATCGCAAGCTCGCGCTGAAGCTGCTGCATCACTCCACGGGTGAGCGGGCCGCGGCGCGACGACTTCGACTGGTGCGCGAGGCGCAGGCGATGGCGCGACTGTCCCACCGCAACGTCATCGTCGTGCACGACGTCGGCACGCTCGAAGATCAGGTGTTCGTCGCGATGGAGTTCATCGACGGCCGCAGCCTCGCATCCAGCCTCGCAGCTTGGCTCAACGAGCCGCGAAGCGTGGACGGTGTCGCGCCGTGGGGTCGTGCGCTCTCGGTGCTCGTCGCGGCCGGGCACGGCCTCGCGGCGGCGCATGATGCCGGGCTCGTGCATCGCGACTTCAAGCCCGACAACGTCATGCTCGCGCACGATGGTCGCGTTGTCGTCACCGACTTCGGCCTCGCACGCGCGGCCGGCAATGCGGAGGAGTCCGGGGCGCAAAGTGGCGATGGATCGTCGACGCGGGGCAAGCTCGGTGCGACCGTCACTGCGGCGGGCGCAATCATGGGTACGCCGGCGTACATGGCCCCGGAGCAGCACCTCGGGCAGCCCGCCGATGCGCGCAGCGATCAGTTCTCGTTCGCGGTAGCGACGTGGGAATCGGTCTACGGGCAGCGACCGTTCCCCGGCGAGGACGTCGCATCGCTCGCGTATCACGTGACGACCGGCAACCTCCGCGAGCCGCCCGCGAAGGCGGCAGTGCCGACATGGGTCGCACGCGTGCTGTCGCGGGCGCTCGAGCTCGAACCGCGACGGCGCTACCCCAGCATGCATGCGCTGCTCGGCGAGCTCGCGCGCGATCGCACCTGGCGTCCGCGATGGTGGGCCGTCGCCGCGGGCGTCGGTGCGGCGGCGATCACCGGTGTGTATGCGGGCTTCGTCCTCGATCGCGAGCCCGAGCCGTGCGCGGCCGGACGCACGCACGTCGCGAAGGTGTGGAATGCGGACCGCGAGGCAAAGATCCGCGATCGCTTCGCCGCGACCGGCCTCGCGTATGCGGAGGAGCAGTGGCCGACGCTGCGCGCCGAGCTGCAAGCATACGTACAAGGGTGGAACGACGCGTACATCGACGCGTGCGAGGCGACCCACATCCGTCGCGATCAGTCGGAGGCGGTGCTCGACGCGCGCATGTCGTGCCTCGCCGGGCGGCTCGAGGAATTCTCGGCGCTCGTCGAGGTGCTCGAGCGCGCCGAGACGCCGGTCGTCGCGCGATCGCTCGAGGCCGTGCAGGCACTGCCGCGACTGCGCGCGTGCGCGCAGATCGAATCGCTGCTCGAACCGGTGCCGCCGCCCGACGATCCTGCGGTTGCGGCCGCGGTCGCCGAGCTGCGGCCCGAGCTCGCGCGCGTGTCTGCGCTGCTGCGCGCCGGTCTCGTCGACGTCGGTCTCGGTGGTGCCCGCGATCTCGTCGCCCGCGCGGCCGAGCTCGACTACGACCCGATGCACGCCGAAGCACTCGTGCTGCTCGCGGAGTACGAGTGGAGCCGGCAGGCTCGTGATGACGCCGAGCGTCACCTCCGCCAGGCGTTGATGCTCGGGCTGCGCGGGCAGGCCGACCGTGTCGCGGCGCACGCCGCCGTCGAGCTGGTCGAGGTGCTCGGACCGGATCCGACGCGGCAGGCCGAGGCCGAGAGCTGGGCCGAGATGGCCGACGCGCTGCTCGTGCGCACCGGCGGCGATCCGGATCTCGAGATTGCGCTCGCGAGCCGCCGCGCCGAGGTCGCGCATGCGCGCGGGGATCTCGATGGCGCGCGCGCGCAGCTCGAGCGCGTGCTCGCGGTACACGAACGGACCCACGGCGCCGACGACTCTCGCGTCGCGGACACGGCAGTGATGCTCGCGGAGGTGATCGCCGAGGGCGGTGACCTCGAGCGCGCGTACGAGCTGCTGCAGCGCGCGCTCGAGATCCACGAGTACGCCGTCGGGCTCGATCACCCGCGCACGGCGGCCGTGCTCGCGCGACTCGGTGCGCTCGCCCGCCGCCGCGGCGATCTCGAGGCGGCGATCGACTATCTCGATCGGGCGGTCGCGGCCGGCGAGCTCGCGTATGGTCGCGACGGCGCGGAGCTCATCTTGCCGTGGATCGATCAGGGCCTGGTGCTCGCGGATCTCGGTCGCCACGACGATGCGGACCAGGTGCTCGAGCGCGCGCAGGCACTCGCCGACATCCAACCGACGGATGCGCACGTCGAAGCCGAGATCGCGCTCGGTCGAGCCCATGCCTCGCTCGCGCGAGGTGATGCCGCGCAGGTGCTCGAGCACGTCGCGCGTGCGCGATCCGGCTTCACGGATGCGGCGAGAATCGCGGAGGTCGACGTCGTCGCTGCCGAGGCGCTCCTCGAGTTCGATCGGGCCCAGGACGCGCTTGTCCGCGCCCGCGCGGCGGAGAAGGTGCTCGGTGCGCCGGGCGCGAGCGCGACGCCGATCACGGTTCGTATGCTCGCGGCGATCGGCCGCGCCGAGCTGCAGCTCGCGGCACCGAAGCTCGCCGCGGATGCGCTCGCGCGAGCCGTCGCGCTCGTCGATCGCACGCCCGCGGTCGGACCGCTGCTTCGCGCACGCGTGCGTTTCGATCTCGCGCGGGCACTCGCGGGCGATGCGACGGCCGCAGAGCGCGCCGATGGGCTCGCCCTACGTGCTCTCGACGATCTGCCGCGCGACGATCCGCGCGCCCAGGCGCTGCGCGCCGCGATCACGCAGTGGCAGGCGACGCGATAACGACGCTCACTCGACCGGCGGCAGGCGCACCGTCGAACCGCCCGATCGCAGCCCGCGTCCGACGAGGTACTGCTCGCGGCTGCCGGCACGCGACGCCTCGGCGTGTACCGGCTTCACCTCGGCGAACGCCGCCTTCACGCTCGCGATGAGCTTCGGGAAGCCGCCGCCTTGGAACACCTTCGCAACGAAGTGACCACCTCGGCGCAGCGTGATCGTGGCGATCTCGAGCGAGCGCTGGCACAGCTGTTCGCTGTGGTACTGGTCGCTCAGACGATCACCCGTCGTGTGCGGCGCCATGTCGCTCAGCAGCACGTCGAAGTGCCCGAACTCGGCGAGCACCGCCGCCGCGTCGAGTGCCGTGACGTCGCCCTGCCGCGGGTGCACCCAGCTCGGCAACGCGATCTCGCACGCACGCAGATCGAAGCCGACGACGAGACCGGTCGGACCGACGCGCTCGGCCGCGTACTGCATCCACGATCCCGGCCAGCACCCGAGATCGAGCACGCGTCGACCGGGCGCGAGCAGATGGAATCGCTTGTCGATTTCCTGCAGCTTGAACACCGCACGCGCGGCAAAGCCCGACGCACGCGCACGCTGGAATGTAGCGTCGTGCCGGGCGTCGCGCTGGTCGAGCTTGCCGCGCTTGGGCACGTCGGACCTCGTTCGCGGGGGCGTCGAGAGCGACGCCGGACCGCTCAGTTCTTCGCGGGCTTCTTCGCCGCAGCCGCGCCACGGATCGCGTGCTTGCGCGCGACGTGGACGGTCACGTACTCGTTCGCGGCGCCGGGCACTGGGCCCCACACCAGGAGCACGCCCTGCTCGGCGAGAATCTTCGCGACGCGGAGGTTCTGCACCGTGCGGTTCACCGCGCCCATGTGGCCGGGCATCCGCTTGCCGGGATGCACACGACCGGGGGTGAGACGGCAACCGATCGATCCGCCGTGGCGGAAGTACTCGTGCGTACCGTGGGTGTTCGGCTTGCCGCCGAGCTTGTGCCGCCGCAGCGAGCCGTGGAAGCCCTTGCCCTTCGTGCAGCCGGCGACGTCGATGTACTGACCCTCGGCGAAGATGCTCGGCTCGACATCGGTGCCGACCGGAAAGTTCGCGAGCACGTCGGCCTCGACGCGGAACTCGCGGACGAAACGACGCGGCGTCGCGTTCGCGGCCTTGAACCGACCGAGGTCGGCCTTGGTCATGCGCGACGGCTTCTGCTCGTCGAAGCCGATCTGCAGCGCGGTGTATCCGTCGCGTTCGATCGTGCGGTGGGCGATCACGGTGTTGCCGCGCACGGAGAGCACGGTGACCGGAACGCGCGTTCCATCCTCGAGGAAGATCTGAGTCATCCCGAGTTTCTTCGCGAGCATGCCAGGCTGGAGATTCATGACGATCAACTGCAGTCGCCGCACGAAAGGCGGCGCGTTCGGGTAGGTCGGGGGCGGCCGACTATGGTGGAGCCCGGCGCTGCCCGTCAAGTGCCCGGCGGGCGTCGGTGACAGCTTCTCGCACGGCCCTTCGCGGGTGCAGTGCCGAGCGCCGCAGGACCCGATCCGCCCGCCTGCGCAGCTCGGAGCCCGCCGGGGCGATGCGGCACAGCGCGTAGGCCGCCCGGATCCGGGTGATCGGCGGGCCCCACCAGCGGCGCAGCAATCCATCGATCGGCTCCTGCGCGGCACTGGCCTGCGGGCCGAGGCTCGCGATCGCCTCGAGCGCGGCGTCGCGTTCGTGTCGACGCCCGAGCGCGAGCACGAGGCGCGGCACGCCCTGGGCGCGATCGTGGGCCGCGAGCACGGTCGCCGCCGCCATGCCGACGGGGCCGGCCGCATCCTCTTCATCGGCGAGCACAGCGACGAGCGCAACGAGTGTCGGCTCGCCGACCTGCGGCAGTCGCGAGAGCGCATCGATGATCTGCGCGTGCAGATCGACCGGCGCCGGCTCGCCGAGCGCACGGGCGAGATC
>Ga0209181_10008873_pt1 | contig 13383 bp, 9 predicted proteins | sample MAT05_FD_187208 | JGI IMG/M metagenome (GOLD analysis project Ga0209181, IMG submission 187208) | Freshwater microbial communities from Lake Fryxell liftoff mats and glacier meltwater in Antarctica - MAT-05 (SPAdes) (version 2) | ecosystem: Environmental > Aquatic > Freshwater > Ice > Liftoff... | reverse complement strand
GAACCCATTATTCGCCGCTTGCACGCCTTGGGCGTCCAACTTTACAGCACGGGCGGCACCCAATCGTACATTGAAAAACTGGGCATACCAGTCATTGCCGTCGAGTCGCTCACGGGCTACCCGAGCATCTTGGATGGCCGGGTGAAAACACTTCACCCCGCCATTTTTGGAGGTCTTCTTGCTCGCCGCGAACCGGGGCATTTGGCCCAATTGGAGGAATACAAAATTCCAGAAATGGACTGCGTGATTGTGGACTTGTATCCTTTCGAGGAAACGGTGGCATCTTCCAATGATCCCGCAGAAATCATCGAAAAGATAGACATCGGTGGGGTATCGCTCATCCGTGCCGCAGCCAAAAACTGGAAAGATGTGGTGGTGGTGGCTTCTAAGGACGAGTATAAGATGTTCCTCGATTTGCTCAACGAGCAGGAGGGCGAGTTTTCGGATTTCAATTGCCGCGAATTTGCCCGCAGGGCTTTTAAAGTCACGTCGAACTACGATATTGCCATTTACAACTGGTTCAACGAAGGCACGACTGATATTTCGTTCAAACACAGTATCCACCGCTCTGATATTCTCCGCTACGGCGAAAATCCGCACCAAAACGGCGTGTTTTTTGGAATTTTTGAAGAGATTTTTGACAAATTGCAGGGCAAGGCCATTTCTTACAACAACCTGGTAGACATGGATGCAGCGGTGCAGTTGATGCGCGAATTTCAACTGGGCAAGCCTGTGTTTGCTATCCTTAAACATACCAATGCATGCGGTATTGCCCGTCGGAATACCCTGCTGGAGGCATGGCAGGCCGCACTGGCTTGTGACACGACCTCGGCGTTCGGTGGTATTTTCATCACGAATACTAAGGTGGACATAGCAACGGCCCAAGAGATCAACAAACTTTTTTATGAGGTGCTGATTGCTCCAGATTTCGACCCGGCTGCACTGGAAATTTTGACAAAGAAGAATCAGCGTATTCTCTTGAAAATCAAAAGTTTTGAGGTCAAAAAACGCACCTTCCGTAGCCTGCTGAACGGGGTGGTAGAACAAGATGCCGACCTGCGCACCGAGACGGAAGCCGACCTGAAATCGGTGACCCAACGTCCACCAACCCCCGAAGAAGTGGGCGAACTGCTTTTTGCGGCCAGATGTGCCAAACACTTGAAATCAAATGCCATCGCCTTGGTAAAAGATCGCCAACTCATCGGAATGGGCTGCGGTCAGCCGAGCCGGGTGGATGCGCTGCGCCAGGCCATTGCCAAGGCCAAATCGTTCGGTTTTGATCTGAGGGGCGCGGTAATGGCCAGCGATGCATTTTTCCCGTTCCCGGATTGTGTGGAAATTGCGCACGATGCGGGCATTACCGCGGTCATTCAACCAGGTGGATCTATGAAAGATCAGGACTCAATCGCTGCCTGCGATGCACGCGATATGGCGATGGTGATGACGGGGTTGAGGCATTTTAGGCATTGATTTGTCAAAAGAATTGATTACATTTGTTGTCTATGATTGAAAGAATACACATCCAAAATTTCAAATCAATCCAATCGCTAGAGTTGGATATGCGACCGCTTAATGTCCTTATTGGCGCCAATGGGGCGGGCAAGTCGAATTTTATCTCGTTTTTTAAACTTGTAAATCAGATTGGAGAGGGCCGGCTTCAAGATTATATTGCTCGACAAAATATTGATGACCTATTATATTTTGGTAGAAAAACTTCGGATTTTATTCATGGGTTTCTTGACTTTGACAATACCAATGCCTACGCTTTTAATTTGAGGCCTGGTATTGATGAAGGTGCTTATCTTGAAAGTGAAACTACGTTCTACAACCAAAATGTAACTGATGGAGGTCCAAAAAACTCAAGGACATATAAGAGTTGGCGCAAATGGACAGAGGAAAGTAATAAGGAATCTTATTTAATTGATGATAAGCATTGGGGAGCATATAGAACCCTAGGGTATCTCCGCTCGTTTAAAATATATCATTTTCATGATACTAGTGACTCATCCAAGATGAAGCAGCCCTGCAAGTTGGAAGACAACATTTCTTTACGAGAGGATGGCTCAAACCTTGCATCGTTTCTTTATCTTTTGAGAGAAACTGACCTTATCGCTTATCGAAGGATTGAGGCCACCATACATAGTATTGCTCCATTTTTTGACAAATTCAATTTGAAGCCTCGATCTCTACGGCCCGATGAAATATTACTTGAATGGGCAGAAAAAGGCACGGATGTATACCGTAGCGTGCATCACTTCTCTGATGGGACACTACGTTTTATTGCATTGGCAACATTACTCCTACAACCCAATTTGCCACCTACGATTCTTATCGATGAACCTGAATTGGGGCTGCATCCGTTTGCGATAAATCAATTGGCTGGATTAATACGCAAAGCTGCCTACAGGAGTCAAGTCATACTTTCAACACAATCGGTTAACCTTGTCAATAATTTTGAGCCAGAAGATATTATTGCAGTAGACAGGGATGGGATGGACTCTGTTTTTCATCGCTTGGACTCTTCATCTCTTGAAACTTGGCTCGACACGTACACTCTAAGTGAAATCTGGGATAAAAACCTAATCGGAGCCAAGCCATGAACAGCCGATTATTCATAATTGTAGAAGGCCAAACGGAAGAGGCATTTGTCAAAGAAATACTTCAGCCGTGGTTTGCGGCTCAACATATACATGATGTGCGAGCCATAAAGATATCAACCAGTCGAGGGCATAAAGGGGGGTTTGTGAATTATGAGCACCTCAAAAATGATGCTATTCGTCTTTTGAAAGGAGAAAAAGATGCTTTTGTCACTACTTTCGTGGATTATTTCCGACTGCCTACTAATGTACCGGGCTTCGTAAAGTGCAAAGAGATTAGCCAAAATACTTCACAAAAAATTTCATGTTTAGAACAGGCTATATACGAAGACATAGGTGACTCTCGCTTTCATCCTTATATACAACGGCATGAATTTGAAGCATTGCTATTCTCTTCCAATGCAGGTTTTGAAAAGTTTTTTGGTTCACCTGTATCAAATGAAACGAGAAATTTGATCAACCAATTTGATAATCCTGAGGATATCAATGCACATCCCGCGACGGCACCTTCCAAACGCATACTTAACATCTTGCCAGATTATGAGAAGGTGACGGATGGTAATATTATTGCATTAGAAGTTGGTATTGATTCCATGCGTCAGAAGTGTCCACGCTTCCGTCTCTGGCTTGATAAAATTGCAGTGGCTGCAAAAAGTAACCCAAAATGAAAAAAGCCGCCAAACGTCTTTCCCCAAAACTAATAGCCAAAGCCGCTGAAATCCAGCGCATTCTGGAAGAATTATACCCCGAAGTCCCCATTCCGCTCCAACATTCGGACGCATACACGCTGCTGGTCGCAGTATTGCTCTCGGCCCGATGTACCGACGAGCGTGTGAACCAAATCACGCCCAAGCTTTTTGCCCGTGCTGACAACCCTGCCGACATGGTTTTGGTGCCCGTTGAAGAAATCCGCGAAATCATCAAGCCTTGCGGGCTGTCCCCCGCTAAATCGAAGGGAATTAGTGGATTATCTAAAATAATCATGGAAAAACACGGCGGTAAGGTGCCCGAAAGTTTCGAGGATTTGGAGGCTTTGCCTGCTGTAGGCCACAAAACTGCCTCGGTGGTGATGTCGCAGGCATTTGGATGGCCAGCCTTCCCGGTGGATACGCACATCCATCGTTTGGCAGCACGCTGGGGATTAAGTTCTGGAAAAAACGTGGAACAAACGGAGCGCGATTTGAAAGCAGTTTTTCCAGAAAATACCTGGAACAAACTCCATCTCCAGATCATCTATTTTGGCCGACAATATTGCCCGGCTCGAGGGCACAAGATGGAGGGATGTCCTATTTGCTCCTGGGCTTCTCAACCCTCAACCCTAAACCCTAAACCCTCAACCCTCAACCCTCAACCCTAAACCCCAAACCCTCAACCCTCAACCCTAAACCCTAAACCCTAAACCCCAAACCCTCAACCCTCACTCACATCCCTTCTCCGCCGCCTCTACCACTTCGCGCAGGATTTCAATTTCGGCTTTAATGGGTTGATTTTCAGGATTTTTGATCTCTTTTTCTAAAGAAATCTTTACCTCTTCGAACTGTTTTCTGCTCAAGGCAAGTTCGTATTCAAAGAGATGCTCTCGCCGAAAATTGTGCAGTGCCATAATGTGTGGATCCTTGGGCTTGAGTTTTAGATATACAAAACACAACACCAGCGCGGTGACGAACCCTCCCAAACCGGACAGCATCAGCATTTTGAAACCAAAGCCACCTTTTTGGATGCGAAGATTTTCGTAACCTTGCTGGATGCGATGGTTTTCTTCTCGAAGGGTTTTGTTTTGGTCAAAAAGGCTGGACCATTCTTCTTCAAATCGCACACCCCTTTGCTTTGCTTCGGAAAAGGCGTGTTGGAGCGACTCAAGGTGTTTTTTCTGATCGGGTGTCAACCCTTCTAAGATTTTGTTGTTGGGTGGGTTTTGTTCCATTGCGTCCAAAGATATTTGTGCAAATGTACTGCGTTGGACTATAGACATTAGACCAAGGATAAAATCCTGTCCATCCTGTTAAGGAACGGTTGAATAATAACTTGTTACTCCTTTAAAATCATGTCCATCCTGTCAAAAATAGACATCCTCGCCATCGGCATCCACCCCGACGATGTAGAATTGAGTTGTAGCGGTACCCTGCTCCGTCATGCAGCACAAGGAAAAACTTTCGGACTGCTCGACTTGAGCCAGGGCGAAATGGGCACGCGTGGCACGGCCGCAATCCGAGCGGAGGAGGCTTTAGCGTCTGCCAAAATTATGGGCGCTGCATTTCGTGAAACATTGGATATCCCCGACGCTCTTTTTGAACACAAACCTGAAAATTGGCTGAAAATCGTGCGTGCAATTCGCGCTGTCCGCCCTGAAATCGTGCTTTGTAATGCCCCCGACGATCGCCATCCAGACCATCACCGCGCAGCCAAAATGACGCAGGACGCTTGTTATTACTCCGGGCTGGAAAAGATAGAGACTTTTGATAATGAGGGTGTAAAACAAGAAAAGTGGCGACCTAAGGCCGTTTATCATTACATTCAGGACCGGCAGTTGGTTCCAGATTTTGTGGTAGATATCACGCCGTTTTTTGCAAAAAAAATGGAAGCCATTCTTTCGTTTCGCTCCCAATTCTTCGACCCCAGTGGCGACACCCCGAACACGCCCATTTCAGGCAAAGATTTTCTCGATTTTATAGAAGCCAAAGGGCGAGTGTTTGGGCGGCCTATCGGAGTGGAGTACGCCGAGGGGTTTGTTTGTTCGCGGACTCCGGGAGTGGGAGATTTGTTTGATTTGGGGTGATGGAGCTTCAGATCGTAGCCCGGAACTCAGTTCCGGGTTGGCAGAGTGGGAGATTTGTTTGATTTGGGGTGATGGAGCTTAAACACATAGGCACAAGGGATAAGCGCGTAATTAAACAGATAAGGACACATAAGGGTAACAAAGTGTCAATTCGAGGCTTATGTGCCCTTATGTGCCTTATGTGTTTAAAAATATAATCGCGATGTGTTTAAAAATATAATCACCTCGCCACCACCACTTTCCGGCTACCCAAAAACTGCCCTTCCCGCCACAACTCAGCCCAGTAAAGACCTGTGGGCAAGTTTAACACGGATATTTCCAGGATATTTCCTGAGCTAATTTTTGTTGCTGCTGTTTGCCCTTGCGCATTGCGCAGCAAGGCCGTGACGGGTATTTCATTGCTTTCAAAAACGATTTTCAGCACATCGTTTGCAGGATTGGGTTGCAGTTGCCAAGTGGGTAGGGTAGGGCTGTTGGTTCCAGAAGAAGATTTTACGAGTACCGTTTCTGAATAGGCGCAGCCAGTAGCAGGTGTGACGGTGACGGTGAATTCGCCTGTTTGGTTCACGGTGATGCTGGGCGTGTTTTGGCCCGTAGACCAAGCGTATGTGGTGGCGGGGTTGGATTGTGCTGCATTGAGCAGGAGCGATTGGCCGGGAGCGAACGCCAGCACGCTGCCCAGATCAAGATGAGCGTCGAGCGTGCCCTCGTCGTGCCATTGTTGGATTTGAAGGATGGTGGGTTTTACAAGTCCGGCCACATCGGGACAGGGGTGCGGGATGTCGGGATGGAAAGTGAAGGCCGTCCTCATGGTGAATGTGTCACCTGCTGCGAAAGTGAAGGGGCCGTGTGAGTTAAGCATTCTGCGGTCTGCTGAAGGTAAATTTGCCGTACACATGGTCCAAGCCTGTGGGTCGCTGGGGTTGTCTGGAAATACAAAATTGGTGGGCGTCGCGGTCGGATTGGACGGGTTGTATCCAGAACCTCCAAGTGTAAGTGCGGTGCCGTCGGCCCAACGGGACTGAAGATAGTTGTAAAATTCGATGGGAGCTCCGGGATCGCCCAGAGGGCCACCTCCTCGGTTATAGTACATAGCATGGTCCAGTGTTTGGTTAAGCATGGTGATTGTTTGTACCGGTATATGAACGCCATAACTTGCGGCCCCGCCATTACATGATAATCCCGGGCCTCCATCATCGGCATCTTGGTTATACACATAATAACTGTTAGCTTCGGGTATAGAGCCAATATTGTCATTTTGGTCGCAGCCAAGATCAGGGTCAGTGTAAAATCCTACATAAGAGTCCGTATACCCCTGCCCAGATCGGTTTATGACTTGATATTCAGCAAAAACGGACTGAAGCAGGCCAGCGTTTTGCGGACAATCATAAGCGAATGCCGAAATCAAAATATCGACACCCAGCAGTTCACCTTGAGATAGATTGTGTGCTGCATAGTCCGTAATAGCCCACCAAAGCATCTGGTCACCCTTTATTTTGGGGTAGTCACCGTCAAATACATTGTAGATTCCATCATTATTGACATCCATAAAAGGCGCAGGAAGGCTGTCCGGGTTTGTACTCATACTTGTGAAATCCAGGTTTTGGCTAAAGTGCGGATTCCCCTTTGCAGGCCAGCTTAGCATGTCAAACGGCGGAGGAGTGTCCAATGCTCCGTTTTCTGCAAAATCGCGCCGGACTAACGATATTTGCTCACGGGTAACAGCCCAATTTGAACGTTTTTGGAGATAGTTGCTTAACAAGAAACCAGATAGTGTGTTACCGCTATAACCACTAATAATCCCTTGCCAGTTTAATTCCATAAACTGGCCGCCAGAAGTAAATAAAAAATTGCTCCCTGTAAGGTTGGTATAGCCTTGGGAGGCTGGTAGGACATTGCTGGAAATTGGCAACTTCTTGTTCCAAACTGCTTGGGCCGAAACAGAAAGACTCCCAAGAACTAAGGCAATAAAAAAGGCTGGTTTTTTCATAACGAAGCAGATTTTGTTTCTACAAAAATACCCGCTTGTAAGCACACGGGTAAAACTAATTTTCCCAAAAGTCAGGTTTCCAGTTACCCAAAAACAAAGCGTATGTTTGTGCTCAAAATGAATCATCGCCTGCTCATCCCACTATTTATCGCTTTCCCTGTTCTGCTCTCGGCACAGTCTTGCGGGTTTTCTGAGGGGAAAAACTTGGCAGAATTGCGTGCCGCCGTTTTCGCTAAAAAGGATCCAGTCCGTTCCCAACTTCATTTTTCAGGAATTACTTTGCCAGGACAGCAGGAAAGGGCGGCCACGCTGCATCCTTTTGTTTTATTGCCCAAATGGTCGGCGGAAACACTGCCCTTCTTTTGTAAAATCGAACACGACTGGGGCAAAAAATCGCGACTTCCTTTCAAATTTCGCCTTGGCTCGGTGGAGTATGTAGATTGGCTTGAAGGCAAGTGAAGGGAGCGGGCTTCCTTCGCTTTAGGCACTTAGGGAACAGGCCTTGTTATTTAGACAAATTCTTTCCCCATAAATTTTTTCCCCCCATATTTGGAAACGACCCTTGCCTTTATACCTTTGCGCCACTTTTTAACGGGGTGTTAACGGACTTGTCACAAAACTGTGATTTAAAGCGTATCTAAATAAGTAGGCTTTTTAACAGTTTGTTTTGTGGGCGGTAAGCGGTTTTTACCTTTGCGCCATCAAAATCTCAGAAAGCCGAGGTTTGCGCCCCGAAAAATGAAAAATTGTGGGTTTGTACCCGTTTACAGAGAAAATCAACTACTTCCGATATGTTGTTGAAACGCATTTGCTGGGTTTTTACGCTCGTCATTGCCTCCACCGCCTCCCTGCACGCAGGGCCTACCAAAGAAGCTGGTAAAGAACTTTTCATTGCCAACTGCGCCTCTTGTCACAACAAGAACATGAAGGACAATCTTACTGGCCCCGCGCTGGCGGGCACAGAAGAGCGTTGGGCGGCCTTCCCAAGAAAAGATCTTTATGCCTGGATTCGTAACTCACAGGCACTCATCGCGACTGGTCACCCAAGAGCCAACGAACTCTGGGCAAAGTGGAAGCCGACGCTGATGAACAACTTTGCTGGTCTTACGGACGAGCAGATCGAGAGCATCATTTTGTACATCAATGAACCGGGTGGTCCGCCTCCGCCCCCGCCGCCCCCAGGCGGTGCGGTTTCGGAAGAAGAAGGTATCCCTTGGATGTTTATTGGCCTTGCAGGTGTTTTACTCCTGCTCGCATTCGCACTGATGCGCATCGTGAACAACCTTGCCAATGTGTCGCTTGCCAAAGACGGCCTGCCTCCTGTCGAAAAGACTGCATATCAGCTGCTTACCACCAAAGGCGCTATTGCATTTTTGGTATTTGCAACCGTATTGATCTTTGGCTATAAAGCCGTAGACAACGCCACTCGAATGGGCCGGGAGCAAAACTACAAGCCTGACCAGCCCATCAATTTCAGCCACAAAATCCACTCAGGCATCAACAAGATTGATTGCCAATATTGCCACGATACGGCTCGACGCTCCAAACAGTCAGGCATTCCAGGTGCAAATACCTGTATGAACTGCCACTCCGCTGTTAAAAAAGGAACCATCAGCGGCACGAGTGAAATCACCAAAATTTTTGCTTCCATCGGATTTGATCCCATGGCAGGTAAATATGTAGATGGCTACGAAAACTGGAGCGATAAGCAGATCGAAGACCTTTACAAAAAGTGGATTGGTCAGGAATATATGGCTGCCAACACACTCACTGCACTTGACGAGAATGGAAGAAGTGTAGTTGAAAATCAGTGGGACGGAATTGTAAAAGCGCTCAAAGACGACTCGAACGGCAAAATCCAAGGCCCTATCGAATGGACGCGCATCCACAACCTGCCCGACCATGCTTACTTCAACCATGCCCAGCACGTCACTGTAGGCCAAGTCGCCTGCCAAAAATGCCATGGCAAAGTAGAAGAAATGGACGTAGTGTTCCAATATTCTACCCTTGGCATGGGCTGGTGTATAAGCTGTCACCGCGAAACGGAGGTGAAATTCAAAGACAACGATTATTACAAGCAATACGAGCGCTATCACGACGAACTCAAAGCGGGCACCCGTGAGAAAGTCACGGTAGAAGACATCGGTGGCTTGGAATGCAATAAATGCCACTATTAAGGAGAAGATATGAGTTATTGGTTATGAGGTTTAAACTCTTGGCTTTTGCTCTTAAACTGCTCTAATTCAGAAATTGAAATTATTGAGTTGCGATTTTTCGGGCAACCCCCAACTCGTAACTCATAACTCATAACTTAAAGAAAGTATGAACCACGATAACGGTATTTGGGTAGGCACTGAAGATTTGACCCGCGACGAAGCGTTCGCGAAGTCGTCGCAGAGCGAGTTTTCAATTGAAAACATAGACCAAACCGACGGCAAATGGCAGTCCAGCCGCCGCGATTTTCTGAAACTCATGGGTTTCGGTCTCGGCGCAGCTACCATCGCAGCTTCCTGCGAAATTCCGGTTAAGAAGGCCATTCCCTATGTCACCAAGCCGGACGAAATCGTGCCGGGCGTAGCCAACTACTTTGCCACCTCTTTCTCCAATGGCGGCGATTACTGCGCCATCTTGGTGAAAACCCGCGAAGGCCGTCCCATCAAAATCGAGGGCAACACCTTGAGCAGTGTCACCCATGGCGGCACCAGTGCCCGAGCTCAAGCTTCCGTACTGAGTCTTTACGACACGCGCCGCATCCAATACGCAGGCACCGTGAAAGAAGGCAATGTGACCAAGATGGATTGGAATGCGCTTGACCGGGAAGTGAAAGCTAAACTCACGGGCAATATCCGCATCGTCAGCAACACCAATATCAGCCCAACAGCCGAAAAAGCACTGGCGGAATTTGTGGCCAAATATCCAGGCACTACTGTTGTTACCTACGACGCAGTTTCCTCGGCAGCCCTTTTGGAGGCCAATGACAAGTGCTTTGGTTTTCGGGCATTCCCGCACTACAAATTTGACGAAGCCACGGTGATTTGCTCCTTTGGCGCAGATTTCCTTGGAACTTGGGGGAACCCCATCCAGCAAGCCCGCGATTACACTAAAGGCCGTAAGGTTGCTGGTAAAAATAACGCGAAAATGTCGCGACACTACCAAGTGGAAGGCTACATGTCGCTCACGGGTTCCAATGCTGACAGCCGGATTCAAATCCGTCCCAGCGAAACGGGCGCCGCCATTGCCGCCCTTTATGCTGAAATTTCTGGGAATGGAGGTGGACCAAAACTGAACGACAAAGCGGCTGCAGCCATTAAAAAAGTGGCGAAAGAATTGCAGGCCGCTCGCGGCAAGTCCATAGTAGCATCTGGCTCGAACAATGTGGCGGAGCAAATTCTCGTCAACAAAATCAATGAACTGCTTGGAAACCTGAATTCTACTATTGATTTCAACGGCGCAATCTTCTCCCGCAAAGGCGACGAGCGCAATATGTCGAAGTTGATCGAAGAAATGAACGGCGGACAAGTTTCTACCATCATTGTTTGGGGCGCAAATCCCGCATGGGATCTGCCCAATGCGGCGGCCTTCCAAGAAGGGTTCAAAAAAGTAGGCACTCGTATTTCGCTCAATACCAATTTGGACGAAACCACCCTGCTTTGCACACACGCGGCACCTTCCAGCCACTTTTTAGAATCCTGGGGCGATGCTCAGCCAAAGTCCGGCATGATGAGCCTTATTCAGCCAACGATTGCGCCTTTGTTTGCAACTCGGCAAGCAGAACATTCTTTCCTTGTGTGGTGCGACAGCGCAAACTTGAACAACAACGCAGAGCAACCTTACTACGAATATGTAAAAGCTCACTGGACCAATGTACTTTCTTCTGGCCAGTCAAAATACCTCAGCACGGATGCTTTTTGGGAAATGAGCCTCCACGATGGAGTATTTGAAACACCTTCCACGGGCGCGGCGGCAATTTTCAATTCAGCCGTTTCGGTGGATGTAAATGGTGTTTCAAAACCCGCAAGTTCTGAACTTGAAATTTCATTTTACGAGACCGTAAACATAGGTGGTGGGCAATACGCGCACAACCCATGGCTGCAAGAAATGCCGGATCCGGTGACCCGCACCGTTTGGGGCAACTACCTGAGCATCCCGGTCGAATGGGATGGCGTGAACAACCTGGATGGCTGGAAAGGCCTGAAGGATGGGGATGAAGTTGAAGTTGAAGTGAACGGCCAAAAATTTACCTGCGCCGTTGTACTAAATTTCGGACAAACGCCTGGCACAGTGGCCATTGCATTGGGCGGCGGACGGGAAGCGGGCGGTTGTGGCGTAAGCTTTGGCGTGAACGTGAACGCAGCACTGAAACAAGAAAACGGACTTACGCAATACTATGCTACCGATGTGAAAGTGACCCCAACGGGCACTCGCGACAAGGATTTTGCTTCCGTACAGCACCACCACACGATGGGTGTGAAGGCCATGGGCAAAGAAGAAGGCAAAATTATCAATGTAGACGAAAAATCACTCGGCTGGAAAGGTTTCCAAGGTTCTTTGACCGACCGTTCTATCATTTTCCAGACGAACATAAAAGACCTCCAGAAACTCGAGAACAAACTGGGGAAATTCCACGAAGAATCCGACCGTCTGAACTCGCAAACGCTTTACCCCGACAATATTGAATATTTTGGTACGGGCATGAAGTGGGGAATGTATATTGACCTCAACTCCTGTATCGGTTGTGGTGCTTGCCAAGTGGCTTGTGTGAGTGAGAACAACGTCCCAGTGGTCGGTAAAAAAGAAGTAGCCCGCCACCACGAAATGACCTGGTTGCGCATTGACCGGTACTTCTATGGAGACTTTGAGAATCCAAAAGTGGTGTACCAACCCATGATGTGCCAGCACTGTGATAACGCTCCTTGCGAAAACGTGTGCCCGGTGAATGCCACCAACCACTCCATGGAAGGTCTCAATCAAATGGCTTACAACCGTTGTATCGGTACCCGCTACTGTGCGAATAACTGCCCTTACAAAGTGCGCCGTTTCAACTGGCTCGACTACACTACGGGCGATGTTTGGCCTGCCAACGAAGAGCGCGTGTTCCATGTGGAGGGTGAAGAACTTCCATACTACGCAGACAACCTCGTTCGGATGGTGCTGAACCCAGACGTGACCGTTCGTACTCGCGGTGTCATCGAAAAATGTTCTTTCTGTGTGCAGCGTATTCAGGAAGGCAAACTGACGGCCAAAAAAGAAAGCCGTGCCATCATGGACAACGACGTTCGCACGGCTTGCCAAACGGCTTGCCCGACGGGTGCAATCGTGTTCGGCAACCTCAATAACCCGGAAAGCGAAGTCAGCAAAGCCAATAAAGCAGCTGGAGATTTGGCCTACAAAGTGCTCGAAGAAATCAACGTGCGCCCAGGAGTCAATTACTCTGCTAAGATTCACAACGGAAACGAAGAACTCTTTTCTTAAAAGTTGATAAGGGTTGATAAGGGCTTATAAGGTTGATTATCAACTCTTATAAACTTGGATAAACCTTCATAAACCATAACTTATGTCTCAACCAGTAGCGGCCGTTCGGCACATATTGATTGAAGGGAACAAATCCTACCACAACATCACCGAGGATTTGTGCAGCCCGACCGAGAAAGCCCCTTCGAGGGAGTGGATTGTTGCTTTTTCGTTATCCTCGGCATTCCTTGCCCTGTATCTTTTCGCCGTCTGTTGGACGGTGTGGAAAGGGATCGGTGAATGGGGGGCAAACCGCTCCATCAACTGGGCCTGGGACATCACCAACTTTGTGTGGTGGATCGGTATCGGTCACGCTGGAACGCTTATCTCGGCCATCCTTTTGCTGTTTCGCCAACGGTGGCGCACCGGGGTGAACCGCGCGGCAGAGGCCATGACGATTTTTGCGGTAATTTGTGCGGGCCAATTCCCGATCATTCACATGGGGCGCGTTTGGCTGGCATTTTTCATTATGCCTTTCCCGAATACCCGTGGCCCGATTTGGACTAACT
>Ga0209181_10008872_pt1 | contig 13383 bp, 8 predicted proteins | sample MAT05_FD_187208 | JGI IMG/M metagenome (GOLD analysis project Ga0209181, IMG submission 187208) | Freshwater microbial communities from Lake Fryxell liftoff mats and glacier meltwater in Antarctica - MAT-05 (SPAdes) (version 2) | ecosystem: Environmental > Aquatic > Freshwater > Ice > Liftoff... | reverse complement strand
GCACCGCGCTCGCGGTCGTCAAGACCGACCTTGCTTTGAAGGAGATCCCCGTAGTCGTATTGAGCACCTCGGCGAACCCGAAGGACATGGGCTTCTGCTACGCAGTCGGGGCCAACGCCTACCATGTCAAGCCCGTTCGCTACCCAGACCACCGGCAGCTGGTCATCGAGATCGTGCGCTATTGGATTGGCCAAGTGGCTCTGCCCCAAGGACGGACCAACTGATGAAGAGCGGCGCAAACCTCGCAACTGTCGATGCGTGGCGGGTGGTCGTCATCGAAGACAGCCCCGACGACGTCGCTGAGATTCGCCGGTTGCTGCGCAGAGGGTCGGATCGACGCTACCAGTTCGTCGAGGCCGCGACCGGTGCCGCTGGGGTGCGCGCCGTCTTCGATGCCTCGGGCGGCCTGCCCGACTGCGTGGTGCTCGACTACAACCTGCCGGACACGGACGCGCTCGAGATGTTGCCGGCCCTCATCGGCCCGGACGGACTGACCGTCTGCCCCATCGTGGTGCTGACCGGGAGCGCCGTCTCGCAGCTTGGGCCGGCGGTGCTGTGGGCCGGGGCGCAGGACTTCATCGGCAAGGATTGGATGACCGAAGAGAGCCTGACCCGGGCCGTGGAGAACGCGGCCCAGCGGTGGGCCATGGGCCGCGAGCTCCACGCCCGCACGTCGGCCCTGCAGGCCAGCGAAGTGCAGCTTCGTTTGGCGACCGAGGTGGCCGGGATGGCGGTGACCCGAATCGACTACCGCACACACACTGCTGTCCTCGACACCATCGGCGCAGCGCTGTTCGGGCTGGACGCCGGCGTGCCGCTGCCGCGCGCAGTCATTCACGCAGCCTTTCACCCCGACGACAAGGAAGAGATTCTGCGGCTGGTGGACCAGTGCCTCGACCCGAGCGGGGACGGGTGCCTCTTCATGGAACACAGGATTGTCCATCAGGACGGCTCGATCCGTTGGGTTGACGTCAAGAAGCAAGTGACCTTCAGCGAGATCGCGGGCGTCCGCCGCCCGATGACGGGTGTGCTGGCGACGATCGACATCACCACTCGCAAGCAAGCAGAGCAGCAGTTGCGGGCGAGCGACGCGTTCAACCGCAGCTTGATGAATGCCAGCGCCGACTGCATCAAGGTACTCGATTTGGACGGGCAGCTGCTTCTCATCAACGAGCCTGGCCTCTGCGCGCTGGAGATCGACGATTTCGGGCCGATGTGCGGACAGCCGTGGCCAACGCTGTGGCCTGCTGACCTCGGACCGGAGATCCAGCGGGCCGTGGCGGCAGCACGCGCGGGGGAAACGTACTCGTTTCAAGCTTTCTGCCCCACCGTGAAGGGAAAGCCCCGATGGTGGGATGTCACCGTCAGCGCCGTTCGCGATCCCGTAGACGGGCAAGTGGTGCGGCTCCTCGCCGTGTCGCGCGACATCACCGACCGCAAGCAACACGAGGCGACGCTCGTCGCCCGCGAGCGAGAGCTCCAGATGCTCGCCGACAACACGCCGGATATCCTCGCCCGGTTCGACCGCGAGCTCCGGCACGTGTTCGTGAACGCTGCCGTCGAGCCGGCGACCGGCCGCAATCGCGAAGATTTTTTAGGCAGAACGCACCGCGAGCTTGGGCTTCCCGCCCACCTTTGTGATCATTGGGAAGCCGCCATCCGGGACGTGTTCGACCACGGGCAGCCGAAGCTCATCGACTTCACCCTCGAAGCCCCTGAGGGAACCCGTTACTACTGCTCCCGAATGGTGCCCGAGATCGGCCCCGACGGGGAGGTCGAGTTCGTCCTTGGGGTCACGCAGGACGTGACCGACGCCCAGGCGGCAGAGGCCGCCGTGCGGGTGAGCGAGGAGCGGTTGGCCCGAGCCCAGCGGGCCGCGCGGGTGGGCACGTGGGACTGGGACATCGTGTTGGGCCGGGCGAGCTGGACGGCCGAGGCCTGGCAGCTCTTCGGCCGGTCCGCCGACATCGACGGTCCTGTCACGCAAGACCTGTGGCGCTCCTGTCTACACCCGGACGATCGCGACCGGGCCGCTGCCGCAATCACTGCCGCGCTCGCCGCCGGGCCGTACCGGGACGAGTTTCGGATACGCTATCGAGACGGCCGCGAGGCGTGGCTGGAGTCCGAAGGCGAAGTAATCCGCGACAACACTGGAGCGGCCGCGCGGATGCTCGGCACGGTCCGCGACATCAGTGATCGCAAGCTGGCGCTCGAGGGACTGCGGGTGGCCGACAAGCGAAAGGACGAGTTCTTGGCGACCCTCGCGCACGAGCTGCGTAACCCGCTTGCCCCGATCCGCACGGGACTCTCGATCCTCCAAATGGCTCGCTTGCCCGACCAAGCAGAGAAGGTCGTTGGCATGATGGACCGGCAACTCGGGCACATGGTCAATCTGGTAGACGACCTGCTCGACGTATCGCGGGTGCGGACCGGGAAGATCACGCTCCGGGTCGAGCGGGTGACCGTCCGGGAGGTGGTTGACGCGGCGGTCGAGGCGTGTCGGCCGAGCATCGACGAGAAGTCTCACACGCTCGAAGTGGACCTCGCGGCCAAGCCGATGTGGGTCACTGGGGACAACACCCGATTGGTGCAGGTAGTGACCAACCTGCTCACGAACGCGGCCAAGTACAGCGAGCCGGGCGCCCGCATCCGGCTGAGCGCCGCGAGCGAGGGAGGCCAGGCTGTCATTCGGGTGTCGGACACCGGAATGGGCATCGCCCCGGAGCTCCTCCCCACCCTATGGGACCTCTTCACGCAAGTGCGGGATACCCTGGACAAAGCCCAAGGTGGGCTGGGCATCGGGTTGTCGCTCGTCAAACACCTGGTCGACATGCATGGCGGGACGGTCACGGCCGAGAGCGCCGGTGTCGGCCACGGCAGCACGTTCACAGTCCGACTGCCGCTAGCCGCGGCTGCCGATCAGAGCGCCGCAACTTCTTCGGCTCGGAGAGGACCGGCTCCCGCACCACTGGCTGCCCGGCGCGTGCTGGTGGTGGACGACAGCGTGGACGCGGCCGAGTTGTTGACCATGCTCCTCCAGATTTCCGGGCACACGACCGCGACCGCCCACAGCGGGCTGGACGCCCTGGAGACCGCTCGCACGTTCACACCGGACATCGTCTTTCTCGACATCGGGCTGCCAGACGGGATGGACGGGTACGAGGTGGCGCGGCGGTTCCGGGCCGATCCCCTCATGGCCGAGATCGTACTCGTCGCGTTGACGGGCTGGGGAAGCGAGGCCGACAAGCGAATGAGCAAAGACGCCGGTTTCGACTGTCACCTGGTCAAACCCGTCGAAGCAGACTCCGTAGAGGCGGTAATCGCCCGCTTGTGCGTAACTCCGGTGTCCGGAGGCAAGCCGCATGACGGCGAAGTCCGCCGCGAACGTCCCGCTTGAGGCCACCGGCAACGCTGTGATAATTCTACGGGTTCGATGGGCTCCACCAAGGACGTAGACACCATGCGGGTTGTGCGGATCGCGTTCGCTTCGGTCGTGCTGCTCCTGTCGCTCGCGTGTGCGGCATCGCCGCGACAGTCGGGCGTCGCGGGCGGCGGCATGGTGTACACGCCGTCGACGGGGAATTGGCCGCTGTGGCGGCTCGCGTACACCGGCTTCGTGTTTCAGATGCCGGGTACGCCTGTGCTGACGCGGAGCGCGGCGAATGACGACGCGACGCTGACGGCGGAGCTCTCGGTGCCGGGGCCGGCGCAGTTCACGGTGATGGCGACGCCGCACGAAGAGGAGGAGCTGGCGGACGTCGATCGGCTGCTCGCAGACTCGATGCGCGCAGCAGCGACGCGGCTCGGCGCGACGATTCGCTCGCAGCGTCCGCTCGAGGTCGCGGGCTATCCCGGCGTCGAGGTGGTGATCGACATGACGCAATACGGGGCGACCGGCGTGGTGCAGTTCTACGTCGGGCGCACGGCAACGTATTCGGCGTCGGTGACGTTTCCGCGGAGCGCCGAGGCGAGCATCGCCGGTGATGCGCGGCGGTTCTTCGAGTCGATGCGGCTCGATGAGGGCGACCGGCCGGATCGCATCGGGCAAGGGCAGCTCGAGCCGGGCGCGGAGGCGTGGCTCTATCGATCGCCGCACGCTGCGGACTTCGCGGTGCGCATGCCGGGGCGGCCGACGCGGCACGCGCTCGATGTGCAGACGAGCAGCGGCACCAAGCACGCGCTGACGTACGCCGTCGGCGACGCGAGCCGCTCGTATCGGGTGACGCTGACGCAATACGACGAGCGTCCGCCGCGCGGTCAGCTCGATGGTGTGCGCGACATGCTGGTGCAGCAGGGCTATCGCGTGCAGAGCGAGCGCGCGCTGCTGGTGCAGGGCTACGCTGGGCGCGAGGTGGTGCTCGCTGCGCCGAGCGGAACGACGACGCTGGTCGTGCGGCTGTTCACCACCGAGACGCGCCTCTACGACGTGCGCGCGACCCTGCCGACCACCGCGACTCCCACGCGCGATCCGGATGCGGCGCGCTTCTTCGACTCTTTCCGGATTCTCTAATGCTGCACAACACCCGCACACTCCTTGCGACGCCGCGATCCTATGCGCTCCTTGCGACGCCGCGATCCTATGCGCTTCTTGCGACGCCGCTCGTCGCGCTGCTCATGGCGCTGTTCGTCACTGGCCCTGTGGCGGCCCAGCGCTCGCCGTTGGCGCCGACTGCGCCCTCCCCGACTACGCCCGCGCCAGCGACGCCACCACCGGCGCATCCAGAGGCCCTACCGCCGCCGGTGCTCGCGCCGGGCAGCGCGGCGGGCGCGACGACGGCGCTGTCTGCGGCGGGCTTTCAGCTGCGTCCGGTGGATCGCGCGACGGTGCGTGTGTTCGCGCTGACTGGCGTCGGCACGCGGCTCGCGGAGGGGCGCTCGTCGCGCCAGAATCGGCTGATCGCGATCGCGCGTGCGAGTCATGGCAGCGGCGTGGTGATCCGCGGCGATGGGCTGATCCTCACGGCGCGGCACGTGGTGCAGAGCGCGGACACGATCGCCGTCGTGTTCCCTGGTCAGTCGACGGCGGTGCCGGCGCGGGTCGTCTACGTCGATCCCGACGACGACCTCGCGTTCCTCGCGGTCGCGGGGCCGGTCGCGGACTTCGTGCCGCTGCCGGACGCGCCGCCGACGCTCACTGCGTCGCAGCGTGTGTCGGTGTCGGGCTATCCGCTCGATCCGCGCGAGCGCTTTCCAGCGGCGGCGTCGGGCGATGTCAGCCGCATGAACAACGATGGCCGCATTCAGCTGTCGATCTCGGTGAACCCGGGCAACTCGGGTGGTCCGGTGGTCGACGCCGACGGTAAGCTCATCGCGATCGTGAGCGAGCGCGGTGAGCCCGAAGCGGGCGTCCTCGGCATCGCGCTGGTCGAGCCGATCCGCGCGGCGCTCGACGACTTCCGCGCCGACGTCGCGGCGCTGCCGCCGCAGATCTTCAGCGCCGCGGACGCGCAGCTCGCGCAGATCGTCGTCGACTTCTTGCGCATCGATCCGGATGGCACGCCGTACGATCCCGCAGCCGCGACGCGCGCGCTCGCGGCGGCGCGCGAGACGACGCTGCCGCCCGAGGCGAGCGCGTTGGTCGCGGCGCACGCGTGGAACCTCGCGCTGGTGCTGCTCGAGACCAACCACGCCGCCGATTGGAACGCGCTGCGCCCGGATCTACGAGCCACCGCGACAGAGCTCGTTCGCGCGGCCCTCGCGCTCGCCGGACGCGCGCTCGAGCAGGCGCCGTATCTGCGGATCACTACGGCTTCACGCGCTTCCTGCTGCGCATCGCCGGCCGCGCCATCGCGCCACCGCTGCCGCCAGTCGAGCAGCGCGGTCGGCTGCAGGGGGCGGCGGCGCCGATGCGCTGAGGGTGGGGGGCGACGACGGCTGTCGCCGGCGCTGTCGCTGTCGTTGTCGCCGACGCTGTCGCCGACGCCGTCGCTGTCGCCGACGCTGTCGCCGACGCTGTCGCCGACGCCGTCGCTGTCGCCGACGCTGTCGCCGTCGCCGTCGCCGTCGCTGTCGCCGACGCTGTCGCCGTCGCTGTCGCCGACGCTGTCGCCGCTCAGCCCTTGCGCGGAGTCCCCTTCGCCTTCGCCTTCGTCGCCTTCGTCGCCGTCGGCGCCGCCGCCGTATCCCGCGCCAAATCGCGCAGCGTCGGCACCAACATCTTGCGCCGCAACAGCACCACCAGCCGCTCGCTCAGCGTCGTCGCCGCCTCCGTCACGGTCGACAGCTGATCGCCGGCGCGCGGCAGCACGCCCTCGCGGAACAAGCGCATCTCGACGCGCACGAGCTCGCGCAATGCGGCGGCGTATTCGCCGACGATCGTGATCGGCAACATCTCCGAGGTGATGCCTGACTTGCGCGCGGCCGCGAGCACGCGCAGCAGCTCGAGATCGTCGCCGCCGTAGGTGTCTTCGTCGAAGCCCGCGAGCGGCTGGATGACGCCCATCTGCCGTAGCCAGCTGAGCTGCTCTTGCGGCATGCCACCCGCGAGCAGCTCGCTGCTACGGCGCGTCTCGCCCTGCGCGCCCGCATCGGACAGCGCGCGCGCGATCGCCGATGCGGCGGTCTCGTCGGTGGAGTCGAGCTCCGACTCGTCGAGCACCGACTTGATGACCTTCAGCGGCAAAAAGCGCGTGCGCTGCAGCTCCTTGATGCGCTGGATGCGCGGCACGAGCGCGACGTCGTAATACGCCATGTTGCGCCCGGTGCGGATCGCGGGCGACGGCAACAGGCCCTCGCGCACGTAGTGCTTGATGGTCGCCGCCGGCACGCCGCTGCGCGTGGCGAGGACGGACATCTTGACCAGCTCGGGCTCGGGGAGTGCTGTCATCGCGGTCGCGTCGCTTCTGACACGTCTGCCGCGTCTCGGCAGCGAATCAGGCGACTCGACCGTCTTGACACGGGCGCCAGCTCGATGCACGTAGGAAGTCGAACTTCTCACTCGCCGTACATCTGTACTGGAGACTGCTCTATGCGCGCTTCAATTCTCTGCTCGCCACTCGTTCTCTCTGTGGTCGTCGGGCTCGCGCTCGGCGGTGTAGCGTGCGGCGACGACGCGACGCGCATCGTCACACCCTCGGCCGATCTCGGCGGCGGCGCGCGCGACGCGGGCACCGAGCCAGCGGATCTCGGCGCCGGTTCGGACGATCTCGGCAGCGCAGCGGATCTCGGCAGCGCAGCAGATCTCGGCGGCGCTGCAGATCTCGGCGGCGTCGTCGGCACTGCGCCGGACGGCGTCGGGCCGTACGTCGTGACGCGCTCGACCGCGACGGTGAGCGGCGCGATGGTCACCGTGTTCGACCCGACGCTGCCGAGCGGGGTGCGCGCGCCGGTCGCGATCTTCATGCCGGGCTTTCAGCTCACGGTCAGCCGGTACGCAACCATCTGCGAGCGGCTCGCGTCGCACGGCGTCGTCGTGATCGGCGTCGACGCGACCGGCGGCTTCTCGCCGAATCACGTGATGCTGCGCGACGCGGCGATCGCCGCGCTCGACTGGGCGCTGACGACGGCGCCCTCCGCCGCACACAGCGATGGCACGCGCGTGCTCGCGTTCGGGCACAGCCTCGGCGGCAAGCTCGCGACGATGATGGCAGGGGCCGAAGTACGCGTGACGGCGCTGCTCGCGATCGATCCGGTCAATGGCGGAGGAGGCCCCGGGATGGGCTACTCCGCAGAGCGCCCCGACATCGTGCCCGACGTCGTCGCGGCGCTGACCATCCCGCTCGGCTTTCTCGGCGAGACGACCAACGGCAGCGGTGGCTTCATGCCATGCGCGCCCACCGCGGAGAATTTTCAGACGTTCTACGCCGCGGCGACGACGGCTCCGTGGTCCGCGCAGTGGGACTTCACCAACGCCGATCACATGGATTTCGTCCCCGACACCGCAGGATGCTTCACGTGCGGCTTCTGCGGCGCGGGCACGGCGGACCCGGCCGTGGTGGTGCGCAACACGATGACGCTCGTCGTCGCATTCGCGCAGCGACATCTGTTCGGCGACGCGAGCGCCGAGGTCTGGCTCACGGGCGCGTCGGCGCCGTCGGGGATCGTCGTGATGAGCCGCCCGTAGTCGGCGCGACCAGCGGGTAGAACAGCGCCTCTCGGAACGTCGCGCCGGTGCCGCCCGCTGCGAAGCGATCGCGCGCGGCGGCGATCTGCGCGTCGAAGATGACGAGATCGGGCAGCAAATCCGGCAAGAAGGTCGAGCGCCACGTGCCGAGCGGCGTCACGCCAGCGATGACGAGCACGCGCGATGGGATGGGCGACGTGGGCGTGCCAGACGTGGGCGTGCCAGACGTGGGCGTGCCTGACGACGGCGTGCCTGACGACGGCGTGGTGGGCACGAGCGTGTTGCGCGCGACGAACACCGTGCCGAGCTCGTCGCCGCGAAACACGGTCTGCCCGACGCTGAGCGCGCCCTCTTCGAAGCGCACCGGCAGCTGCGCTGACTGCACCGCGCCGCTTCCGCTGTGCGCTGTGAGACGCGCGAGCACGCCGTTGGAGCGCGGCGGTCCGACGAGGACGAGCGTGTGCGCGCGCAGCTGCGCGTCGGTCACCGCGACATCGTCGACGATCGGGTAGCGCACCTGCCAGCCGCGCGGCTCCGCCCAGGCGCGCGCGACGAGTCGATTGATCAGCGTGTGGCGCGGGTCGCCGGTGCCGACGACGAACAGCAGCGGATCGTGAAAGACGTCGCGGATCGGACCGAGCTCGCGCAGCGGCAGATCGCTGGCAAGAGCAGCGCGCCAATGCCCATCGACGCGCAGCAGCGTCAGCGGCGAGGCTCCGTCGACGACCTCGCCATCGAGCTCCGCGCGCACGCGCTCTCCCGCGACGCCCGGCGCGAGCAGCACGCGCGCGACGTTCTGCGTCGTGCCGCGCACGCGATGCGCGTTGCGCTCCGTCTGCAGCGTCGCGTCGATGTCCGCGAACGCATCCGGCTGCGCGCGCTGCACGGCTTGCACCCACCATGCGCTCGCGTGTCGTGCGCGCGCCGTGCGAAAGCGGACGTGTGCTGGCGCGGCCGGGCGTCGATGCGGCGCGAGCCAGCGGAACAGCGCGCCCGCGGCGTACGTCTCCGTCCACACGTTGTGGCCGCTCCCCGGCTCGCGGTGCTCGAACGAATAGCGCAGCACGCCGAGCCGCGTCGCGAGGCTGGTCGTCCACGCGAGCGGCCGATCGCGCGTGCCGCGCACCAGCAGCATCGACAGGTGCAGCGCGTTCTCCGCCCAGTCGACGTCGCTGCGCTCCGCGCGCAGAAAGCGCTCCCACGGCGCGAGCGCGTCCTGCGCGGTGTCCTGACGCACGCGCTGATCGTGATAGCCAGCGAGCGCGGCCGATGCAGCGAACAGATCCGGATGGCGGAACGGTAAATAGGCGGCGCCAGTGCCGCCCATCGAGCCGCCCGTCACGTGGATGCGCGCGTCGTCGACGCGGTAGCGCGCGCGCACATCGGCGAGCACCTCGAGCACGTCTTCTTCGCCGGCATAGCGATAGTGCGTCTGACCGCGACCAGTCGGCGCGACGACGATCATCGGCGCGCTCGTCGGCGCTGCGCCGTGGCGGCCGTGCTCTTCGAGCGAGAGGTGCGGCTCGCGCGGCATGCCGAACGTGTTGCGGAAGTAGTCACCCGCGTTGCCGGTGAAGCCGTGCAACGTGATCAGCAGCGGATAGCGCCGCGTGCCTCGCGCGTGCTCGGTCGGCACGAACAGCTCGTACGGCACGAGCGCGCCATCGAGCCGCGAGCGAATCGCCATGCGCGTGTAGCCGACGGGGGCAGCGAGCGGATCGCGGCCGCGGCCGAGCTCGGCGATCACGCGCCGCACTTCGCTGACCAGCGTGCGCCGCCAGAGCACATCGGGATCGCGCTCGCGCAACACGCGCTCGAGCTCGTCGAGGCGCCACGCGAGCGGCACACGCGTCGCCGCGGCGATCGCCGACGCCGACGCGTCGCGCGACTCGCCCAGCAGCCCGCGCAGCACGTGAATCGCCGCCGCCACCGGCCGGTCGAGCGCCAGCCCGACGCCCACCGGCACGCTGCGCGCGCCGCTCGCACCGGCGCTCAGCGTCATCGCCGCACGAAGCTCGCCCCGCGCCGGCGCAGCGATGCGCAGTGTCTGCGGCGCCGCAGCGACGCGCGCCTCCGGCTGCAGCGCGCGCGATTCACCGGCGAGCGCGGCGGTGATCGGCCGCGCGACGCCTCCCGCGGGCAGCTCGAGCGCGACGTCGATCTGCAGCGCGCCATCGAGCGCGACCGCGCGTGACTCGCGCACACGAACGGCACGGACGGCCGCCGACGCCGCGAGCGCATCGTCGATGCCGCCGAGGGAGAGCGCGACGCCCGCGCCGAGACCAGCGCCAAACTCCGCGTCGAGCAGGCGCGCCTGCAGCTGCCACGCGTCGCTCGCCGGGCGCTCCGCGCGCAGCACGAGCAGGTGCGCGCCCGGCGTCAGCTCGAGCTGCGCGTGGAGCTCGTCCGCGCGCAGCAGCGGCGCAGCGCCGCGCGCGAGCTCGCGCCCATCGAGCAGGATGGCGAAGCTGCCGGAGCCGCCGACGAAGACGTGCGCGCGCGTCGGCGTAGTCCCGGAGACGACGATGCGCAGCGCGAGCAGAACGCTCGCGGGCGCAGAGCTGAGCGCGTCGAGGCGCAGCACGCCGTCGTCGCTGATGAGGAGCTCCGGCGCTGGACAGGTAGGCGGCGCGACGTCGCAGAACACGCTGAGCTGCGCGGCGGTCTGCGCACTGGTCTGGCTGCGATTGCGCACCACTCGCCAGGTCCCGGCGAGCCCCTCGGAGCCGACGACGACCCGCGGCGCTGCGCCTCGCGCGCTGTCGGCCGCGAGCTCGACGGCGCCGCGCGACACGTCCTGTCCGTCGACCGACGCCGACCACCCGAGCGCTAGCGCGCAGAAACACGCGCAAACACGCCAGAAATCGACTCCTCGGCGGAGCGCGCGAGGCACCGCAGACGACCCGCGATTCGGTGCTGGACGAACTCGACGCGCGCGAGCATTCTCCGCCAATCTCAGACCCGCCCCGTCGTCGCGCGACCATGCCACCGGTCACGATGACACTCCAAGCGCGTGATCGGCTGCTCGCGCGCGAGGTGGATCCGCGGCTCCTCCCCGGCGCCCGCAATGTGATTCGCTCGTGCCTTGGGATCCAGCCTGGGCATAAACTCGTGCTCATCGTGGAAGCGTCGGAGGCGCTCGAGCCGCTTGGAGCGGCGTTCCTCCGCGAGGCGGAGGAGGCGGGCGGCGACTGCTTCGTCTATCTGATGCTCGAGCAGCACACCACCAGCGAGCTGGTCGTCGCTCGGATGATGGAGCGTCTGGTCGACGCGGACGCTTCGCTGCTCATCGCGTCGATCGGCGGGCTGCCGCCGGCATTTCGTCGGCGTATCGTCGACGCGGGTGGTACGCGCCGGCGCCATGGCCACATGGTCGACGCCTCCGCTGCCATCCTCGTGCAGAGCCTGCGCGCAGACTTCGCCGAGGTGAACCGCATCGGCGAGCGTCTGCTCGCGCGGTTGGAATCGGCGCGCGAAATTCAGGTGTCGACGACGACCGGCACGGAGGTGACGTTCCGGCTCGATCCGGGGCATCGCTGGCATCACGAGAGTGGTCTGCTCAACAAGCCCGGCTGGGTCAACCTTCCCGCGGGGGAAGTCGGCACGTGCCCGGGCTCGGTCGATGGCGTGGTGGTCCCGGACGCGACGTGGACGACCGAGCGCGGTGAGCTCTCGCGCTCGGCGCGACTGAAGCTGCACTTCGCGGGTGGCCGCCTGGTCGACGTCGAGACGCGCGAGCGCGAGGTCGACGAGCAGCTGCGTCTTTACATCGACAGCGACCCGAACGGGCGCCGCGTCGGACAGATCGGCTTCGGCACGAACGTCGCGGTGCTGACGCCGATCGGCTCGCTGCTGCAGGACCAGAAGATGCCGGGCGTACACCTCTCGCTCGGCCATCCGTTCGGCGAGCTGACCGGCGCGAGCTGGACGTCCGCAGTCGAGGTGCCGCTGCTGGTGCGGCGCCCCGACGTGACCGTCGACGGCGTGACCGTGATGGTGCGCGGGCGATACACCGGCGGAATTCTCGAATAGAGCGCCACCCGCAGCGCTGCGCTTTTGTTGACGGAGTTCGCCGCGACCGATAGCCGTGGGGCGTGAGCCGCCCGAACCTCGTCCTCTTCGTCGCTGCCGTGCTGATGATCGCGCTGCCGAGCGCCGCGCGTGGTGACGAGCGCACCCGCCTCGCCGATCCGACTGGCCTGCGCGCGCGTGAAGAAGTCGCCGTCACGCCGCCGCCCGCGCCAGCCGTGGTGCCCGTCGCGCCAATCGAAGCGCCCGCGGTGAATCGCGTCGTCGCCGCTGCGCGGCCCACTCCCCGCGCTGTCGTCGCTGCGCCGCTGCGCCCTGCGGTCGTCCCCGCGCCGCGCGCTGTCGTCCCCGCGCCGCGCGCTGTCGTCCCCGCGCCGCGCGCTGTCGTCCCCGCGCCGCGCACTGCCGATGCGCCACGCGCTGCGCGCGCGACCGCTGCGCCGCGACGGGCGCGTCGGCCGCCGCCGCCGTGTCTCTCGCCTGCCGTGGAGCTCGTGCGCGTCGAAGGGCACACGCGCGAGTCGCAGCGCGTCTCGCTGACGTTCTGCGATGGGCGTCCAGTGCCGACAGCGCTCGACACCCTCAGCGTGCTCGCGCGGCCGCACGGCGTGGACGCGCCGGAAGCGCGGGCGATGCGCGCCTATGCGCGGCGGCTCGCGCGACGACCGCGGCGGGGCGAGACAGCGGCAGACCCAGCGTACGTCGTCGATGGCGTGCTGCGCGTCGAGGCTGGGCTGGTGCCGCGCCTCGCGAAGATCGCAGAGCGCTTCGCTGGCAAGTCGATCGAGATCGTCTCGGGCTGGCGCCCGACGGAGCGCGCGTCGAGCCGTCACCACCACGGCCGCGCGATCGATCTGCGCGTGCGCGGCGTGTCACGCGAGGCGCTGCGCGACTTCGCGCGATCGCTCGACGAGACCGGCGTCGGCTACTACCCGAACAGCGTCTTCGTACACGTCGACGTGCGCGAGCGGCGCGCGTATTGGGTCGATCGCAGCGGCCCCGGCGAAGAGGCCGACTACGGCGCTTGGCCGCCGCCGGCCGAGGAACAGCTACGCACGCGCGATCGCATCCTCGCCAACGCGATGGCCGCGCTCGACTCGCTGCGCGTCGAGGTGCCGGAGCCTGGCGGCGAGCCCGCGATCGACGGCGCGCAGCTCAGCGCAGAGGACGGCAGCGCGGTGCACGGCGAAGCGCCTGACAGCGCGCCCGAGAGCGCGCCGCCCGATGATGTCGCCCCGGAACGCACGCAGCCGGAGAGCGCGCAGCTGACGTTCAGCCGTTTCTAACCGGCT
>Ga0209181_10008871_pt1 | contig 13384 bp, 10 predicted proteins | sample MAT05_FD_187208 | JGI IMG/M metagenome (GOLD analysis project Ga0209181, IMG submission 187208) | Freshwater microbial communities from Lake Fryxell liftoff mats and glacier meltwater in Antarctica - MAT-05 (SPAdes) (version 2) | ecosystem: Environmental > Aquatic > Freshwater > Ice > Liftoff... | reverse complement strand
TTGTGAATTATCTCACTACAGCGAAATTACCTGATCCTGAGTTGCTTATCAGGACAAGTGGTGAGTACAGGATAAGTAATTTTTTACTTTGGCAGATTGCATATGCTGAATTGTATTTTACCGATACACTTTGGCCCGATTTTCGAAAAGAACATTTTTATGATGCCATTGTCGATTTTCAAAAACGCGAGAGAAGATTTGGTAAGATTAGCGAACAAATTAAAAGTGAATCAGTTAACTAAATAGTATGTATAAATCATTATTTGTCCTCACAATTCTTTTATCTTCGGTTTTCAAAGGTTTTTCTCAGGACACTCTTATAAACTACAATATCCTTCCTGTTATCGATTATTCCAATCCCAAAGAATATGAGATCATGGGAGTTTCTGTTTCAGGAGTTCAGTACCTTCAGAAAGAAGTGCTGGTTAGCCTTTCAGGTCTTCAAACCGGAGAAAAAATTACAGTCCCTGGAGATGACCTTACCAAAGTAATTCAGAAATTCTGGGATCAGGGATTGTTTTCGGATGTGAAAATCACAGCCGCAAAAATCGAAAAGGGTAAAATCTGGTTCGATATTTACCTTCAGGAACGGCCAAGAATGTCGAAGCTAGTTATTAACGGTATCAAAAAATCTGAAACCCAGGATCTAATGGATAAACTGAATATCCGCAATGGGAGTCAGGTTACTGATGATGTTCTAAATACGATCAGAAGAATTGTTCGGGAACATTATGTTGAAAAAGGCTTTTTAAATACAAGTATTGTTATAAAGCAGGTTCCCGATAGTATTCGTGTTAATATGGTTCAACTCGAAGCTAATGTTAACAAAAACGGAAAGGTTAAAATTGAAGAGGTGCTCTTTACCGGAAATACGGTTTTCCCTGAAAAGAAACTTAGGAAAGTGATGAAGAAAACCAAAGGGAGAGATCTGAATATTTTTAAACCTTCTAAACTTCTTAAAAAAGATTATAAGGAAGATAAAGACAAACTCCTTGCTTTTTACAACGAGAACGGTTACCGCGATGCGAAAATTATAAGTGATTCAATTAGCAAAATTTCCCCCGAAAGAATTAATCTCCACATAAATATGTTCGAGGGTAATAAATACTATTTCGGTGATGTGGTATGGATTGGAAACACTAAATATCCTGAGGAACTCCTGAATAAGGTTCTGAAAATTAAGAAAGGGGATATTTTTGATCAGAAGTTGCTTGATAAACGATTGACAACAGACGAGGACGCTGTGACTTCTCTATACCTCGATTATGGTTACCTTTTTTCCAGTATCGAACCAGTTGAAGTAAGAGTTGATAATGATACCATCGATTTCGAAATGCGCATTTACGAAGGTAAACCAGCAACTATCAATAGTGTTATTATTGAAGGAAATGAAGTTACAAACGAGCATGTTATCCGAAGAGAAATAAAAACACGACCGGGCGATTTATTCAGTAAAGCAGATATTATTCGTACGGTAAGGGAACTTGCAACACTTGGCCACTTCGATCCTGAGCAAATTGAGCCCGAACCAATCCCAAATCCGGCTAATGGAACGGTTGACATCCGATATAAACTCGTAGAAAAATCTAATAACCAATTTGAAGTATCCGGTGGTTGGGGATATGGCCAGTTGGTGGGAACAGTAGGATTGAGATTTACCAATTTTTCAGCAAGAAATATCCTGAGTGGCAAAGCATGGAGACCAATTCCAACAGGTGATGGACAGACAGTAAGCATCAGAGCGCAAGCCAGCGGCCCTATGTACCAGTCTTATAATCTTTCTTTTATAGAACCTTGGTTAGGTGGGAAAAAAGCGAATTCATTCTCAGTGTCACTCTACCGCACTAAAATGAGCGGATCTTCCAATGGATACAGCAGTTATGGCTATGGATATGATGTTGACAAGAGCAAGTTTATGAAAATAACCGGAGCTTCAATAGGTTTGGGAAAACGATTGAACTGGCCTGATGATTTTTTCACATTGTATAATGAAATGAGTTATCAGCGATACACCCTTCAGGATTATGCGGGATATTTTACTTTCACAAACGGGAATTCCAATAACCTGAGTTTTAGTTCAACTTTCGGGAGAAGTTCAGTGAGTCAGCCAATATATCCCCGAAATGGATCTTCATTTAGCTTTTCATTGCAGCTAACTCCTCCATTTTCAGCTATTAACGGTAAGGATTATAGCAAGATAACTTCCCAGGAAGAACTGTATAAATGGATAGAATATCACAAATGGAAATTTAAAGCTGACTGGTATACAACTTTGGCAGGGAATTTGGTATTGTATACACGAGCACATTTTGGATATAAGGGTTTTTATAACAAAGATATTGGTCCTTCACCATTCGAAGGATTCGATCTGGGAGGCGACGGCTTATCAGGTTACAATGCTTACGGTTATGAAACAATAGCATTAAGGGGATACTCAAATGGTTCTTTAACACCACGGGTCAACGGTTCTAAATCAGCTAACGTTTATGAAAAGTTTACCATGGAATTGCGTTATCTGATATCACCGAACCCACAAGCAACCATTTTTGGCCTTGTTTTTGCTGAGGCTGGTAACGCATGGTATTCCATTGATGATTATAACCCATTCCTTATTAAGCGCTCACTTGGAGTTGGTTTGAGGGCATTTCTGCCAATGTTTGGTTTGCTGGGGATTGACTGGGGTTATGGATTTGATCCTGTTCCCAATACCAAATACGGAAACAGCGGTCCGAACTTCCACTTCACTATTGGTCAGCAATTTTAGAGTGTTTAAATTTTTAAAACTTAAAATCATGAAAAAGTCAGTATTAATCGCTATGATCGCGTTCCTGTTTGCAGGAACCAGTTTTGCACAGAAATTTGCTTTTGTGGATACAGAATATATCCTGAACCGTATCCCTACCTATAAATCAGCTCAGGAGCAGATTGATAAAATTTCAGCAGATTATCAAAAGGAAATTGAAGCCAAATACCAGGAAGTTGATAAAGTTTACAAAGATTTCCAGAAAGAAAAGGTTCTTCTAACCGAAGATCAGAAAACCAAAAAAGAAGATGAAATAATGGCCAAAGAGAAGGAAATTAAAGATCTTCAAAAGAAATATTTTGGTTCCGATGGTGCTGTTTTCCAGAAACGCCAGGAATTGGTAAAGCCAATACAGGACGAAATTTATAAGGTGGTTAAAGAAATGGCAATCGAAGGCGCTTATGCAGTTATTTTTGATACCTCTTCAGGTGCAGGAATCCTCTATGAAAACGCCAAATACAACAAAAGCGACGAGGTTCTCGAAAAGTTAGGATATACCAAATAAATATATACTTTTGTTAAAATTTAAATCGGATAGAATGAAAAAGTTTTATGTGCTTTGTTTATTGATTATCATTGCCTTTTCCGGCGCTTTTGTTAATGCTCAGGCATTAAAATTCGGACATCTGAATATGCAGGAAGTTCTTATCGCAATGCCAGAATACAATCGGTCTCTTGATAGCTTGAAAAAGATGAATGATAAATATGCTGGTCAGGAAGAAATACTTCAGGTTGAGTTTAACAAGAAATATAATGAACTTCTTGAAAATCAAACTGGAATGGATTCTCTGATTCTCCAGAGTAAGGTTTCTGAACTTCAGAGTATGCAATCGAATCTTGAGGCTTTTCAGAAACTCGCAGGCGAAAAACTGCAAAAACTTCAGGGTGATCTGCTCGCAGGAATCATGAAAAAACTCGAAGCTACTGTTAAAGTTATTGGTGAAGAACTTGATCTGATTTATGTTTTTGATGTCAGCGGGAAAAATCCAATTTATGCTTCTGAAAAAAGTATCAATATTTACCCTATGGTTAAGGATAAGCTTAAACTTCCTTAGTTCCCTATAAATACTAATAAAGAAGACCATTTTGATTTTTCAGAATGGTCTTCATTTTTTTAAAAATCACTTCATGACCAACCCGAATGCTCCAATTGGTCTTTTTGATTCAGGTGTAGGCGGTCTTACCGTCGCCTCTGCCATTAGGCTTACATTGCCTGCCGAACAGATGATTTATTTTGGCGATACTGCCCATCTTCCTTATGGAGATAAATCCAAGGAAACCATCATTAATTACTCGATGGGAATTACAAAATTCCTCCTTTCCAAAGGCTGTAAAGTCATTCTTATCGCGTGCAACTCAGCATCTGCAAATGCTTTTAGTGAAGTTAAGGAATTTGTCGGGGACAAGGCTCTGGTTATGAATGTAATTGATCCTGTTATTGATTATGTCTCGGGGGAAAACGATATCCATAATATCGGAGTAATTGGTACTAAAGCTACTATCAATTCAGGGACATATCCTAATGGAATTAAGAAAATGAAACCTAAAATGGAAGTGTCGTCTCTTGCAACACCGCTGCTGGTTCCAATGATTGAAGAAGGTTTTATTTTTGACGATATCTCAAATGCCATTGTGCGATCGTATCTTTCCCGTAAAGAGCTTCAGGGCATTGACAGTTTGATTCTGGGTTGTACACATTATCCAATTATCAAAAATCAGATCAGCAGGTTCTTTAATTTTGAAGTGAACGTAATCGATAGCGCAAAAATCGTTGCTGATAAAGTACGAGAAGAACTTACAAACCGGAATATGCTGAGGACAGAACCATCAAAAAGCCATGAGTTCTTTGTTTCAGACCATACTGACTATTTTGAAATTATTGCCAGAATGTTCTTTGGCGAGAAGATCGATTTAAAAAAGATCAGTTTATAAGCTGGGGTCACATTTCGAATCCCTCTATTCCTTGTACCATCCCGCGTAAAAAAGGTAATTATTCGCAATCTTTAAAATCATTTCTCTGCTTTGTTCCGGATCGATATCTTTTACTCTTCTCGCCGGTATTCCTGCATAAATACTTCCCGGTTCTACGATTGTGCCATCTAGAACAACAGCACCGGCTGCAATTATTGAATTTTCACCAACCACAGCATGGTCAAGAATAATGGAACCCATTCCCAGCAAAACATTACTTTTTATACAGGCACCATGAATAATCACATTGTGGCCAACGGAAACATTATCGCCAATTTCAACCACTGATTTTTCATAGAGAGTATGTAAAACGCTTCCATCCTGAATATTTACTTTATTTCCAATGCGGATTGAATTCACATCTCCCCTGAGAACCGTGTTAAACCAAATGGAGCAATCGTCGCCCATAATCACATCCCCGATTATAGTTGCATTATCAGCCAGATAGCAATTATTGCCAAACTTCGGAGTGAACCCCCTTACAGATTTTATGAGTGCCATGATTATCTGCTTTCTATTGTTAGTAAAAACGATTTAAAGATAAGAACTTTGGGCTATAAATTGAATATCTCTCTTAGTATTCAAAATTTGAAATGCTTTACATGACGGTAAAATAGCTGAATTTGCATAATCGAAATGGGTTTTCAATTGTTAATTAAAATGAAGTGCGTTTTGAAATGCTTTCGATCATATTGCGTAAATTTGCAAATGAATTTTATTCAGATAACTTTGAAATTTGATAAAGTTGTCAATTTTTAACGTCATAATGCATGCGGAAGTCAGGATTTTCGTATGCATTTAGTTTTTTAAACAATTTTTAAATTTGCTGCGTTATGGGAAAAAATCCAAAAATTATTGAATTGGAGGATGTGGTTGTTAAGTTTGCAGGCGACTCAGGAGACGGTATGCAGTTAACAGGGAGTCAGTTTTCAGATACATCAGCATTTGTTGGTAATGATCTCTCCACATTTCCCGATTATCCTTCTGAAATACGCGCTCCGCAGGGTACAATTGCAGGAGTATCTGGATATCAGGTTCATATCGGACATAAGGATGTTTCTACCCCTGGCGATCTGGCAGATGTACTTGTTGCGATGAATCCTGCCGCCCTTAAATCAAATATGAAATGGCTGAAACCCGGCGCAACCATAATTATTGATGTGGATAGTTTTGACGATAAAAATTACAAAAAGGCCGAGTATACAAGCAATCCGCTTGAAGATGGTTCTCTGGATGGCTATAATGTTGTTAAAGCACCTATAACTTCTCTTACAATTACTATTACGAAAGAGTATGGTTTAGATGCTAAAACTGCTGATAAGACTAAAAATCAATTCGTTGCAGGGATACTTTTTTGGCTTTTTAACCGCGATATCACAATCGGCGAAAGCTTTATTCAGAAAAAATTCAAAAAGAATGAGGCTCTCGTAAAGGCCAATATTGCTGTTCTTCAGGGAGGATATAATTACTCCGAAACTATTGAAGCAATGGCTACCACCTTTATTGTAAATCCCGCTAAAAATAAAAAAGGATTATTCAGGAATATAAGCGGAAACGTAGCTACTGCATGGGGACTTCTCGCTGCTGCTGAAAAATCAGGATGTGACCTATTCCTTGGTTCATATCCTATTACACCTGCTACTGAAATTTTGCAGGAACTAGCCAGCAGAAAGCATCTTGGAGCCATCACTTTTCAGGCTGAAGATGAGATAGCAGGTATCTGTTCCTCCATTGGAGCATCTTTCACAGGTAAACTTGCGGTTACTTCAACTTCTGGACCAGGCTTGGCTTTAAAGGGAGAAGCTATCGGACTTGCCGTAATTACTGAATTACCTATTGTTATTGTTAACGTGCAAAGGGGCGGGCCTTCAACCGGACTCCCAACCAAAACTGAACAGGCCGATTTACTTCAGGCATTGTACGGGAGGAGCGGAGAGAGCCCTGTGATTGTGATTGCCGCAACAACACCGGGAAACTGTTTCCATTTTGCTTACGAAGCAGCCAAACTTTCGCTGGAACACATGACTCCTGTTATTTTACTTACCGACGGATATCTTGCAAATGGTTCTGAACTATGGCAAATACCGGAAATGAAGGACATGGCCGAAATTCATCCTCCCAAAGTAAAGGATAATCAGGAAGGATACATGCCTTACATCAGGGATCCGGAAACACTTGCCAGATTCTGGGCGGTACCCGGTCAGGAAGGCTTGCGTCATAGAGTAGGAGGACTTGAAAAGGCTGATAAAACTGGTGAAGTATCGCACGATCCATATAACCATCAGGTAATGGTTGGATTACGACAAGAGAAAGTTGACCGTGTTGCAAATTATATTCCCGAACAGGAAATTATTGGTGAAAAAGATGCCGATCTGTTGGTTATTGGCTGGGGTGGAACCTACGGAGCCATTGTGAGCGCTGTAAAAGAATTACAGGAAGAAGGCAAATCCATCAGTCTGGCTCATTTCTCTCATATCAGCCCTTTGCCAAAGAATACTGCTGAAGTTCTTAAATATGCAAAGAAAAGAGTTATTTGTGAGCTGAACCTTGGACAGTTTGCAATGTACCTGCGTTCGAAATATCCACAGTACGAATTTACTCAGTACAACAAAGTTCAGGGATTACCTTTTATGATTTCCGAACTAAAAGCAAAATTCACAGAATTACTTGAAAACTAAGGAAAATGAAAGAAAATACAGATTTTGCACCAGTTTTAACACCCCAGGATTATAAGCTCGATAGTCCTGTTAAATGGTGCGCAGGTTGTGGAGCCCATGCGGTTTTGTCGACCATCAGAAACTCTGTTCCGGAAACCGGAGTGAAAAAGGAAAACGTAGTTTTTGTTTCAGGAATCGGATGTTCATCGAGATTCCCTTATTATATCAATACTTATGGTTTTCACAGTCTTCATGGACGTGCCACTGCTATTGCCTCCGGTATTAAAATAGCAAACCCTGAGCTTTCTGTATGGATAGTTACAGGTGACGGCGATTCCATGGCTATTGGCGGAAACCACTTCATCCACTTGATCCGCAGAAACATCAAACTGAGTTTGCTGATCTTCAACAATAAAATTTACGGACTCACCAAAGGTCAGTATTCACCTACAACTCCCAAGGGAAGTATTACTAAAACATCCCCTGAAGGATCAATTGAAGAACCTTTTAACCCCGGCGAACTCGTTATGGGCTCACAGGGTTCGTTTTTTGCAAGAGTGGTTGATACTGATGTGAAAATGATGAAGGACGTCTTTGTTCAGGCTGCGATGCACAAAGGAACTGCTGTGGTAGAGGTATTACAGAATTGTGTGATCTTTAACGACGACGTTCACGATAATATTACTGGAAAAGATGTAAAAGAAGATCACCAGATTTACCTGAAACACGGTCAGCCTATGATTTTTGGGAAAGACCGGAATAAAGGACTCATCCTGCGAAACAACAGTTTCGAGGTTGCTACTATCGGTGAAAATGGAATTACTGAAAAGGATATTCAGATTCATGATGCCCATAGTGGCGATGCAGTCAGACATTACAATCTGGTTAGAATGGATCAGCCTGATTTTCCACTGGCAATGGGTATTATCAGGGCAGTTACAAAAACTGTGTATGAAGATATGCTTCACGAACAGATTGCTATTTCAGAGTCGAAAACTAAAATAAAATGTATGGACGATCTGCTTAAAAGCGGCAATACATTTGAGATTAACGAAACTACCCCTTAGATTTAATTCGAAAGCACCACAGAGGGTGCTTTTGTTTTTTAATGTAATTGCTGGGAACTATGGATGCGAAACTTAAAACGAGACAACTGGATTATCCTACGGTTGATTTTAGCTTAACCGAGTTTGAATTGCTCATGCAGAATCGTATCAAACAGGTTCTGATTATCAGCAGTAACTACGACTTTTTTATGCTGGAAGAGGATGGCCGCATCGATGAACAGATTTTTAATGAATACGTCTCTCTGAATCTTCGTTACCCACCACGTTTTATAAAAGCAAGCTCTGCAAAAGAAGCATTTGAAATCCTCGAGAGCCAAAGTATCGACTTGATTATCGAGATGCTCAATATCGGAGATATTGATACTTTTCAGTTAGCCAAGCGCTTAAAAGAAATTCATACCGAGATTCCCATTGTTGTGTTAACCCATTTTAACAGGGAAGTATCACTTAAATTGCAGAATGAGGATCTTTCTGCCATCGACTACGTGTTCTGCTGGCTTGGAAATGCTGATCTTTTGCTTGCCATTATAAAACTTGTTGAAGATCGAATGAATGCCGAATACGACATGGAGAATGTTGGGGTTCAGGCAATTATGCTGGTTGAGGATTCTATACGTTATACTTCGGTTTACCTTCCCCTTTTATACAAGATCGTGCTTAAACAGTCACGTGATTTTATGAAGGAAGCTTTGAATGAACATCAGAAGATGCTCAGGATGAGAGGCCGGCCTAAAATCCTTCTGGCAAAGACCTACGATGAGGCAATGGGTTTTTACGGGAAGTATAAGAATAACTTGCTGGGTATTATTTCAGACATCAGTTTTAAGGAAAACAACAAACGCGATCAGAAAACAAAAGCCGGGCTGAAACTGTGCAGGGTCGTTAAGGCAGATGATCCTTTTATGCCATTCCTGTTGCAGTCTTCCGACATGAACAACGAGAAGTATGCCCAGAAACTGCATGTTGGGTTTTTGCATAAATATTCCAAGACACTCTCGCTAGATGTAAAAAACTATATCATCCGTAATTTTGCTTTTGGAGAGTTTGTATTCCGCGATCCGGAAACATCCCGGGAAATAGCCCGTGCAACTGATCTGCAGACACTTCAGCAGATGATCCTCAAAGTACCGGATACAGTTTTAGCATATCATTCTTCCAGAAATGATTTTTCGAAATGGCTGAATGCAAGAGCCATTTTCCCAGTTGCACAATTATTCAAATATCTTAGGAGCGAAGACTTTAACAATATTGAAGAAGTACGATCCTATATTTACGAAGCAATCTCCAGTTTCCGCATAAGCAAAGGTCGTGGGATCATTGCCATGTTTGATAAAGCCAGTTTCGACGAATATATGATGTTCTCCCGCATTGGTGATGCTTCTATCGGGGGAAAGGCCCGTGGTCTGGCTTTTATAAATTCCGTTATTAAGAACTACAGCCTTTTCAATAAATACGATAATGTTGTAATCTCCATTCCCCGCACCGTGGTGCTTAGCACGGATATTTTTGACGAGTTCATGGAAACAAACGATTTGTATAAAATCGGGATGAGTTCCATGAGTGATGATGAGATTCTTCAGCATTTCATCAAAGCCAAACTCCCCGGATGGGTGCATCAGGATTTATATGCGTTTATTTCAGTAATGCGAAACCCTGTTGCCATACGTTCATCAAGTAAGTTGGAAGATAGCCATTATCAGCCATTTGCAGGGATATATTCGACATACATGATTCCAATGGTAGAGTCAGACCATGCACTCACCATGAGGATGCTTACTAATGCCATTAAATCGGTTTATGCATCAGTGTATTTCAGATCCAGTAAGGCATATATGGCAGCGACTTCCAATTCCATCGATGAGGAGAAAATGGGAATTATTCTTCAGGAAGTGAGCGGATCAAGGTATGGAAACCGCTATTATCCAACTTTCTCAGGAGTGGCGAGATCGATCAATTTTTATCCCATTAAACCTGAAAAAGCAGAAGACGGCATTGCTAATATAGCATTCGGACTTGGTAAATACATTGTGGATGGGGGAGTATCATTGCGTTTCTCCCCAAAATATGCAAAAAAAGTACTCCAGTTATCCTCCCCCGAAATTATCCTGAAGGATACACAAAAAACATTTTTTGCGCTGGATATGGATCCGGAGAAATTTATTACTTCTACCGACGATAGTATTAATCTGCAAAGACTTAGAATTAAGGATGCTGAGGAAGACAATTCGCTCAAGTATGTTGCCTCAGTATATGATCTGGAAAATAATATTATCAGGGATGGGTATAATTATGATGGAAAAAAGGTGATTACCTTTTCCAACATATTGAATCACGGCTCATTTCCACTGGCAGAAATTCTCCAATCATTGCTTGCAATTGGGCAAAAGGAGATGAATCTACCTATTGAAATTGAATTCGCAGTGAACCTTAATGTTCCTGAGGGAGCTCCTATGATATTCCATTTTTTGCAGATCAGACCTATTGTTGATAACGACCAGAGTAGCGCGATTGCAATTGATACAGTTAAAACAGAAGAAACAATTATTCTTTCGAATACTGCTCTGGGGAATGGGGTTTTCGACTGGATGAGTGATCTGGTGTATATTAAGCCCGATTCATTTGATCCGTCTCAAAGCGCACGAATGGCTCAAAGTGTTGAAAATATTAATGAAACCCTTAGGCTGGAAAAGAAAAACTATGTTCTGATTGGCCCCGGGCGCTGGGGATCATCCGATCCATGGCTGGGAATCCCTATAAAATGGCCACAGATCAGTGAAGCACGAATTATTGTGGAATCGGGTCTTGAAAATTTCCGGATAGACCCAAGTCAGGGTACGCACTTTTTTCAGAATCTTACCTCCTTTGGAGTAGGTTACATGACCATAAATCCATACATTAATGATGGGTTTTACGATATCGACTATCTGTCAAACCAAGAAACTCTATTTGAGGACGCCTACGTACGTCACATCAGATTCAGATCCCCACTTATGATAATGATTGATGGGAAAACGAACCGGGGCGTGATTTATAAGGGGAGTTGACCATAGACAATGGACCATAGACTATAGTCTACAAAATATCGACTATGATCTATGGTCCAGTTTTTTGTCAATCATCCATGGTCTATAGTCCATCGTCCATGGTCTATCGTCTCTAATACATCCCCTGATCCATCATAGAATGTGCTACTTTCAGGAAGCCAGCAATATTTGCTCCCTTTACATAGTCAACATAACCATCAGGACGAGTGCCGTATTTTACGCAGCTTTCGTGGATATTTGTCATGATATGGTGAAGACGATCGTCGACTTCAGAACGACTCCAGTTAATTTTCATTGAATTCTGAGCCATTTCGAGTCCTGATGTTGCTACACCACCTGCATTGGATGCTTTGCCAGGGGAGAAGAGAATTTTCTTCGCGTGCAAGGCTTCGATTGCTTCTGGGGTTGAAGGCATGTTGGCACCTTCGGTTACACAGATACAGCCATTTTTAATCAGGTTGAGAGCATCTTCTTTGTTGAGCTCGTTCTGAGTTGCGCAAGGCAATGCAATATCCACGGCAACTTCCCAAGGATGTTTGCCTGGAACAAAGGTGATCCCTTTGAATTCGCTTGCCATTGGTTTGATGATATCTTCATTGGTAGCGCGGAGTTCAAGCATATAGCTGATTTTTTCAGCATCGAGTCCATCAGGAATATGAACATATCCGTCGGGTCCTGAAAGAGTTACAACTTTTGCACCCAGTTCGGTAGCCTTTATTGCTGCGCCCCATGCGACGTTTCCGAAGCCGGAGATAGCAACTTTTTTGCCTTCAAATGTAAGACCTTTGGTTGCAAGCATTTCCTTTGCAAAGTAAACTACGCCAAAACCAGTTGCTTCGGGGCGCACCAAACTTCCACCCCAATTAAGACCTTTCCCGGTAAGAACTCCGGTGTTTTCGCGTGCCAGTTTCCTATACATTCCATATAAATAGCCTATTTCGCGACCGCCAACACCTATGTCACCAGCAGGCACATCAGTGTCAGGACCTATGATGCGCCAAAGTTCCAGCATAAATGACTGGCAGAAACGCATAATTTCACGGTTTGATTTTCCTTTGGGATCGAAATCAGAGCCACCTTTTGCGCCTCCCATGGGAAGAGAAGTGAGACTGTTTTTAAAAATCTGCTCGAAGCCCAAAAATTTAAGGATACTCAGGTTTACACTTGGGTGAAAACGGAGACCCCCTTTATATGGACCAATTGAATTGTTAAATTGAATTCTATAGCCGCGGTTAACGTGGATAATTCCCTCATCATCCTCCCAGGGAACTTTGAACATAAGAGTTCTGTCGGGCTCAATAAGACGCTCGATTATCTTTGCAGATTCAAATTGAGGGTTCTCATTATAAATTTTTTCAATCGACTCAAGAACTTCACGAACTGCCTGATGAAATTCTGCCTCACCTTGAGTTTTCTTGATGAGGTCATTCATTAGCATATCTACATTCATAGGAGAAAAATTTAGAAATTATTAAAATAGTATAATAAAAAATCCCCTTAAGGGATTGAGATGTAAAGTTGACGGTAAACGCCGTGATTTCCAAATTTTAAGGCTCAATAATAATATGATTTTAAGCATGTTAAATACATGACAATAATCATTTTTAATGGTGAGGGCAATTGATTATGTTGGATTTAGAAGGAAAAGAAAAAGCATGTACAAAAAATGGACTCATGAGCAATTCAGACTTAAGTGAGTTGAGGCGCAGCAATAGTATGCATATTTTTTCATTCACCTATATCCGATAATGGAGTAATGCTTGCCGAACTGAATGGTTTTTTGGCAAACAGCAAGGTATTAGAGATGGAGCAAAAGTTTTATCAGAACGAAAAAGGTGCGTA
>Ga0209181_10008867_pt1 | contig 13389 bp, 12 predicted proteins | sample MAT05_FD_187208 | JGI IMG/M metagenome (GOLD analysis project Ga0209181, IMG submission 187208) | Freshwater microbial communities from Lake Fryxell liftoff mats and glacier meltwater in Antarctica - MAT-05 (SPAdes) (version 2) | ecosystem: Environmental > Aquatic > Freshwater > Ice > Liftoff... | reverse complement strand
GGCCATCAGGATCGAGGCATGCAGGCGTGACACGCTCTCGTTGGCGGCGCTCTTGCCGTGGCTGGTCAGCAGGCCCCAGACCAGATCGTCGTCACAGCGCATGCGGCACAGCAGCGTGTTGCCCGAAGCGATCTTCATCATCTGCGACGGGGTCAGCGCGTCGATCATGCCGGCGCTGTCTTCGCTCAGGCCCAGGCGGTACAGGGCCTGGTCGCGGTCGCTGCGGATCAGCGTCTGCGCCAGCATCAGGTAGGACAGGTTGGCTTCGCGGATTTCAGCAAGGATCTGGTCGGAGTTCATGTCGGTGTGTCCTGGTGGTGAAGTGCGTGATCGGTGTGGGGGGCTGGTGTGAAACGAACTGTAGTGACTGCAACAGGCCGGCAACATCAGGTCAATTCGCCTTCTTGAGTCCCGGTTCTTCCTTGGAGTCTGTCAGGCAAATTCCTACAAGACAGCAGCCAAGTGCCCAGTCTGAGCCACCCGCCGGCCAGGGCGCCGGGGCCGCGGCAGGCCATTTGGCAGCACCAGACCGCTGGCTTTGCGCATTCACACCGACAAAACGCCCCAACGCGCCGTCACAGCCCACGCAGCCCTGCAGAAGCAGCCACAAACGCCGACACCTTGGCACGGGCGCCGCCAGCAGGGGCTCGCACACCACGCACAAAGGCCGCACCGATGCTTTCGCAGATCCTCGACACACTGCAGCTGATCCTGATCCCGCTGCTGATCGGCGTTGGCCTGGTCGGCGGCTGCGCCGCCTTCTATCTGGGCCGACAGCCCCGCGACCGGCGGGCCAACCGCTCCGGCGCTGAGCCAGCGGCCCCGCCGCCTACGGACGACGCGGGCTTTCAGCCCAGCGGGTTCGACCCACCGCCGCCCGTGGCAAGCAGCCGCCCGGCCAGGCCGGCGGTGCCCTTGGCCGCCGACCTGCTGCTGGTCGACGACTCGGCGGTGGCCCGCGCCAAGTTGCGCAGGCTGTTCGAGCCAGCCGGCTACCGCGTGGCGCTGGCCCGCGACGGCCTGGAGGCCCTGGCCTTGCTGGCCAAGGGCCGCTACGCGCTGATGATCACCGACCTGGAGATGCCCAACATGGACGGCGTCGAGCTGATCAGCAGCTGCCTGGGCAACCCGGCCACCGCCGACATGCCGATCCTGGCCATCACCGGTCACGAGGATCTTCAGGCCAAGCTGAACGAATGCCATGAGATCTGTGGCATCTACCGCAAGCCCTGGATCGATGACGACTTGCTGAGCCATGTCGAAGGCCTGGTCGCCAAACCGGCCATACAGCGCATGAGCGCCGCCGTGGCCTGATCGCCGCAGGGCAGCAAAGCACCCGATTTACCGCGCTTTTCAGGGCTTGGCAACGGGGCGGTATGCCTAGACTGGGCCTCCCCGATTGACGGAGTTGCGCGATGAACGCCATTGCCCTGGCCCTGCCCACCCCCCTGCCCGCTGCCCTGCCAACCTTGGGCGCGCAGCACATCGCTGCACCGTCCACGCCGGCACCGGCAGCCGGGCTTGCCCTGCTGGCCATCAATTGCGTTGCGCAAACTGCCGAGCTGATGCGCCTGGCCTGCCGCCGCGGCCAGCTGGAAGACGCCAGCGCGGCGGCCCGCATCGCCTTGCCGCTGGCGGCACCCCACTCGCCGCACGAAGCCCTGCTGCGGGCCATGGCCACGGCGCACCCGGTGCTGATGGTGCCGCCCGAAGAGCGCCGCCTGTACCTGCTGCGATCCGCCGATGGCACGTCGTCGGGCCTGCTGCGCCTGCGCGACAACGGCCGCGTCGGCCTGACGCCACCGGCCGACACCACCCGATGGACACTGCGTGACGGTGACTTGGAGCTGTGCGGCGCCGACGGTCGGCCCAGCGCCCGGTTCGTGCTGTGCGGTGACCGCGACGGCCTGCGCATCTACCTGGGCGAGAGCCTGGTCGACGGCGAGCCCCGCGTGCTGCAAGAGGTGCGCTGCACCTTCGCCCGCATGAGCCTGCTCGACCCCGAGTTGTCCGATCCCTTCTGCGGCCTGTACGACGTGGACGACATGGTGCCCGCCGACCTGCCCGCACGCAGCGCCGTGCTGCTGGCCGCGCCGCACAGCGGCGCCGAGCGCCTGGCCGCCGCACTGAACCGCAGTGGCGACGTGTTCTTCGACGGCGAACTGCTGCACCCGCAGGCGATCGGCCTGGCTGAAGGCCCGCTGCTGCCCGCCGCCGCCGCCACGCTGTATGCCATGCGCAGCAAAGATGCGCCCTGGTTCGCCCGCATGATGCTGGGCCGCACCGTGGACACTGCGGGCCGCGACCTGGCCGCCGCCGCGGTGCGGGGCTTCACGCTGGCACCCACCCACAGCCGCAGCGCATTCGAATGGGCGATGGCCGAACCGGCGCTGCGCATCGTGCACGTGGTGCGCAGCAACCTGCTGGCCGAGTTTGCCGACATCCTGTCGCAGCAGGCGGCCTCGGCCGCCGACCGCCTGCACTTCGAGCCCGAACGCTTCGGCCGCTTCATCGAGATGAAACAACGCTACCTCGACGGCGTGCGCGCCCGCCTGGTGCAGCGCAACGGCGACACCGTAGAGGTGGACGGCAGCCGCCTCAACACCAGCACCGTGGCCGAGCTGCTGGGCTTCCTGACCGACGCACCCGATCCGGCGGCGATCGTCAGCGAGCAACCCGCCACCCCTCCCGGCCGGGTGATCGAGCGCTTCGACAACCCCGAAGCCGTGCTGCCCTGTCTGCGCGCGTTGGGCCGCCTGGGCTGGGCCGAGGTGGAAGGCGCCGTGGTGGACAGCCGCTGAGGCCGGCAGCAAGCAGCCGCCGCGCCCGCCAGGGCGCCGCACGACACATTGACGGGGCCTGTGGGGCCCCGTTCTGTTTTGTTGGCACCTGCGGCCTGCTGCGCTGCCGGCCTGACCCGCAAATTCAGCGGCCGCTATCGTTGGCGGTGCGGCGGCCGATAAAACCCTGGACGGCTGGGACCGGGCTGCCGCAGGGGCCGGGTCGACCAAAACAAGGGGCAAAAAGCCCTGTAAATCGGCACTTGAGGCCCAACAACGGTGCAAACCGTGACAGACCTCGCAGTTTTGGGCCAAAGCCAACTTGACACCGCTGCAAAAAGTTTTACGCAAAGGTCTCAAGTTGAATTTGCCAGACGCCGATACCCAAACCAACGGGCGGTCCACAAGACCACCGCGGTCCGGTTAGCCGGCCGATGAGCAACGGTCACTCAGGTGCCCCGAGAACATAGGCGACTAGTGCGGGCGTGTCGGACAGTGCCAAGGCATCTGTCCGGCGTGCGAAGGTGGTGACGGAGCCGTATCGCCGCCACCCGAACAACGCCGGCGCTCCCGCCGGGATTCATGGAAGCTGAAAGGAAATTACCGTGCCTCAGACCATCAACACCAACCTCAACTCGATCAACGCGCAGAGGAACCTGTCGATGTCACAGTCCTCGCTGTCGATCTCGATGCAACGCCTTTCATCGGGCCTGCGTGTCAACTCTGCAAAAGACGATGCCGCCGGCCTGGCCATCGCCGAGCGCATGACCTCCCAGGTACGCGGCATGAATGTCGCTATCCGCAACGCCAACGACGGCATCTCGATGTCGCAGACGGCAGAAGGGGCCATGGGCAAAGTGTCCGACTCGCTGCAGCGCATGCGGGAACTCTCGGTGCAGGCCGCCAACGCCACCAACTCGGCCAGCGACAAGGACTCGCTGGACAAGGAGTACGGCGAGCTGTCCAAGGAAATCCAGCGGGTGCTCGGCGGCACATCGTTCAACGGCCTGAACGTGCTGGGCTCCAACGCCGGGGTGTTCCAGTTCCAGGTGGGTGCCAACACCACCAGCAACGACACGATCAACATCACCACCACCGACCTGACGGCGGATGCCACCATCACGGCAGTGGCGGGCACCGACAACACCGGCGCGGGCCGGGCGGTGATCGACAACACGGCCGATGCCACCACGATCCAGGGCGTGATCACCAACATCGACACCGCGCTGAGCACCATCAACGACCGCCGTGCGGTGATGGGCGCGTCGCAGTCACGCTTCGATTCGGTGATCACCAACCTGCAGATCTCGGTGGAGAACCAAAGCGCCGCCAAGAGCCGCATCATGGACACCGACTTCGCAGCCGAAACCGCCAACCTCAGCCGTGCCAACATCCTGCAGCAGGCCGGCAACGCGATGGTGGCGCAAGCCAACCAGCTGCCGCAGCAGGTTCTGACGCTGCTTCGCTGATGGGCGATCGGCGCTGGTAACAGAGCCGGTGGGCGACAGCGGGGCCAGCGGCAACGCAGGGCCCGCTTCAGCGGCTGGATGACAACGCGCCACCCGCAAGGGCTGGCGCGTTGTTTTTTTCACACCCGGGCGCGTTGCAGCATCAAGCCGGCACTTGATCGGTCGATAAGCCCTCAAGCCACCGTTTATCTCTGGCGACTGTTACCAAGCCACCCCAGTTGGCCATCACTAGCGAAGGAGCAGTTCGTGCCCTTGACCATCAATACCAACATCATCTCGCTGAATGCGCAGCGCAACCTCAGCGCGTCGCAATCATCGCTGGCCAGTTCGATGCAACGCCTGTCGTCCGGCCTGCGTGTCAATTCGGCCAAGGACGACGCCGCCGGCCTGGCCATTGCCGAGCGCATGAGCGCCCAGGTGCGTGGCATGGGCGTGGCCGCGCGCAACGCCAATGACGGCATCTCGCTGGCGCAAACCGCCGAGGGCGCGCTGGGCAAGGTGTCGGACTCGTTGCAGCGCATGCGTGAGCTGGCGGTGCAATCGGCCAACGCCACCAACTCCGACAGCGACAAGGACTCGCTGGACAAGGAATTCGGCGAGCTGGCCAAGGAGATCCAGCGCGTGCTGGGCGGCACCACCTTCAACGGGCTGAACGTGCTGGGCAGCGATGCCGGCGCCCAGGTGTTTCAGGTGGGTGCCAACACCACCAGCAACGACACCATCAGCATCACCACCACCAACATGACGGCCGACGCCGACATCACCACCGTGGCCGGCACCGACAACACCGGTTCGGGCCGCGCAGTGATCGACTCCACCGCCAACGCGGGCACGATCCAGGGTGTGATCGGCGACATCGACACCGCGCTGGATACCGTCAACGCCGAGCGGGCCACGCTGGGCGCATCGCAGTCGCGTTTCGACGCCGTGATCTCCAACCTGCAGATCTCGATCGAGAACCAGAGCGCCGCCCGCAGCCGCATCGTCGACACCGACTTTGCGGCCGAGACCGCCAAACTCAGCCGCGCCAACATCCTGCAGCAGGCCGGCAACGCGATGGTGGCGCAGGCCAACCAGCTGCCGCAGCAGGTGCTGCAACTGCTGCGCTGAGCTTGCCATCGACACGGGCTCGGGGCCAGCGCCCCGGCCATCGCCTCGAAGAGGCCCCGCCGGCAGTGCGCCGCGGGGCCTTTTTGCCTTGTGCCGCCGGCTCTGTGAACTGGCCGGGCTTCATTCCTCATTTCGACGCTTTGATCAGCGGCGGCTTTCCCACAATGGGCCCCAATGCTTGCGCTGCCGCACAGGCAAGTTCCGGAAAGAAGCGCCCCAGCTTGTCGGGGCACAACGAGCCGGGTCGAGGGCGGCAGGCGACCGGTGAGGGTCGCAGAGTCGCTTTTGATTTCCGGCCAACTGCCGGGTGTCGTCGAATCTTGAGGAGTGGCCACCATGCCCCAGACGATCAATACCAACCTGAATTCGCTCAACGCGCAGCGCAACCTGAACATGTCCCAGTCGTCACTGGCGACATCGATGCAGCGGCTGTCATCCGGCTTGCGGGTCAATTCAGCCAAGGACGACGCCGCGGGCCTGGCGATTGCCGAACGCATGAACTCCCAGGTGCGGGGCATGAACGCGGCGGTGCGCAATGCCAACGACGGCATCTCGATGGCGCAGACCTCTGAGGGCTCGATGGGCAAGGTGGCCGACGCGCTGCAGCGCATGCGTGAGCTGGCGGTTCAGTCGGCCAACGCCAGCAACTCGGGCAGCGACAAAGATTCGCTGGACAAGGAGTTCGGCGAGCTGGCCAAGGAAATCCAGCGGGTGCTGGGCGCCACCACCTTCAATGGCAAGCACGTGCTGGGCGCCGAAGCCGGCAGCATGCAGTTCCAGGTGGGCGCCAACACCACCGCCAACGACACCATCGACATCACCACCAAAGACCTCACCGCCGATGCCTCCATCACCGCCGTGGCCGGCACCGATAACACCGGCGCCGGCCGGGGTGTGGTGGACAACACCGCCGACGTTGCCGCGATCCACACGGTGATCGACAACATCGACTTTGCGCTGAACACGGTCAACGCCGAGCGGGCGACGCTGGGCGCATCGCAGTCGCGCTTCGAGTCGGTGATCGGCAACTTGCAAGTGTCGGTTGAAAACCAGAGCGCGGCCAAGGCCCGAATCATGGATGCCGACTTCGCCGCGGAAACCGCCAACCTGAGCCGCTCGCAGATCCTGCAGCAGGCCGGCAATGCCATGGTGGCCCAGGCCAATTCGCTGCCGCAGCAGGTGCTCAAGCTGTTGCAGGGCTGAGGCCGAACCGCGCGGGGCCGATCGGCCTCGCGATTGACCCCCACGGCCCGGCAACCCCGGGCCGTTGTCGTTTCGGCAGCGGCCTCAAGTCTGGCGCGGTCACGCCGAAACAATGCGCACGAAGGAGCACATTCACATGGCCACATCCGTCGGCGGCGTCGGCAGCATCACCTCCACGGGCATCGGCAGCGGGCTCGATGTCCGGTCCATCCTGTCCCAGCTGATGGCGGTGGAGCAGCGCCCGCTCACGCTGCTGCAAAACCAGGCGACCGACCTGAACACCCGTCTGTCCAGCGTGGGCAAGATGCAAGGCTATTTCTCCAGCCTGCGTGACAAGGCCAACGCGTTGACCAGCACCACCCTGTGGGGCAGCACCCTGGCCAGTTCCACCGATGCGGCGGCGGTCAAGGTGTCGACCAGCACCGGCGCGGTGGCTGGCAACTATGCGATCAACGTCAGCCGTTTGGCCGTGGGCCAGACCGTCACCGGCACGGCAATGGCCAGCAGTGCGGCCACGCTGAATGCCGGCACGCTGACGATCGAGCTCGGCAGCTATGGCAGCGGCAGCCCGGCGGCCGACTTCACCGCCAAGGCCGGCAGCGCCGCCGTCAACATCGCCATCGACGCTGGCAACACCAGCCTGGCCGGCATCCGCGACAAGATCAATGCGGCGGGGGCCGGCGTCACCGCCACCATCGTCACCGATGCGTCGGGCGCACGGCTGAGCCTGCGCTCACAGGAAACGGGTGTCGAGAGTGGCTTCCGGGTGACCGCCTCTGAAACCACCGATGACGGCAACGAGGCCACCGGCCTGTCGGCGCTGGCCTTTGACGCCACCGCCGCCAGCTCACCGATGCAGCGCACGATGAGCGCGGTCAATGCCGAACTCAGCATCAACGGCATCGCCATCACGTCGGCCAGCAACACGCTGGGCAATGTGGTCGACGGCATGACGCTGACCCTGATGAAAACCACCACCGGCAACGTCGACATCGGCGTGACCACCGACACCGCCTCGGTGAAGGCCGCCGTGACCGACTTCGTGACGGCCTTCAATACGCTGGCATCCTTCATCAAGGCCCAGACCGACTACAACGCCGACAACAAGACCTCCGGCGTGCTGCAGGGCGACCAGTCGACCCTGGCGCTGCAAAGCCAGCTGCGCACGGTGCTGAACGAGGGCAGCAGCGCGTCGTCGAGTTGGTCGCGGCTGTCCGATATCGGCCTGGCGCTCAAGTCCGACGGCACGCTCGACACCAACACCACCAAGCTCGACAACGCGCTGGGCAACTTGCCCGAGTTGAAGAAGCTGCTGGCCACCGATGGCGGCACCTCGGCAGAGTCGGGCTTCGTGCGCCGCTTCAAGCGGCTGACCGATGCCGCGCTGGGCAGCGACGGCGTGTTCGAAAGCCGCAGCGCGGGCATCCGCTCCAGCGTGACGCGCAACAGCAAGTCTCAGGAAGCGATGCAAAAGCGTCTGGACCAGACCCAGGCACGCCTGCAGGCGCAGTACAGCGCGCTCGACACCAAGATGGCCAGCCTGAACAACCTGAGCACCTACATGACGCAGCAGATCGCGCAGTTCAACAGGTCGACGGGTTGATCGCCTGACTGCCTGACTGCCTGATCGCGTGGCCGCCTGGTCGACTGGCCGCCTGATCGCCTGATCGCGTGGCCGTGCCGGCTTGCCGCCCCACGCCCCGCCTGCCCCGGCAGGCCAGCGGTGTGGGCCGCCAGCCACCCCAAGCGCGACAAACCGGGTGACAGCCCTGACATCAGCCCCCTCAAGTCCGGCTGGCAAGGTCCGATAAAACTGCTACCGAGACCGAACCCTAACGCGCCAAGCCCCTATGTTCAGTGCACCGCACGCCTCATCCAATCCCCGCGCCCGGCAGTTTGCAGGTGCCTACCACCAGGTGGGTGTGCAGACGATGGTGGCCAGCGCATCGGCCCACGGCCTGGTGGCGCTGTTGTTCGACGGCTTCGTGGGCGCTGTGCACCGCGCCAAGGGTGCCATACGCAACGGCGACATCGCCACCAAGGGCCAGGCCATCGGCCACGCGGTGCGCATCATCGACGAGGGCCTGAAGGCGGCACTCGACCTCAAGGCCGGCGGCAAGCTGGCGGCCGACCTGTCAGACCTGTACGCCTACGTCTGCCTGCGCTTGATTCAGGCCAATCTCAACAGCGACGAGGCCGCGTTGGACGAATGCCTGGCGTTGCTGGCCCCGCTGCGCGAAGCCTGGCAGGCAATCGGCCCCCGCGTCGATGCCGCCCCCGGCAACTGATTCCAAGGCCCAGGCCGCGCACCCGTGCGAGCCCCTCTTGCGAGCCCATCCATGAACAGCAGTCTATTGAGTTACTACGAGGCCATCGAGAAGGCCAGCGCCGACATGCTCGATGCCGCGCGCAGCGGCAACTGGGACCATGTCATCAAGCTGGAAGGCGCCTGCGTGCTGCTGATCAGCCAGCTGAAAAACGCCGCCCGTGGCAACGCCTTGTCTGGCGAGGAAAACCAGCTGAAGTCGCGCATCATGAAGCGCGTGCTGGTCAACGACGCCGAGATCCGCCACCTGGCCGAACCCTGGCTGGAAGACCTCGACCACATGATGAGCGGCCGCTCGCAGACCTTGCACTGATCGCCTGGCCCGCAGCCCAGCGCTCCCCCAGCAGCAGCCCCATCCGACCGAGACCCACGCCATGTCCTTTCTCGACACGCGGCCAGCGCCGCTGGGCGACAGCGGTTTCGGCGACCCGCTGGCCGAATTCCGCTGTGACCACCCACGCGAAGTGCTGGCGCTGCTGCGCGAGCTGCGCGACGCCGTCACGCCGCTGGCCTTGTCGGCCCCGGACGGCGCCAACCTCGGCGCCACGGTGTGGACGGTAGATGCCGAGCGCCAGCGCATCGCCTTCGACGTGGAGCCCGGTTGCCCGCAGCTGCCGTCGCTGGTGGAAGCCAACGAAGCCACCGCCGTGGCCTACCTGGATGCCGTGAAGCTGCAATTCGATTTGCAGGACCTGGTGCTGGTGCGCAGCCCCCGCGCCACCGCGCTGCAGGCGCGCTTGCCGCGCTGCGTATACCGTTTTCAGCGCCGGGCCAGCTACCGGGTGCGCACGCTGGACCGCGGCGCGCCGGTGGCGGTGCTGCGCCACCCGTCGCTGCCCGACATGCAGCTGTCGCTGCGCATCGTGGACGTCAGCATCGGCGGCTGCGCGCTGCTGCTGCCCGACAACGTGCCTCCACTGCCGCTGGGCATGACCTTGCACGGCGTGGTGCTTGAGCTCGACAGCGACACCGAGCTTCGGGTGAGCTTGCGGCTGCAGCATGCCTCGTCGATCTTGTCGGGCACCGGCGGCATGCGCCTGGGTTGTGAGTTGATCAACCCCGACCCGGGCACCAGCCGCAGCCTGCAGCGCTACATCGACCACACGCAAAAGCGCCGGCGCCTGCTGTCGCTGGATTGAACGCCGCCGTGGCCCGCACGGCCTGGCCGGGCCCGTCCGGCACTGCTTCCACCGCCTCCCCGCGGCCTGGCCGCCACGCCACGCGCACCGGCTTCACGCTGCTGGAGCTGGTGGTGGCACTGGCCATTGCGGCGGTGCTGGGGGCCATCGCCACGCCCAGTTTCACCGGCCTGATGGCCCGCCAACGCCTGCAGGCCGCCGCGCACCACCTGCAGGCCGACATCTCGCTGGCCCGCCACGAGGCCAACCGCCGCGGCGTGACGGTGCACCTGATGTTCCAGCCCGGGCCGCAGTGGTGTTATGGGCTCAGCGCCGGCATGGGCATCGACTGCCGGCAGGCCACCGTGGCCGCCGGCAACGGCGTGATCAAGGTGGTGCGCGCGGCCGACCACACCGGCATCGTGCTGATGGACGCCGCCGCCATGGCAATGGACGGCCGCAGCGGCACCAGCCTGCTGGCCGACGGCCATGCCCGCTTTGCATCCGGCGAAGGCCGGCAACTGCAAGTGCGCCTGGGGCCGCTGGGCCGCGCCAGCCTGTGCACACCGGCGGCACCCATCGCCGGCACGCCGCCCTGCACGGTGGCCGCGGCCGGACCCTGAGCCAAGCCGCTCAAGCCCGTGGCCGCTGGGCCGAAAACCAGGGATGACAACGTCGACTGGTCGCGCCCAGCACGGGCTGATTTATCCATCAGGCCACCACCCATGAACACCTTCAAGCAAGCCGGCGCGATGAGCGCCCTGCGCCGCAGCCTGCAAACCCTCAAGTTCCGCCTGGCCGCTGGCGCCATGCTGGCCTTGGCCGCCGGCATCGCGTTGAGCACCCTGCTGCTGCAGCAACGTGCCGAGCAAAACACCCTGCGCGCGGCCGATCTGCAAGAAAACGCCGAGGTGTTGCGCAGCGCGCGGCTGCTGGGCATCCGGGTGCGCGAAGCGCAGCAGCAACTGGCGGCTGCCGGCTCGCAGTTGCCGGTGGATTCGCTGCGCAACGCCGGCGTGCTGCGGGCCTTTCTGGATGGCCAGCCAGCCCTGCGGGCCACCTTCGACAGTGTGTTCATCGCCGGCGCCCAAGGCCGGATGCATCTGCGGTGGGACGCCACCGGCTACCGCGAGCCCGGCACCGACCTGTCGGACCGCGGCTACTTTCGCGCCGCCATGGGCGAAGGCAAGGCGGTGGTGTCGGACCTGATCCTGAGCCGCGTCACGGTGGAACCGATCGTCGTGCTGGCCCACCCGGTGGTCGAGGCTGCCCAGCGCGTGGCGCTGCTGGCTGGCAGCCTGAACCTCAAACGCCGCGACCTGGCCAGCGCCTTCACCGAGGCCGATGGCGCCTATGCCGGTACGCAGCTGGTGGTGGTCACCGACACCACCGGCCAGATCCTGGCCCACCCCGACGCGGCGCGCATCGGCGCCCGGATCGATACCGAACCACGGCTGCAAACCGCCTTGGCGCGGTGGCAGGCCGCTGGCCGTCCAGCGCAGACTGCCACCCTTGATCTGGACGAACCCGATGCGCTGATCAGTTCCGCCGCCGTGCCCGGCACCGGCTGGCGGATTTGGCGCTGGCGCTTACGCGCCGATGTGCTGGCCCCGCTGGCGGCCGGCCGCGCCGAGGCGCTGGGGGTCTCGCTGCTGCTGCTGGCGGCCATGGGCGTCGGCCTGCTGGCCTGGCTGTGGTGGCAGTTTCGGCCGCTGGCCCTGCTGCAGGCGCGCGCCCGCCAACTGTTTGACGGCAGCCTGCCCGCGCAGGCGCACTGGCCTGCCGCCGCCGGCGAGATCGGCGACCTCACGGCCGTGCTGCGCCACGTGGCCGCCGAACGGGCGCAGCTTGAAACCTTCAGCAGCCAGATCATCCAGCGCATGCAGTCGGTGATGGTGGCGGCGCCAGTGGGCATCTGTTTCACCCGCAATAGCCGCTTCGAGTTGGTCAGCGCCGAGCTGTGCCGGCTGCTGGGCCGTGAAGAATCGGCGCTGCTCGGCCAGCCGGAGCAAGTCATCTACGCCAGCGCCGAGGATTACCTCGCACTGGGGCCGCGGGTGGAGGCGGCTTTCGCCGCGGGGCTGGCGTTCGACGGTGAATTGCAGTTCCAACGCGCAGACGGCAGCACTTTCTCCGGCCGTCTGCGTGGCTTGCCGGTGGACGCCACCAACAGCAGCGCCGGCACCATCTGGACGCTCAACGACATCACCGACGACGTGGCGGCCCGCGAATCGCTGCAGTGGGCCGCCTCGCACGACCCATTGACGGGGCTGGCCAACCGCCAGGCCTTCGAGCACCGGCTGGCACAGCTGTTCGGCACGCTGCCGCGGGCCAGCCCGGCAGCGCTGCTGGTGTTCGATCTGGACCGCTTCAAACCCGTCAACGACAGCCACGGCCACGCCGCGGGCGACGCCGTGCTCTGCGCGGTGGCGGCCGCCATGCTGGGCTGCGTGCGCGGCGGCGATCTCACCGTCCGGCTGGGCGGCGACGAATTTGCCGTGCTGCTGGAGCACTGCCCGGCCGACTCGGCACTGCGTGTAGCCGAAGCCATCCGCGCTGCGGTGGCGGGCCTGCGCGTGCCGTGGCAGGGCCACACCCTGGCCGTGGGTATCAGCGTGGGCGTGGCGCTGTTGACCGAGCAAACGCCCACGGCAGCCGACTGGGTTGCCAGCGCCGACAGTGCCTGCTACGACGCCAAGGCCGGAGGCCGCAACCGGGTGCACATCGCTGGTGACCAAGCCACGCCAACCGAGTACACAATGTTGCCGACTGCAACCGCTTAGGAGATGGTCGTGAAGCACCTGAGCTCTGACTTGGGGGTGACGGTTTATCCGGCGCACGCCACCGCCCAAGGGGCACCTGCCCCGCGCACGCTGCTGCTGGCGCATGGCTACGGCTGCGACCAGGGCATGTGGCACGACCTGCTGCCGCTGCTGGCCCAGCACCGCTGCATCACCTCGGCGATCATGGCCAAGCCTGACCTCCCCACGCTGGCCGCTGACTTGGCCGCGCGCTTCTGCGCGATGGACCCGGCCATCGCGCTGCGTTGGGCGCGGGCCACCTTTCTCACCGACCTGCGCCCGGTGGTGCCGCAGGTGAGCGTGCCCACGCTGGTGCTGCAATGCCGCGATGACGCCATCGCCGGGCCCGCGGTGGGGCAATGGGTGGCCAGCCACCTGCCCCACGGGCGATTGCTTTGGCTGGAAGCCAGCGGCCATTGCCCGCAGATGAGCCACCCGGCCGAGGTGGCGCGGGTGGTGCTGGCAGCGCTGGATGAACCCGCCACCGCCTGAGAGACTGAGAGTCTTTCGTTCATGCCCGCTCATCACGCCAAAAGTCCCCCGCTCGTCGTTGCAAATGCTCGCCATAGCCCGCTATGGCTG
>Ga0209181_10008866_pt1 | contig 13390 bp, 8 predicted proteins | sample MAT05_FD_187208 | JGI IMG/M metagenome (GOLD analysis project Ga0209181, IMG submission 187208) | Freshwater microbial communities from Lake Fryxell liftoff mats and glacier meltwater in Antarctica - MAT-05 (SPAdes) (version 2) | ecosystem: Environmental > Aquatic > Freshwater > Ice > Liftoff... | reverse complement strand
TGCTTGGCTCTAGGCCGTAGCTTGCATTGTTTATGCCAACTAAATATTGATACCCATTTTCATTGTATCCTGTTTTGTCGGATTGTAATTTCCAAGCTTCCTTTTGCCACAAATTCCACTTGTTTTCTTCCCATTCCTTAAACGTATTTTTATCGCCTGCGAAAAATATTCTTATAACGGGTCTGTATGTTCCATCGTTCCCACAACCACGTCCTAAACTCCCAACTGCGACTCTAAAACGACCATCATTATAGAATTCGTACCGTTGTAAATAATTGTAATTACAAGGTTGCGGCCAAAGTTCACTTTGAAACGATTGCTCTAAAGTAAATCCAACTGATTTTCCATTGTTAAACAATTCAGCAATTTTAGGTTCACTTACGGCAACAACAGCTGCTTGAGAAAATTCTGGACAACCCACCGCATCGCTGTAGCCGAAACCGTCTGTGCCTGAATAACTGACGTGCCAATCTACCAATTTTACGCTGTGCAAAATATCTTTATTTTTAAATTGAACGTGACTAATTTTTAATCCATCGCTATTGGTTATTATGTATTTCATATTCCAACCATTTCGGGTTAAAGTATTTTCTTTTTTGCAATAGCACTCCATAATTTTTTCGAATTTCAATTTGCGTTCGCCAATTCTTTCACCGGGTCCTGTGGAATTCACCTCTGTCCAGCGGATTCCAACCAATTTTAAATCAGTTAAATCTATAATGGCCCAAAGGGCTTTGTCTTTTTTTACAAAAGTGGGAGCCACGCACAAATGCAAACTTCTTTCACATTTGGTGTTGTTTAATGCAGTTTTTGTATTGGCCATAAGTGCATCCGTTTCGCCTGGTTTGTAACCTAGTGCTTTGCATACTTTGGTGTTTTTTACAGCGAGCTTAATCGCCAATTCACGCAAGTGCAGGGGTATCTCTGGTTGTAAATCCGGAAAAACATTTACATCTACAACCGTTTTTGCGGTAACATTTACAATGGCAATTGTGGCTATATTTAAAGCAAAATTGTATAGTTCCACCCGAAAATATTTGGAATTATTTTCCATTTTAACTTTTCCCAAATCACTTGGCCTAGCCTGGTAAATATTGAAAATTTCATTTCTCAAAGGTTGCTTGGTATTTTTGTCAAATAAATATTGGGTAAATCTTGAATCGGTCAATGCAATATTTTGTGCATTTAAAACGAATGAATCTTTAGATTCCAGAAGCATTATAGGTATTTTATTTTGAAGGGCAATTCTCACCTTTAGAATATAAGATTGCATCCATGCTTCAGACGAAATGGTTGAATCGTCTAGAATGAATGCGGCGGCAGCATTTGCTGTGTCTACAAATGATTTTGTACTCGTGGAATTGCCTTGTGGATTGCAACCTACAAAAAAATGCCAACAAAGTGTGCCATATAATGCCAATTTCCATCCATTCATGCACTGCAAATGTAGTAAAGGAATCAGTTAGGTTGTAAAATGGGTTTTGAATACTTTGCATTTTTTATTGAAATCGTATCACTAAGCGAATATAGAAATGCAATTAATTTTTTCTCTTCTTCCAATGTCATCCCCGTATATTGAATTCTGTGGTCTTTTAATGGATTTTTTATTCCGTTTCCAAGAATAACATTGCCATTATTACTGCGACCCCCATTTCTATATACATCCAAAACTTCGTGCAAATTGTTGGCGCTGCCATCGTGAAAATATGGGGCTGTAAATGCGATGTTTATTAACGTTGGGGCTTTAAATTTACCAAGATCTTTCGGGTTATTTGTATAGCGATAAATTCCTTGGTGTTCTTCGGGCTGATTCTCTATAGATCCAAAATTGTTCAGTCCCGTATTAAAATAAACATATTGAATGGTTTTTGAAGTAGCAGATGTAAAATAGGGTTCCATATGGCATTGAACGCATTTAAATTTGACAGAAAAGAACAGTTTCATACCTTCCAATTCCTCGTTATTTAGTGCATTTGATTTTCCCAATTTCCAATCCTCGTAGGGCGAATTACCTGTTTTAATGCTGGCAACAAATTCTTTTATAGCTTTGGTTATGGAAATTAAATTTACAGCATTTAAATTGTTTCCAAATGCATTTGAAAAAAGCTGTCGATAGCGTTTGTCTTTTTTTAAAAACTGTAAAATTTTTGTTTCATTAAGGTTGAATCCCAGTTCTACCGGATGCTTTCCAAGCAAAGGTCTTTGATGTTGAGAGTCTAATGTGGTAATATTTGGGTTGGCCAAATCAAAATAGTGGTTAGCGAATACATTAAACAATGTAGGTGCATTGTGCATCACTCTTTCGCCGGTTGCAGTGATGCTCCTGCGGTAATTGTCTGTAAATGCAAATTCTGGAGAATGACAACTGGCGCAAGATTTGGTACCATTAAATGAAAGATTGGTTTCGTAAAAGAGGTTTCTTCCAAGGAGAATTAAGGCAGAATTATTTGTTGTTTTATTTAAGTTTTTTGGGTTACATTGAATCAAAAAAAAACTGAACCCAATAAATATTATAAGTTGAAAGAATGGAAAGAGAAATTTCAGCACATTTCAAAATTAATTCAATCAAAATTTAATCCTACCGTAAAGCTAAATGCAGTGCGATTTTGTTTGTTTGTGATATTTGAATAAGGGAATGCAGGGTTAGAAACGGTGTATGGCGTGTAGTAGCTTGATGCACTACCAAAAGTAAGACTGAAGTCTAAATAATAATCCTTATCACGGAATCCAAATCCTGTGCAAATCAAGTTGCTCGATTTTTTTAATATTTCATCCAAACCAGCTTTCCTTGTACTAAATGGGGTTGGCATGTTTGCATAACCCACTCTGTAGCGGTAAGATTGGTCTTTGTTATCAGGATTTGGAACGTTAAATTCTACCCCTAATTTTAAATTAATTACGTTTGAATAATTCTTTCGAATGGCTGCATTTTCTGTATTGAATGCGTAATCTTTGGCGTTTAAACTTGCATTGGCATAATTGTAAAATTCCAAATCGGCACTTACAATGGCTATTTTCTGAATGACAAAGCCAATTCCTGCATTTACCCTAGCTGGGGTTATAACTTTGTAGGTATAAGTTGACAATGGATCGGTATACACAGAAGGTGGGGATTTGGGAGAACCAGGATCGCCCGATACCGATATGCTGTATCCATATTCTTCTTTTATGGTAAAAGTGCGTGGGGTATGGATTGAAAATCCCAAGCGCAATTGATCTGTGGGTCTAAAAATTAGTCCAAACCTAGCACCGAAAGCACTCCCCCTATCATACAATTTATACTGGTAGTCCAAAGTAGCCATATCTGGGGTGTAAATACCCGTATGCTGGCGTTGGTCCGTTTCAGTAATAGACAAAACCTCATCGTACCGCAAGGAGGAATAAAAAAGACCCAATCCAATTTGAACTTTATGAGCCAAATTTACCCCAAAGGTGGCTTGATATTCATAAATTCCACCTTTTTGGCTGAGATTTCCAATTTGATGGACGTCCCTTTGGTCTCTATTTAGGCCTCTGTAATATGGAGTGTAAACGCCTGCTGTATCCCAAATTGCACCGCCGAGATAGGCCAAGTCGGGCAAAGAACCAGGCGACAATTCTTGGTATTTTGCATAATCGTCATTGGCTTTAGAAGCAAAATAATCTGCAACAGAGGATTGTTTGTTAACCGCATCGAATACCACTTGGTTGTTGAAATTTGCGAGTCTGTTTACATTGAAACCATAATTAAAATTTACCAAACCTTTTTTAGTCGGTTTTCCATTTTCATCGTATTTAATATTTGTAACAATCAGGTTTAAGGTAGGAATGTTAAAATTTAACCTTGATTGTTTGTAGGTTTCATTAATGTAAGTAGAATTGTTGGCGGTGTTTAAGAATTGAAATCCAAAATTAAATTCTCCCCTTCTAAAAACTGCAATACCTGCAGGGTTAACCATAGCGGCAGAGGCATCGGCACCAATGGCGCTGAATGCACCTCCCATGCCCAAAGACCTTGCTGTGCCTCCGGATCCAATTGTGCTGTAGCGCAGCGCATCTAATTCATTTTGTGCGGAAATATTTTTACATAACGGAAAAAGCAAAGCAATGGCAAAAAGCTTATTCATAAGAGAATTCAAAAGTAGGTAGAATTATCTTCTTCTGCCAGAACTACCAGAAACTCCACCGCCACCTGATGAACTGCCTCCACCTGAAGAACTCCGGGAACTGCCGCCCCATGAAGAACCTGAACTGCCACTTCCACCCCAAGTGGAGTTAGACGAAGAACCTGAACTGCGGGTAGTGCCGCTGTTGCTGCCCCAAGTAGAGCTAGAACCTCGTCCATCAGAACCTGTTGTGCTTCGGTTGCTTGATGTTCCGCTGCTGGAACCTGAAGGTGTGCCGTTGTTTGCAGAAGTTCTGCGGTTACCTGTATTCACAAATCCACGACTGGATGTGCTTGCATTTTTATTGCCTCCCCAAACGGAGCCGTTGTTGTTGTTGCTCGATCCAGAATAATTGTTGTAATTGTTGTAATATGGGCTGTAGTATTGGTTCCAATAACTCCAAGAAGGGTTGTAATACCCAAAATTGCTCATATAAGGATTGTATCCATATTGGCAATATGGATTGTAGTTGCCCATCATATAAGGATTGTATCCATAACCCATCCCCATCATATAAGGATTAAAGCCCATGGGCATCATTCCTGCAGAAAATCCGCCAGGTGTGAACATCATGGTAGGCGCAAACGCAGGTCTCACGCTGTTAGTACCAAAATTTCTAAATCTATCAGAATAACTTTGGCCGTAACTTCTGGTATTGCGGGTATTTGTTTGGGCCATACTTGCATACATATTGCCATCGCGGCGGCTGTATACGCCGGGCTTGTCAATATCCGAAGATGTAAAATACGCATCATCGTAATTTGCTGCATTTTTTGCAGTTTTTAAACTAGAACAACTTGCAATGGTTACAAGTGACAGTAAGGGAAGCCATAGTTTTTTCATCTGGTTGTTTATTAAGCATGGATACCTGCCAAAAAATGGTAGTACCTTTGCACATTCAAATATACAAATATTATTCCAAATACCCTCATAAAATGGCTTTTGATAAAGTAACAAGAAACGACAACTACAGTGAATGGTATAACAACCTGGTAAAAAATGCTGATTTAGCGGAGCACAGCGCAGTAAAAGGCTGCATGGTAATTAAACCATATGGCTATGCAATTTGGGAAAACATGCAAAAAGCATTGGACAAAATGTTTAAAGATACTGGACATAGCAATGCGTATTTTCCTCTTTTTGTTCCTAAAAGCTTGTTTGAAAAAGAGGAAAAGAATGCAGAAGGGTTTGCAAAAGAATGCGCAGTGGTTACCCATTACCGCTTAAAAAACGATCCGGATAATCCAGGCAAATTGATGGTAGACCCAAACAGCAAGTTGGAAGAAGAGCTAATTGTTCGTCCAACATCTGAGGCAATTATATGGAATACCTATAAAAATTGGATACAGAGTTACCGAGATTTGCCCATTCTCATTAACCAATGGGCCAATGTGGTAAGATGGGAAATGCGCACCCGTTTGTTTTTGCGTACCGCGGAATTCTTATGGCAAGAAGGTCATACGGCGCATGCAACCAAAGAAGAGGCGCTGGAGGAAACCAAGCAAATGTTGGAAGTATATGCGCATTTTGCCGAAAATTTTATGGCAGTTCCTGTAATTAAAGGTGTAAAAAGCGAAAAAGAAAGATTTGCTGGTGCCGATGATACGTATTGTATAGAAGGCATGATGCAGGATGGCAAAGCTTTGCAAATGGGAACCAGTCATTTTCTGGGCCAAAACTTTGCGAAGGCATTCGATGTAAAATTTCAATCGAAAGAAGGTAAATTGGAACATGTGTGGGCAACCAGTTGGGGTGTTTCAACCCGTTTGATGGGTGCATTGATTATGGTGCACAGCGACGATGAAGGATTGGTTTTGCCGCCGAAATTGGCTCCCATTCATGCGGTGATTGTTCCTGTGTATAAAACGGACGAGGAATTTACATTGGTAAGTGAAAAAGCAAAGGCGATACAAAAAGATTTACAAGATGCAGGATTAACTGTAAAATTTGACAACCGCGACGCTTATAAACCGGGTTATAAATTTGCAGAATGGGAATTAAAAGGGGTGCCTGTTCGCATTGCTATTGGTCCCCGTGATTTGGCAAACAATACGGTTGAATTAGCCCGCAGAGATACAAAAACCAAAGAATTTATTTCCATAGAAAATGTGGTTTCGCATACGGTAAAATTAATGGATGAAATTCAACAAAATTTATTTGAAAGGGCGAAAAATTTTCGTGCAGAAAAAATGTGGGAAGTAAATTCTTGGGATGAATTTGTGGATGTAGTAGACAAGCGTGAAGGCTTTGCTATAGCCCATTGGGATGGTACGGGCGAAACCGAAGAAAAAATAAAAGAACTCACCAAGGCGACCATTCGTTGTATTCCATTTGATGCAAAAGAAGAACAAGGAAATTGCATTTTAAGTGGCAAGCCGAGTAGTAAAAGGGTCGTGTTTGCGAAGGCCTATTGATTCCGTTAGAAATTGCTTCCATAATTTCCTAGGCGTCCGGAATGGATTTTTCTTTCCGTTCTTTGCGCCTCTGCGTGCAGTTTATTCGCGCACGGCCTCAAACCGCTTCTCTTCCACGTATCCTAAAAAGAAAAAACCCATTTGAATATCGTCTTTTTTCAGACCCGTAAATAGTTTCATTTCCTCACTTCCGGTTCCGTTTCCGCTGGTCCAATAGCCTGCGGCATGGGGTTCTTCGGTTAATGTAAGCCACATGTTTTGTACTGCCATTGCGGTGGCTGCCAATTCTTCCCATTCAGGAACCAAGCCAGAGGGTTTAAAACCTATGGAAATGATATGGGAAATTTTATCTTTATAGGTGCGGATTTTATCTATTTTATTTTGATCGAATTTTTCTGAAGGGGTATTAAATAAATAATATTCTTCCATTTTTTCGCAAAGATTTAATTTTTCTGAACCCCCAAAAACTTTCAATTTCCAAGGCATGGTAAGCTTATGACTGGGAGCCCAACGTGCATTTTCTAATAATCTATTTATCAAAACATCTGGTAAAATATCACCTGTAAATTCTTTTACAAAATGACTGCGACGGTGTTGAATAATTTGATCAATTTGCATATCAAAAGGCATATTAAAAGTATAAAATTGGGAATAAATAAAATTTATTTATTCAGAAAAAAATCAAAGCTATCTCCGCGCAAACCAAGGCGCAATGTTTCCAATGGAATCACCTCATTTGGTGCAATATTTCCCAAATTTACATTGGTACCATACAATTTAATGAACCAAACTTGTTGTGTTTTTTGAGGGGCTTCCCATAAAATATTCTCCAATGGAATTTTGCGAATAATTTCTGCTATTAAACCACTTCTTACTTCACCGGATCCTCTAAAAATACCCACAGTTCCGCTTTCACGCGCTTCCGCAATTACTTTCCATGCGCCTGCTTCCAATTCTGTTTCCATTTGTTCAATCCACTCATAAGGAGGAATAATTTTCTCGCCGTCTTTGCTTCCAACCTCACTTAAAACAGTAGCTCGCGTGGCAAGTTTGCGGATGTATTCACATTTTACCTCATGGTCCATTTCTATGCTGCCATCACTTACTTCAACGTAGGTTATTCCGGTTTTGTCTAGTAACCGCAAATAATCTTCGTACTGGTTGCGTACAACATAAGCTTCGAATAATGTTCCGCCAAAGTAGACAGGAATATTGGCACTGTTGTATAGATTTATTTTGTCTTGAAGATTTGGGGTTACAAAGGAGGTTCCAAAGCCCAGTTTTACAATATCTGTATATTCAGCGCTGGTGTTTAAAAAGTTTTCAGCTTCTCGCAAGCTTAAACCTTTGTCCATAACCATAGTTAGCCCGACGTGTCTGTTTTTTTTGGTGCGGTTGGGGAGTTGTGATAGGTTAAATAAATCAGTATTCATCTTATATTTCAGGATTGATATAGCGGGCTATGATACGAAGTAAACTACCCGCTTTTTTTAATTCAGGTGCAAAAATAAACATTTGTGCATGATCTTCTGCATTTACGGATAAAGCGGTTTCCAATAAATATTCTGCTGCAGCTTGCTGCCCTGTTAAATAACATAGGGCCGATAGCCTGTACATCAACTTGTGGCTATTGGGATTCTGTTTCAAACCAAGCTGCGTAGTTTCCAACGATTTATCCGTGTCACCGGTTTCGTAAAGCGCCACACCATAGTCTAGCCAAGCTTCTTCGGCTTCCGGGTGTAACTCAATAATCACTGCATAAAGGGCAGCCCATTTGTCGTTTTCACTGGCTCCAAAATAGGCAGCAGCTAGCACAATGCCATAATCTGGCTCGGTAACGTTTAATTCATAGGCCCTTTCTAAATAAGGCACTGCAGCTGGGTAATTTTGTTCGTAATGGAAAGTAAGTCCCATGCTATACCAACTTTCGCTGTCTTGGGGAGCTTTTTTTAAAATTTCCCTATAAACTTGTCGTGCTTCTGTTATTTTGTCTGTTTCATACAAACTCCAGGCATATAAACCTTGCAATTCATCCAGTGCACCGGGACTAAACCGTAGTTGTTGTTCTAGAAAATGGGCGATAAAATCTGTGTATTTTTCAGTTTCATATTCCGATTCTAAATAACCAATCCAAGCCTCCAAAAAGTTTTCATTGATGGTAACAGCATAATCAAATGCCAACAATGCTTTTTCGTGGTTTTCTAATTCTAGATAGGCGGTTCCGAGTAAAAACCATGCATCTTCTGAAAATGGATCATCATCCACCATTTTTTCCAACAATGGAACAAGGTGCGTTACTTGCTCTTTTTCTAGGTTGCCTGTTAACCATTTTTCTAAAATATAGCCAACATCGGAGCCATTTTGCAATGCACGATCCAATACAGGAATGGCCAATTCAAATTGTCCGTAAAAAATCAACAACTCCAAAAAATCTTCCAAGGATTCTTCATCGTTGCCTGCCAATTCTAATCCTTTGTTCATGGCTTCTATGGCTTTTGCTTTTCTGCCTTCTAAGGAAAGGATGAGGGATTCAACAAAATACAAGGATGGCTCAAATGCATTGTATTCGGTAGCTTGCGCCAAATATTTTCTGGCTAAACGGTAGTTTTTTTCTCTAATTAACACTTCTGCCATGTGTATTGCAAAAACAGGAATATATGGAAACTGGTCTAACCCAGCCTCTAAAACCGTTTTCATAAGATTCAAGGCACGCTTTTCTTCATTGGTTTGGATTTGATTTAAAGAATAATAACGAAAGATTTCGAGCAGTTCACGGGGTGAAAAATCCTCGCGGCGCTGGCTTTCAAACTCCTTAACCAATTCTTCAACGTTGCCATCGAAACCCTCTTCGTCGTCCCAGTCTGATGGAAAAAAACTCATTGGGTCAAAAATATGAATAGAGTTTGTCGATTTTGCATGTATTTGTTAATTACATACCTCTATTTTTGCACAGTTTATGGACAATCTGCGTTTTATCGGCATTCTAGCCGCTTGTTTTGTTGCCGAATTTCTACAATTGCTAAGCTCCCAATCGCTGCCAGTGCAAAAACACCTAGAGAGGCAATCTGACTGGCAACAAAAAGTAGATCATACAATTACCGCACTTCTTGAGCCTGGTTCTCGAAGGATAATTGCTACTGAAAAAGTAACATACACCAATAACAGTCCTACTGCATTGTCAGAAATTTGGTTTCATGTTTGGCCCAACGCTTTTAAAAACAATGAAACGGGTTATGGAGTAGAAGCCAAAATAAATGGAAATGCAAAGTATTTTAATGCGCAAAAAACAGACCGAGGTTGGGTAGAAGGTTTGGATTTTAAAATTAACGGCATTAAACAAAAATGGAGTTATCATCCCAAGTATAACGACATTGTTAAATTGGAAGTGGTTAATGCCATCGAAAGTGGATCAAGCATTGAAATTGAAATTCCATTTACCGTAAAATTGCCTTGGCTGTTTTCTAGAATGGGTGTTAATGAAAATATATTTGCTGTAACACAGTGGTATCCTAAGCCAGCGGTTTATGATGTAAATGGATGGAACGTTTTTCCGTACAAAGACCAGGGAGAATATTACAGCGAATTTGGAGATTATAAAGTTTCTTTAACCGTGCCGTCTGATTTTGTTGTGGGTGCTACTGGAAAATTGCTTGATACGGCTGAGTGGAATTGGATGGCCACTTTGATTGGAGAGGGGAAAAATGAACGCAGTAAATCGGATGTAAAAATACTCGAATATTCCCAAAAAAATATCCCAGATTTCGCGTGGTTTGCTTCACCAGATTTTAGAGTTACAATGAAGGATGTATCGCTTCCAGATGGGCGTATTATAAAAACTTTGGCATTTTTGAAATCGAAATATGAATCCAAAAAAATGCAAAAAACAAATGGAGTTGAAATTACAGATGCCATTGAAACTGCATTAAAATATTATTCTTCCCGTGTGGGAAATTATCCTTATGATTATTGTTCTGTTGTGATAGGGCCATTGCAAGGTGCAGGCGGGATGGAATATCCTATGATCACCATTTGTGGCGATGCAAGTGAAGGGACAATCATTCATGAAGTTGGACACAATTGGTTTCAATGTGTTCTTGGAAGTCAGGAAAGAGATCATCCTTGGATGGATGAAAGCATCAATACATTTTTTCATACACAGGCATCCACTGAAAAGGAAAAGGAATTTTCACCTGGAGACAAAGTTGATGCTAACTCAGCACTTTTGCAATTTAGACTTACGCATGATATTGGATTGTTTCAAACGGGAAATTTGGTTTCTGGGGCATATCATCCATTCAATTATGGTACCATTGTATATGGGGCCAATCCGCGCAGGTTTTATTATTTGCAAGAATATTTGGGCAAAAAAATATTTGATTCTTGCATGCATTTGTATTTTATTAGATGGCAATTTAAACACCCGTTACCTGAAGATATTCAGCTTGTATTTGAATTGGTTTCAAAGCGAAAACTCGATTGGTTTTTTGAAGGTTTAATTTCTGGTAGCACTCCAGATTATGCCATACAAAAAATAAAGAAAGCCAAAGACGGTTATTTGGTAACAGTTAAAAATAAAGGACTATACGCAGTTCCAGTAAAGTTAGGGAGTAGACGCAGCACAGTAAAAAATGAGATTTGGTTAAATGGCAATGATACAACTGTTTTTGTTGCTGGAAAACCAGAGCAATTTTCTTTAAATCCAAGTGGATATTTGCTGGAATCGAATTATTCTAACAACGATGCCAGTGCAAAAGGCATTTTAAAAACGTGGGATAAAATCGCCATTGGTTTTCCCAATTTATATAAAAGAGGAACGCAGCGGATTTGGTTTATTCCCAATGTTTTTTCATCCAATGCCTATGATGGTTTTATGCCAGGTTTGGTGCTAACAAATTTTAATGTACCACGCCGAAATTGGGAGTTTTGGGCAGTACCCATGTATGGTGTAAAGAGCAAGCAATTTACAGGTATGGCCAATGTGCAACGCAATATATTTCACAAAAAGGGTCCATTATCTATTACGGAAATATCCATGCGTTTTGCCACTTTCGGTTTTAATCCAGACAATGTTAATAGATTGAATTCTTTTTATCATTATGCCCCTGTAGTTTCATTTTATTTAAAAAGAAAAAAATACTGGATACAAAATATTGTGGAAGTAGAATATGATAAAAATAGAATTACAAAATCTTATTGGGTTGCCCCTGGGGATATTCGAAATCGTTATTCTCCAGACCTTCAAAATGATTTATTACGCATAGCATTTACAAAAAATGTATATAGAAAAATATCGCCAGGTAAATTTATTTTACAACTGGATATGGGTAGAAATTATGCAAATAAAATAGGAAATGATTCTGCATATCAATTTGCAAAGGCTACCTTAATTGTCGATAAATTTATACCCTATAAAAATAAGCAGAAAAAAACATTTGGTTTTTATGTAAAAGGTTTTGCTGAAACTTTTATTCACCAGAAAAATCAAGGAAACACAAGTGGGGTTTACAATCCGGTTGTCAGCGGTGCAAATGGTGGAAACGACTATGGTTATAGGCAAACGATGTTTAAACGGAGTGCAACTTTTAACAATGGATCGGTATGGAATAACCAACTGTTGCCCAATGGAATTGGAATGCGGATGGTCCCAAATATTATGGCTAAAAGCTGGTGTGCAGGTGTAAATGCCCAAACACACTTATTCCCTGGCATAGATTTGCAAGTTTTTGGAGATGCTGTGGTTGCAAATACGAATGCAAAAGCATCTGAATTGTTTTATACTGCAGGGATTACTTATTCTCAGCGTATTGGAAACAATGTATTTTACGAATTAAGCCTACCTTTGGTCTATAGTTCTAATGCACAAGCCGGCACCAGTCCGAAGGAATTTTACAAGTACATGAATTTTAGAATTTCTTTAAATATGTATAAACCTACACAGCTTATTCGCAATATTTATCAATAGAATGGCAAGTTCTATGCTGTATATTTTATTTATTTTGTTACTTATTGTAATAATTCTGCAATGCATTTTACTTTTTAACAAAAATGGATCTGCAGATTTTATTTCGATGAATCAACGCTTGGACGGTTTTGATTCCAAATTAAGCAATGAGTTTTCGATAAGCAGAAAGGAACAATCAGAGAGCCAGCAAGGCACACGGTTTGAGGTAACGACCTTGTTTGGCAATTTAAGTACAGGCCTTTTTGAATCGTTAAAAAAGTCGCAAGACGACACAGTACTGTTAAGCAAAACCCTCTCAGAAAATGTAAAGTACCTAAACGATACGATGAAGCAGCGCGTGGATGACCTTGTAAATAGGAATGATCTTTTTCGCAAGGAAATGGAGGAACGGTTAAAAGAGATGCGAACTACCCTAGAGAGTAAAGTGGGAGAAATGCAAGTGAGCAATGAAAAAAAGTTAGAAGAGATGCGGCTTACAGTGGATGAGAAATTGCAAAAAACTTTGGATGAACGATTGTCTGAGAGTTTTAAACAAGTAAGTGAAAGACTGGAACAGGTGCATAAAGGATTGGGTGAAATGCAGAATTTGGCCCAAGATGTGGGTGGGTTGAAGAAGGTGCTAAGCAATGTAAAAACCCGCGGCATGATGGGTGAGATTCAATTGGGTGCCATTTTAGAAAATATACTTGCACCTGGGCAGTATAGACAGAATGTAAGAACCAAACCGGGCAGCGCGGAAGTGGTTGAATTTGCTATATGTTTGCCGGGTAAAGATGAAGATGGACAGGAAGTGTTATTGCCCATTGATGCTAAATTTCCCATTGAAGCATATGGTCGTTTGGCAGATGCTTATGATGCAATAGACCCTT
>Ga0209181_10008864_pt1 | contig 13393 bp, 15 predicted proteins | sample MAT05_FD_187208 | JGI IMG/M metagenome (GOLD analysis project Ga0209181, IMG submission 187208) | Freshwater microbial communities from Lake Fryxell liftoff mats and glacier meltwater in Antarctica - MAT-05 (SPAdes) (version 2) | ecosystem: Environmental > Aquatic > Freshwater > Ice > Liftoff... | reverse complement strand
GCGCTGTATCCAGCATCGGCCTTTTCGCGCACTTCCTGCGTGTAGGCTGCTTCCAACCGGGGCCAACGGTGAAGCGTTTGCCGAAGAAGGTTCTGCCTGGGCATGGCCGGGCCCGACTGCCAGTGCCAAGATCCACGCAACCGCCAAGCAGGCCATCTTCACCAACAATCTGGAGGGTTTCATGCTGAGTTTCTCCATCAGAATCCTGGGGATCGGGCAAGGCCCACGGAAGCTAGGGGTTCCGCCCGTTTAGTTATCAGAAAACCGTGCCCTACCCCAGCGTCCGCTTCGCTGAGGCCACGGTATTTGCCATGAGCATGGCGATGGTCATCGGGCCGACGCCGCCGGGGACGGGGGTGATGGCGCGGCACTTCGGCGCGACTTCGGCAAAGGCCACGTCGCCGACGAGTTTGTAGCCTTTCGGATGCGCGGCGTCTTCCACGCGGTTGATGCCCACGTCGATCACCACGGCGCCGTCTTTCACAAAATCGGCGCGCACAAACTCGGGCTTGCCGATCGCGGCGATGAGGATGTCGGCGCCGCGGCAGACTTCGGCAAGATTCCGGGTGCGGGAGTGGGCGACGGTCACGGTGGCGTCGCCGCCCTGGCCTTTGTTCATCAGGAGGAGCGCCATCGGTTTGCCGACGATCATCGACCGGCCGAGGACGACGACATTTGCCCCGGCGGTCTCGATGCCGCTCTCGATGAGCAGGCGCTGGCAGCCGAGCGGGGTGCAGGGCACGAAGCCATCGGCGTCACCGAGGGCGAGCTTGGCGACGTTGATCGGGTGGAAGCCGTCCACGTCTTTCCGCGGGTCGATGGTCTCGACGATGAGGCGTTCATCGATGTGCGGCGGCGGGGGCGACTGGACGAGGATGCCGTGGATCGCGGGATCGGCATTCAGCTTGCGCACGAGATCGATGACGGTGGCCTGGGTGGTGTCGGCGGGCAGCTCGTGCTTCACGGAATGCATGCCGAGTTCGAGGCACATCTTGTCCTTGGAGCGGACGTAGGCGCGCGACGCGGGATCATCGCCGATGAGCACCACGGCGAGGCCGGGAATGACGCCGCGCGCTTTCAGCTCGGCGATCGCGGCTTTGGATTCCGCGTAGGTTTTCTGCGCAATGGCTTTGCCGTCGATGAGCGAGAACATTTGTTGATTGCTTGAGTGGTTGACTTGTTGACTGCCGGAAATCCCGCGCTGCGGGCCAATCAACAAATCAACAAGTCATCCAATCGACAAGTCCGCCCCCCGGAGCATCTGCTCGAGTTTGGCGCGCTCGGCTTCGAACTCCTCCTCGGTCGCCGTCGGCGGGATCGTGTAGAGCGGGTCGAGGGTGATCTGCACGGTGGCGAAGGGCTTCGGAATCATAAAGCCGTCCCAGCTCTTGAGCCGCCAGCAGCGGGAGTATTCGATGTGCATCGGGAAGACCTGCCCGCCGGTCAGTTGGGCCAGTTTCACGACGCCGGGATTCACGTGGTAGCACGGGCCGCGGGGGCCATCGGGCGTGATGGCCACGTCGAATCCGTCCTCGAGCGCGCGTTTCATTTCCACGAGGGCCCGGCTGCCGCCGCGCGAGCTGGAGCCGCGGATCGGGCGGAGGCCGAAGCAACTGATGATGGCCGCGATGATCTCGCCGTCGCTGCTTTTGCTGGCCAGGGCGGCGCCGCGGCGGGTCGGGCAAAAGCGCTCCCAAAAATACGGCGAGATGAAGAGCTGGTTGTGCCAGAAAACCCACAGGAGGGGCCGGGGCGGCGTGATCGCGAGCACGCCGGCGCGGTCGTTCACCCGAAAGCGCAACGTGCCAAAAAGCAGCCGCATGAGCCGGGAACCGAGGGCCGCGATGAGCCGTGCTTTTTTCTCCGGCGTCACTCCGCGTTCTCCTGCCAGCGGAAGGTGCCGGTGTTAGGCAGGTCGAGCTGATCGAGGATGCGCGCGACGACGGTGTCGGCGAGTTCTTCGAGCGTGGTCGGGCGGCTGTAGAAACCGGGCGAGGCGGGCAGGATGCTGGCGCCGGCTTCCATGAGCGTGACGACGTTGCGCGCGTGGATGAGATTCCACGGCGTCTCGCGCGGGACGAGGATGAGCCGGCGGCGCTCTTTCAAAAAGACATCGGCGGCGCGGAGGATGGTGGAATCGCTGGTGCCCGCGGCGATGCGCCCGAGCGTGCCCATGGAGCAAGGGACGATGACCATGGCGTCGAAGCGCGTGGAGCCGCTGACGAACGGGACGTTCATCGTCTTGTCGCCGTGCTGATGAATGCCGACCGGCACGAACAGTTCGCCGAGTTCTTCGTTGATGACCTGCTTCGCGTAGTTGCTGAGGACGAGATGGATCTCGTGTGTGGTGGGGTCGAGCTGCGCGAGCAGGCGCTGGAGGTAAATCGCGCCGCTGGCGCCGGTGGCGGCGATGACGAGTTTCATGAAGGAAGGTCTGGTAACGAGCGCCGCAAATCCCGACGGCGGCGGGAACTGTGATAGACGCGGAAGATCACCACTGTCTGCGCTTCGATGCGGAAATAAACGGCATAGGGAAACCGTTTCATCATCACGTGACGCACTTCGTGAAACCACACCGTGTAGGCCGTGGGATTGCGGCGCAGGGTCGGGAGAACGGCGGAGAACATCTGGATAAATTCCCCGCCCAAACCGGCGCGCTGCTCCTCATACCACGCGTAGGCTTCGTCGAGGTCGGCGAGAACCGAGGGGCGCAACTCGATCTCAAAGTCCATCCATGATCGGCGCCTCTGGATGCTTTTCGGCCCAGCGGCGCTGGAACTCCGCCAGCGACAGCGAGGAACCGGGATTCGCTTCGTGCTCCGCCAGACGCGCGTCCAGGATGGCCTTTTCTTCGTCACTGATCGGCCACGACACGTCTCCGTGATCGAGCGACTCCCAAAGCTCTTCGATCAACTGAAGCTTCTCGTCGCTGGTGAGAAGCTGGAGCTGCGGAATGTCGGCGATGCTCATGGGGAGTTACCTAGCATCCGGGGAGCGGCCTGCCAAGATCGGCTTGTGGCTCACAGGTAATCCGCGGCGTGCAGGCGGCGGGTGAGGTCGCCCTGGCGGGTGAGCAGCTCGGCGTAGAGTTCCTTGTGATCGGTGTCCGGCTTGGCGCGGGTGCTGTCGTCGAGCTGCACGAATTTCTCGCTGAGCTCGCGGAAGGTCGTGGGTTTGCCGGTCGCGGCGTGGCTGGCGTAAGTCGCCTGGAGCGCGGCGCCGAGCGCGGCGCCTTCCGCGGAGGCGAGGCAGATCGTCGGCACGCCGAAGATATCCGCGGCGAGCTGCCGCCAGATCGCGCTTTTGCTCCCGCCGCCGGTCAGGCGGATTTCCGTGGGTTGGATGCCGAGTTCGCGGAAGCGCCCGAGCCCGTAGGCGAGGCCGAGCGTCACGCCTTCCATGGTGGCGCGGGCGAGGTGGCCGGGCGTCATGTTGTCGATCTTCATTCCGTGCAGGACCCCGGTGCCGTTCGGAAGGTTGGGGGTTCTTTCGCCGTTGAGATACGGGAGGAAAAGGAGGTTGTCGGAGCCGACGGGCGTTTCGCTGACCTGCTTCTCCAGCTCGTCGTGCGACCAGCCGAACATCTTGCGCACCTGCTCGGTGGCCACGGTCACATTCATGGTGCAGACGAGCGGCAGCCAGCGATCGGTGCTGTCGCAGAACCCGGCGAGCTCGCCTTGGGGATCGATGACCGGCTTATCGGCAAAGGCATAGACGGTGCCCGAGGTGCCGAGGCTCACGGTGACGACGCCCGGCTGGACGTTGCCCGTGCCGATCGCGCCCATCATGTTGTCGCCGCCGCCTGCGCTCACGGTGACCTCGCCCTTCGACAGGCCCCACGCTTCGCGCAGGTTTTCGCGGAGCAGCCCGAAGGCGCGGCGCGAGCTGGCCAGCGGCGGCAGCGCTTGCTGGAGATCGGGGTCGATGAATTCGATGAGCGGCTCGCACCATTTGCGTTCGCGGACATCGAGCAGACCGGTGCCCGAGGCGTCGCCGTATTCCATGCCGCGTTCGCCGGTGAGGTAGTAGTTGATGTAGTCGTGCGGCAGCAGGACGGTCGCGAGCGCCTTGTAGTTCTTGGGCTCGTTTTGTTTCAGCCAGAGGATTTTCGGTGCGGTGTAGCCGGGCAGGATCGGATTGCCCGCGAGTTTGATCAGCCCCTCGGCGTCGCCGAATTCCTCTTCGAACTGCGCGCACTGCTCGGTCGTGGACGTGTCGCACCAGAGCTTCGCCGGGCGGATGACCTTCCCCTTTTTGTCGAGCGGCACAAACCCGTGCTGCTGCCCGCTGACACCGATCGCCTTCACCTCTTCCTTCCGCTTGCCGAGCTTTTGCACGACCTCGCGCACGGTGGCCTCCACGGCATCGATCCAGTGCTGCGGCTCCTGCTCGAGATGCCCGGGCGGCAGACCTTCGATGAGCCCGTAGGGTTGCGCGGCGGAGGCGAGGATTTTGCCCGTGTCGAGATCGACCGCGATGGTCTTGGTGCTTTGCGTGCCGCTGTCGATGCCGAGTGAGATCATGGATGCAGATTCGTTGGGAAAAGCGCTGGTCGCCAGCGGAGCGCGAGGCTAAAGCTGAATCCTCGAAATCTGAAACCCGAATTTTCCCGATGGTCAAAAAGCTCCTCCATACCCGCTACCGCGTGAGCGACCTCGAAAAGACCGTCGCCTTTTACCGCGACGTGCTCGGCCTGGAACTCGTCCGCGAACACCAGTCGCCCCGCGGCTCGAAGCTCGTCTTCTTCAAGGCGCCCGGCAGCGAGGAGGAAATCGAGATCTGCCAATACGACGCGAGCGGCCCGGTGAGCGTGGGCTACGACACCACGCATCTCGCTTTCGAAGTGGACGACATTGAGGCCTTCGCCAAGCACTCGTCGGCCAAGGGTTACCCGCTTTCCGACGGCCCGACGCCCACGGGCTCGGGGAGCATCATCGCTTTCATCGATGCGCCCGAGGGTTACGAGATCGAACTCATCCAGCGCGCCAGCTAACCCGGCATGGAATTCGACTGGCTCGACGCCCCATTCGACCTGAAAAAGGTCACGCCGAAGGAGATCGAGGAGTCTTTCGAGGATCCGTTCAGCCTGCGCCTGCTGCCCGATGGCGTGGCCGACGATGACAAGGCGCGCTATTTCAACCTCGGCAAATCCGTGAGTGATCGCGGCGTCTTCACGGTCTTCTGGACCGACGGGAAACGTTACCGCGCCATCCTTTCGCGCGAGATGACGCCTGAGGAGGTCACTTTCTACGACCGCAAGAACGCGGAGATCAGCTACTAGCCGCCATGAAAGTCATCACCAACTGGTCCGACGTGCCGCACTTTGAAACCGAGGAGGAAGAGGCCGCCTTCTGGCTCGAGACGCGGCTCGACGTGCGGCTGATGAACGGCTCGCTGCTCAAGGCGGACACGCGTGAATCGACGACGATCACGCTGCGCTTCGATCCGCGGCTGCTCGCGCGCATCAAGCGCATCGCCCGTTCGCGGTACCTGAACTACCAGAGCATGATCAAGCAGTGGCTGAGCGAGCGGCTGGAGAAGGAAATCTAGACCTCCGGCGGTCGGTGGGGAAGGCGGTGGGCGTCGGAAAAACCAAATGTCATCCTGAGCGAAGCGAAGGACCTCTGATCTCTGCCTTGCTTCATTCGCCCCGAAATCAGCCCTGATTTGGCTTTCAGAAAATCCAAGGGGATTGCAGCTCGACTGGCCCGGTCTGAACGGTTCCCCCCGGTCCGTTCAAACGTAACCCTCCAGTCGAGCTGCTCCCCTATTTGGATTTTTTCCCCGTCCGCAATTGCGAACACGGGAGCATTTAGCACTGGTCGTGCCACGGGCTTTTTTGGGCTCAAAATACTTTCCAGGTCAGAGTAAATTCGTCAGCGCGAACGGTCTGGATCGGAAATCCGGGGAGCGCAAGTCTGGTCGAATTTAGCCACTGTGCCCAAAGCCGCTGCCCAAAACGGCACCGTGAATGTATTTGTTCGCCGGCAGTTCACTGCAACGCGGCGCGGACGTTCCAGTTTGCCTTTTCCAGCCGCGTTCGCGCCTCTTCGTAGCCGATGCCGAGCGTGCTGCTGACTAGCCGCACGCCGCGGTCGCGGAGCTTCGCGTTGGAAATATTCAGGTCCACCATCGAGTTCCCGCGCACCCGGCCGAGGCGGATCATCGCGCAGGTCGAGAGGAGGTTGAGCGCGACCTTTGTCGCCGTGCCGGCTTTGAGCCGCGTGGAGCCGGTGACGATCTCCGGCCCGGTCGGCAGATCGATCTCCGCGTCCCACGGCTGCGCGCCGCGCGCACGTTGCGGATTGCACGTGATCAGCCCCGTGCGCGCCCCGAGCAGCCGCGCCCGCGCCAGCGCGCCGAGCACGAAAGGCGTGCGCCCACTCGCCGTCAGCCCGCAGACAAAATCGCCCGCGCGCACCCCGCGCTCCAGCATCGCCAGAGCGCCCGCGTCGGGCTGATCCTCCGCGCCTTCCACCGCGCGATACAGCGCCGTCGCGCCGCCCGCGATGATGCCCTGCACCAGTTCCGGCGGCGCGCCAAAGGTCGGCGGAATTTCGCTCGCATCGAGCACGCCCAGCCGCCCGCTGGTCCCGGCGCCGACGTAGAAAAGTCGTCCGCCATCCTGGAGCGCCGCGCTCACGAGATCGACCGCGGCGATTAGCGGCTCACGACACGCCCCGAGCGCCCGCGCCACCGCGTCCTCCTCGCTCACGAAAAGATCCACCAACTCCGCGGTCGTGCTTACGTCGAGCTTGGCCGAGCGCGGATTGCTCTGCTCCGTCGCGGCGCCCGCCAGCGCGGCGGCATCTGGCACCAACTCCGCCGGTTCGCTCCGCGCGGCTGCGGGCTGGGCTCCGCTTTCGCGAGCCGCCAGCCAGGCCGCGCCGAGCGCCCCGGATTCCGCGCAGACTTCGACCGTCGCCTGTGGCAGGAGCTGGCTCAGCCGGTATTTGTAGAGCGACACGTAGTCCTCGTAGTGCGTGAAAAGCCCGCCGATCAGCCGCACCGGCGCATCGGGGAACTCCAGCCGCTGCGCCACCGCCTGCGTGAACTGCGCGAGAATATCCGCGCCGGTCTGGATGGTCGCCAACATCTCCGGTTCCCCGAACCGCGCGGCGTGAAAGATGCACGGCGCGAGCCGCGCCACGCTCATCTTGTCCGCCTGCATCGCCCAGCCGACGAGATCCGGCAGCCGGTTCAGTCCGAGCGTGCGCAGGATTTCCTCCGCGAGCGGCGTGATTTGCTGATTCATGTCGAAGCGCGTGAGCACCCGCCGCAGCCCGAGCCGCGCGAGATCGTAGCCGCCGCCGCGGTCGCCGAGCAATTGCCCCCAGCCGCCCGCCTTCTCGATGCGTTCGCCCTTGCGCCCATGCACCGCCGCGCCCGTGCCCGCGATCACCACGATGCCGTCGCCATCGCGGAAGGCCGTCGCGAGTCCCGAGTCGCGATCGCTGCCCACGCTCACCCGCGCCTGCGGCCACGCGCTTTCCGCGATCCGCCGCAGCCGCGTGCGATCGTCGTCATTCGCACAACCCGCGAGATATGCGCCCACGTGCGTCGCTTCGTGCGGCAGCACGGAAAAAAGCTGCGCCAGTGCCTCGTCGCTGATCAGCCGGAGGTTGGAAGCCGAGAGCGCGCCTTGTTGTAAAATCGCGCCCGCGTCGTCGAGCAGCACCCAATCGGTCTTGGTGCCACCGCCTTCGATACCGAGGATGCGCTTTGGACTTTCCATGCCCGCACTATCGTGGCACATCGCCCCGCACTCAATTCTCCTGTGAACCCACTTGCACCGTTCCGGTTCCGACTTGCCGCGTGGCTGGCTGTGGCCCTCTGGGCCGGCACGATCACGTATTTCTCCTCGCTCACGGGTCCGGAGATCCAGCAGATCGGCCTCACTTACTGGGATAAAGCGCAGCACTTCTCCGCGTTTGCGGCCGGCGGAGTGGTCCTCGCGCTGGCGCTGCGCTGGAGCGTGACCTGGCCGTGGAAACGACTCGTGCTTTTCGCCGTCGTCGCGCTCATGATCTTCGGCGCCATCGATGAAATTCATCAGCTTTTCACCCCCAACCGCAGCGGCGCCGATCCCTTGGATTGGCTCGCCGATTGCTTCGGCGCCCTCGTCGGCGTGGCTCTGTTCGTTGTGATTTATGCCCGATTCTTCCGCGCGGATCGCCCAGCTTCGGCTGGAGCTTGAGGAACACAATCGCCGTTACTACGACGAAGCCGCGCCGAGCATTTCCGACGCGGAATACGACGCGCTTTTCCGCGAACTGCAGGCGCTCGAAGCCGCGCACCCGGAGCAGATCACGCCCGATTCGCCGACGCAACGCGTGGGCGAAAAAGCGACTGCGGGCTTCCAGCAGGTGCGGCATGCGGTGCCGATGCTCAGTCTCGACAATCTCTTCGCGAAGGATGGCTTCGAGGCGCTGCGCAAATGGGTCGCGAGCGTGGAGAAAATGCTGCCCGGCGAAACGCTGGAGTGGCTCGTCGAGCCGAAGGTCGATGGCCTCGCGGTGAACCTGCGCTACGAAAACGGGCTCTTCAAAACCGGCGCGACCCGCGGCGATGGCGAAACCGGCGATGACATCACGGACAACCTCAAGACGCTGCGCAGCATCCCGCTGCGACTGCATGGGCCGGACGTTCCCGAGGTGCTGGAAGTGCGCGGCGAGGTGTTTCTGCCCGCGGCTGCGTTCGTTCGCATTCAGGAGGAAATGGTCGCGGCGGGCGAGGAGCCGTTTGCCAACGCGCGCAACACTGCCGCCGGCACGCTCAAGCAGCTCGACCCTGCGGTCGTCGCCAAGCGCCCGCTGGAAATCGTGCTCTACGGTCTTGGTGAGCTGAGCATCGATCCGCCGCCTACGCAGGCCGATTTGCTCGTGTGGCTGAAGTCGCTCGGCTTGCGCACGCCGAAGTTCACCCGAGTCTGCCGCACCGCCGAGGAGGTGATGGCGGCGATCGAGGAACTCGATGCGATCCGCGACAGCTTCGGGTTCGAAACCGACGGCGCGGTGATCAAGCTGAACTCCATCGAACAGCGCGAGCGCGTCGGCTTCCACTCGCGCGCGCCGAAGTGGGCGAAGGCTTGGAAATACGTGTCCGAGCAGGCGGCGACGCGGCTCAACAGCATCACCGTGCAAGTCGGCCGCACCGGCGTGCTCACGCCCGTCGCGGAACTCGAGCCGGTCTTTCTCCGCGGCAGCACGATCAGCCGCGCCACGCTGCATAACGAGGACGAGATCAAGCGGAAGGATATCCGCATCGGGGATTCGGTGATCATCGAAAAGGCCGGCGAGGTCATCCCGGCGGTCGTGCGGGTGATCTTGGAAAAGCGTCCGCCGGATGCGTCGCCGTTCGACTTCCTCGCGCACATCGGCGGGAAATGTCCGGCGTGCGGCGGCGCGGTGAAGCGCGATCCGAACTTCGCGGTGTGGGTCTGCGAAAACGTGAACTGCCCCGCGCAACTCACGCGCCGCCTCGAATACTTCGCCAAACGCGGTGCGCTCGAGATCGACGGTCTCGGCGGCATCGTGGCCGACAAACTCGTCGAGCGCGGCTTGGTGCGCGACCCGCTCGATCTCTTCGATCTCCAGCACGAGCAACTCGCCACCCTCAACCTCGGCACCGACGAGGAACCGCGCATCTTCGGCGCCAAGAACGCGCAGAAAGTGGTCGATGGCATCGAGCGCGCGAAGACCCAGCCGCTGGCCCGCTGGCTGCACGCCCTCGCGATTCCCGAAGTCGGCGAAGAAACCGCCCACGACCTCGCGAAGCACCACGCCTCGCTGGAAGCGGTCCGGGATTCAGTGCTCCTGCGCGATGTGCTCGCGCTTGATCGGCTGCACGGAGAAGCAGATTCGGCGAATCCGCGGGCGCGGCACAACAAGGAGCGCAGCCCGGAGGAGAAGCAGGAGTTGTTGGCGCGGCACAGTCAGCTCATGGAAGAAGCGAACGCGGCTGGTCGTCGGTTGCTCGAAGCGAGCTTTGCCGCTCCGGCCAAGAAGAAGGGCGCTGTGGACGCCGACGTTGTGACGGTTGTCGGTCCCGTGGTTGCCCGGGCGGCTTTGGATTGGTTCGCGAGTGAAGCGGGCGAGCGGACGGTGCAGAGATTGCAGCAACTCGGCATCGCTCCCCAAGGCGGCAGCGCGGGCGGCGCGAACTCTTCATTCGCCGGCCAGACTTTCGTGCTCACCGGCACGCTCGAGAAAATGTCGCGCGGCGAAGCGGCGGAAAAGATTCGCGCGCTGGGCGGCAATGTCTCCAGTTCGGTAAGCCGCAAGACGAGCTATGTCGTCGCGGGTCCGGGCGCTGGCTCCAAATTAGCGGAAGCCCAGGCGCTGGGTGTCGCAGTCATCGATGAATCCAAATTCATCGAAATGCTCGGAGGAACGAACGAGGTCGCACCGCCCGAGCGCGATCTCTTCGGCGCCTAGCGGTTGGATTCCATCTTCAGCGAAGGCGCCGCCGTTTCGCCGATCGAGCCGAGTGCGGGGATCGGCGGGCGGGCGGCGTCGGGGTGATAGACGGGCATGACGCTGAACTCGCGCTCGGAACCTTCGCGGGCGACGCGCACGATTGTTTCGTCCTCGGCCGAGAGAAAGAAAGACGCGTCGATCATATCCTCGGGCGAGGTAATGCGGTGGGCGCCGACTTGCAGCAGCACGTCGCCGGTGCGCAGGCCCGCTTTTTCGCAAGGGGCGTCGGGGATGACTTGCTGGATCGCCGCTGTGGAGCCGGAAACGGGTTCCTCGAGGGTCTTCACGTGGACCCCGATCCAGCCTGGGCGGGCTTCCCGGAAACGGACAAAGTCTCTGCGGATTTTTTCCGCGGCTTCGATGGGCAGGACGAACGAAGCGCTGCCGGAATCGAGCCGGCTGATCAGGATGCCGACGACCTCGCCGTGCGGATTGAGAATGGGCGCCCCACCTTCACCGCGCTGCACCGCGATATTGGCGCGCAGGTGCGTGGTCGTGAAGTAGCGGCCTTGGTATTTGAGGTCGAAGCCGCCGATGGTGCCGAAGGCGGGCGTGAGCGGGAGGTCCATCGGGTAGCCGACGGCGATGACGGGCGAGGCGACGCTGAGGGCGCGCGAATTGCCCGGTGGCAGGAACGGCGTCTCGGCCTCGATCTTCAAAATGGCGACGCCGCTGCGCAGGTCGCTGACGAGGCGCCGGGCGGGGTAACGTTCGTTGCCGACGGAGACGACGAGGTCGCGCGCTTCACCGCCCACGGTGTAGGAGGTGTAGAGTGTGCCGTTCGGATCGATAAAAAATCCGGTGCCGGAAAGCTGGCCGTGCCGGTCGGTGCCTTCGATGCGCACGACAGCGCTGCGACACTTCTCGAATACCGCCTGCACCGACTGCTGGAGGGCATCGAAAACCTTGGCCGGTTCAGGGTCCGCGGCCAGGGCGGAGCTAAAACCGAGAAGCGTTCCGGAGGCGACGGCAGCGAGTTGCCGAAGCGGCCGCCTAGAAGGACGACGGCTCATAACTCACCGGCCGGGCGTCGATGACGTAGCGCGGCTGGGAACCGACAGACGGAAGTCCTGCTTGCACGGACTGCGAAGAGTGACTGTTGAGCGACGGCAGGGGGTTCGAGGCCTGAAGTGTCAGCAATTTCTCCGAAGAGGGAGCCTGTGAGGCCGCGGCGGCGAGCTGCGGAGCAGCGGCGGCGCGCTCGATGGAATTGCCGGGAGTCATCAAGCCGATCGTGGTCACGCCGATCACGAGAACCGAAGCCATGGCACCCGCGTAGGAGAGATTCCCCATGCTGTGCTCGCTGAAAAACGTCTGCATCCGCTCGAGGGCGATTTTCCAGAGCGGAAGCTGCAACAATTCCGCACGTTGCCGCCGGTGAACGTTCTGCAGGAGACCATCGAAATAGTGAGCGGGCGGCTGTTCGTAGCGCTTGAGGCGCAGGAGTGCGGAAAGTTGTTCGTCGGTCATGGGATCAGCCTTTGGTTAATGGAACTCAGTCAGGAAGTTTTGCAATTGGCGATGTGCGTAAAAGAGGCGGGAACGGACGGTGCCTTCCGAGATGCCGAGGATCTTGGCGATCTCCGCATGCGGCATTCCTTGAATGTCGAACATGGTGACGACCGCGCGGTGGTCGTGGGACAGCTTCTGCATGGCCTCGTTCAACCTTTTCTGGAGTTCGCCGAGGTCTGCTTCGCGAACGGGATTGCTCGATGCGGTCAGCTCGATGAACTCCTTGTCGTTGTGCACGTTCGAATCGATGTCATCGAGGCTCAGCGTGTAGCGACGACCGCGCTTCTTCAGGAAGTTGATCGTCATGTTCACGCCGATGGAATGAATCCACGTGTAGAACGACGATTTGCCGCGGAAGCCATTGATCGAACGATAGGCCTTGGCCCAGATGTCCTGCATCAGGTCATTCGTGTCCTCGTGGTTCGAGGTCATGTTATAGACGAGACCGTAGAGGCGCGGGCTATACTTCACGATGAGCGTGTCGAAAGCAGCGGCGTCGCCCGCCTGGGTGCGGGCGATGTGCTCGTCATCTTGCTTGCGACTTAGTTCATCCTGCATCGTCCGCGGCTTCGTAACAGGCTTGCCGGTCGAGGGGAATGCTGATTCCGCAGGCGCGGCAGCGGTGGCGGGTGCAGGCCAGAGAGTATTGCCGTTCGTCGGCAGCGCGGAGGCGAAGCTCATGACCGGAAGTGCTTGGGGGTTATCCGCGCACGCACCGGCACGGGGACCGGGGCAGGCGGCAGGGAGGACCGCAGGATGAGGGCGGCGATGGTCAGCAGCAACAGAGTCGCAAGCATGTGGGCGGATGAGACAGGCGAAGGGGCCTGCTGTTCAAAATCCGCGGGAAATCGCTGCGCGGCCCGGCTAGATCTCCAGCGGCTTGGGAAAGCGCGAGAGCAGGCGCGAGCCCGTGGCGGTGATGGTGATGACGTCTTCGTGCCGTACGCCGCCGATTCCCGGCACGTAGAGGCCCGGCTCGACGGTCACGACTTGTCCCGGTCGAAAAGTGGTGGTCGCAATCCGCGGCGACTCGTGAATCTCCAGCCCAAGCCCGTGACCAAGTCCGTGGAAGAAACCGGTCCAGCGGCCCTCGCGCTGCTCGGTCGGGTAGCCGTGCTGGGTGAAAAATTCGCGCACGCCGTCCTGCACCGCTTTGCCGATCCCGCCCGGTTTGATTTCGCGCAGCGCCTTCTTTTGGCCGTCGAGACACGTCTGCCAGAGGCGCCGCTGCGCTTCGCTGGCCCGACCGCGGACGACGGTGCGAGTCATATCGCCGAAGTAACCGCTCTTCGCCGCGCGCGGGAAAATATCGAGGATGATTAATTCATTGGCGCGCAGCAGCCCGCTGCCGCGCTCGTGCGGATCGCAGGCCTGGGCGCCACCCGCCACGATCGTATTCGCCG
>Ga0209181_10008863_pt1 | contig 13393 bp, 7 predicted proteins | sample MAT05_FD_187208 | JGI IMG/M metagenome (GOLD analysis project Ga0209181, IMG submission 187208) | Freshwater microbial communities from Lake Fryxell liftoff mats and glacier meltwater in Antarctica - MAT-05 (SPAdes) (version 2) | ecosystem: Environmental > Aquatic > Freshwater > Ice > Liftoff... | reverse complement strand
GGCTCAGGCGCAGGTTCTCCGCGGTGATCAGATCCAGATACTCGCGGAGCTGCGCCGCATCGCGGTAGCGGCCTTCGCGCAGCGTATCCACGAGCATGCGCATCGTCGCGAGCGGCGTGCGCAACTCATGCGCCACCGTGGCCAGCGAGGTGTTCTTCAGTTCGTGCAGCTTGAGTTGCTGATTCACCGTCAGCGCCGCCGCCGCGGCGATGGCGAAGATGGCCAGCGAAAGAACAAACGCCGTCCAGCCATACACGCGGAACTGCTCGCGCACCGCCGCTCGCAGCGCCGATTCGTCCACGAGATAAAGGCGCAGATTCCACTCCTTACCGATCGGCTCGAGCGGCGTTTCCGCGATCAGCTTCGCGGTCGGCAACGTCGGCCCGCCCACGATGCGCCCGGCGGCATCGACGACGGACAACTCGACCTCGCGCTCAAACAAACCGCGGTAAAACGCGCGCACCTCCTCGGGTGTCATCGGCGCCGTGCGACTGGCGATGTGCTTCTCCAGCGAACTCTTCGCACTCGCGAGCGTGCGCTGATAGCCGCTCACCGCCCGCGCCCGCGCCGCCTCGCTCTCATCCTTCCGCGCCTCCGCGATGAAGCGCATCATCAGCACCATCGGGATGAAGGGCACGACCACGAGCAGCAGCAGGAGCGCGCGGACCTGCTTGGGTGTGATCTCGTGCATCGTCATCGGGGGAGCCTCACTATCGGTGGGAAAAGCGCGCGGGCGAAGTCCGAAGATCACGCGCTTTTCTCCGGCGCGTCGCGCTCAATTCGCCGGCTCCAGCAGCTTCACCCCATCGCCCATGTAGTCGCTCACTTGCAGCGCATTCTTCGTCCGGTCGTCGAAGCGCGGCACGTAGCGTTTGTCGCCGGTGCCCAGCATCGGCACGATCGCCCCGCTCCCGTCGGTGTTCAACATCACCGCTTTCTTCCCTTTCCACGTTCCCCCCAGTTGTCCCTCGCGATCGGTGAAATACCCAGCGCCATCCGTGTGATCCACGAGCAGCGGCCAGTTCGAGTTCGAGGTCTGCGACAGCCCCGCGATGAAGGCCCAGTGGTTCTCCCCACGGGCCAGCATCTGCGCCGGCTCAGCCATCTTATTGTCCGCCGCCGCCCCCGTCTTCGAGGACGCCACCGTGAAGACCTTCTCATTGTCGATGTAAGTCGGGATAAGGCTGCGCAGCGCATCGTTCGAGGTCACGATCGGCTCGTCGTAGGCGTTCTTTTCCGCAGGGAAAACGTCGCCGTGATCGTTCGCGTAGGCGCGGAGTCCGACGAGGATTTGTTTGCCGCTGGCCAGCGCGGCGATCTGCCGCCCTTGGAGCATGACCATGTTGTAAACCGGCATGGCGATACCCGCGAGCATGGCGATGATGGCAATGACGACGAGCAACTCGATGAGCGTGAATGCGGCGGGGAGACGGATGGTTTTCATTTTCTGGGGATGTTCGATTTGGTTTGGGGGACTTGGCGGGATGGCCTTGTCCGATGCCTCCACACTCCGCCGCCCGTGTTATGGATTTGTTACCGTCGCGTTCGGTCTTCTTTCTTTTGTGCGACGGGGACTTGAGCCCCGGCGCCCGCTGCGTTTAGTGGCCCGCTCATGCGCATCCACTCGCTCGAACACCAGCCCGCCGAGGGCCCCGCCAAGATCGCCGACTGGGCCGCCGAACGCGGCCACGCGCTCGCCCGCACCGCTCTCTACGCCGCCGAGTCACCGCCTGCGCTGGAGGACTTCGACCTACTCGTCATCATGGGCGGCGGGATGAATATCTATCAACACCGCGACTACCCGTGGCTCATCGCGGAGAAAGAGTTCCTCCGCCAGGCGATCGACGCCGACAAGCCAATCCTCGGCATCTGCCTCGGCGCACAACTGCTCGCCGACGTCCTCGGCGGCAAGGTTTATCAGAACCCCGAAAAGGAGATCGGCTGGTGGCCCGTGTCATTCACCGACCGCGCCGCGCTCTTCGCCGACTTCCCTGCGCAGATGAATGTCATGCACTGGCATGGCGACACCTTCGACCTGCCGCCCGGCGCCCGGCTCGTCTCCGAAAGCGTGGCCTGCCCGCGGCAGGCCTTCGTCTGGGGAGATCGCGTGGTCGGGCTCCAGTTCCACCTCGAAATGGGCGCGGTGAACGTCGCCGATCTCGCCAACGTCGCCGCCGAAGACCTCACGCCTGGCCGTTACGTCCAGACCGCCGAACAGCTCACGCAAACCCCCGCCGATCTGCCCATCGCCCACGCAGCTCTTTTCGCGTTGCTCGATGCGTTGGCGGCGAAGGCGTAGAACCTTTCACCGCATCCGCCGCCGCCGTAGGCCGAGCAGGAGCGCGCCACTGGCGAACAGCAGGCATGAGGTCGGCTCGGGCACGATACGCACGGCGAAATCGTTGCCGCCGGTGAAGGAATTGGTGCCGAGGTTGGCAAAGTAAGTGACCTCTGCCTCGTAGGTCTGGCTGTTCGCGCTGGAGACGAGAAAAACCGTGTCGAGATTTGGCAGAGTAGCGAAGGTGCCGAGAGTCGATCCGCTGTCGCCGTTGACGATGAGGAAGAAGAGATCGCCGACGGACGGGACGTAGCCCAGCGTGAGGTCGAGGATCGCACCGGTCCCGGCATCGGCGTTGAGGTTCACCGCGCCGCTGGTGACTACGCGGTCGTAGGTGGAGCCGGCGGTGACGCCATTGATCTCCATGGCGAGGTGCGCGCCGCTGTTCAGGTTGAGGGCGGCGGTATTGAAGATGGCGGGGCTGCTGCCGGGGGCGAGGGTGCCGCCGTTTTGCACGATGACCGCGCCGACAGTGCCGCTGCCGCCGAGGGTGCCGCCATCCTGCACGGTGACGGCGCCGATGGTGCCATCGACGCGCAGCTTGCCGCCGCTGACCGTGGTGCCTCCGGTGAAGGTGTGGCCGTTGTTAGTCAACGAGAGGGTGCCCGCGCCGGTCTTGTGCAGGGCGAGCGCGCGGGTAGAGCCGTCGCGCAGGATGCCAGCGTAGGTGTTAGCGCCGCCATTGCCGACGGCGAGGGTGTCGGTGCCGCCGAGGCCGGAATTGCTCTCGATGATGGCACTGGTGGAGGCGGAGTTGAGGGCAGTGGTGGCGAAGCTGGTGCCATTGAGCTGCAAGCGGCCCGAGCCGGCGAGGGTGAGCGGGCCGAGGAGGGAGCTGTTATTATTCAGGCGCACGATGCCGTCGTTGATCGTGACGCCGCCGTGGAAGGTGCTGCTCGAGTTGAGCACGAGGGTGCCCGCGCCGGTCTTGGTCAAGCCGCCCACGCCATTGGCGATGAAGTCGATAGTCAGCGTGCCCGCGGTCACATCGAGGGTGCCGCCGTTGCTGTTGAAGGTGAGCGTGCGACCAAAGAAAAAGGTGTTGGCGGTGCGCAGGGTGCCGCCGTTGAAGTTGATGGTCGTGCCGGTGCCGAGCTGCGCGAGCGCCCCGATGCTGGTCACGCCGGCGTTCAGGTAGGTCTGCCCAGTGTAGGTGTTCGTGCCGGTGAGCGTGAGAAGTCCCGGCCCGGACTTGGTGAAGGTGACCACGCCGCCGGCGTTGTTAGTGATGGCGGAGTTGATAGTCAGAGCGCTGTTGTTGTTGACGATCAACTCGCCAGCGACGCCATCGGTGCCGCCGGCAGTGAGGGTGCCGGCCGTGCCGCTGAGGCCGATGGTATGGCTGCCGCCGGTGGTGAGGATGGCTCCGACCGTGGCGACGCGGAGGATTTCCTGGGTGCTCCCATTGCGCAGGTCGATCGTCCGCGCGGTGGCGTCCTTGATATTCAGCGACTGGAGATTGACGGTGGCCGCGGCGGCGAGGGTGACGTTCCCGGTCGAGGCGCTGCTGACGAGCGGGACGGTGCTGCTTCCGCTGACGATCACCGGTCCGGCGCCGCCGAGCGTGGTGTAATCGCCGGCGGTGAAGGCGGTAACATGGTTACTGCCGTTGAGTTTGGCGAAGTCGTTGCCGACGGTGGCCCAGCCCGTATTGATCGCCAGGTTCGTGGGCAGGGTGATAGTCCCGGCGCCCAGGACGAAGTCGAGCGTGCCGCCGGCGTTGCGCGTGAGCGTGCCGCTCATATTGGTGAAATCGTAGCTGCTCGCCCCGAGATCGATGGTGCTCGCGCCACTCGTGACGAGCAGGCCACGCGCGAGCAGAGTCGCGGCGGCGGCGCCGAGCGTGGAGAGCCGCGCGCCGCCCAGGGTGACGGTGTTGCCTGCGGCGAACTTGACACCATTGCTCGAAGTGAAGTCGAGGATCGCATCGCCGCCATTGATGATGGTGTTGCCGGTGACTCCATTGTCTGCCGTGAAACGCAGGCTGCCCGCACCGGACTTGGTAAAGCCGGCGCCGCTCGGATTGATGGTCCGGTCGATGAGAAAGGTATTGGCCGAGTCCTGCACGTCGAGCAAGGTCACGACACCCGAGTTATAGAGCAGAGGATGGGTGCCGAAGCTGTTGAGCGCCGTGCCGATGATCTTCAGCGCGCCGCCGGCGAAGGTGAGCGAGGTATTGGCCCCACCGAGGTTGCGCTCGTCGGCCACGCTGGCGGTGGCGAGCGAAGAGGAAAAGATCGTACCGCCGCTGTAGGTATTGTCGCCCGCGAGTGCGACCACGCCGCTGCCGACGACTTGCAGCACCCCGCCGCTGCCGCGAATCGGGCCACCCAATAGCCAGGAGCCTTGCACATTGCCGCCCACGGTAGCGGTGCCGTTGAGATTGAGCGGAGAAATGAGGACGGCGGTGGAGCCAGCTGTGGAGTTGTTCAAGGCGGCGCCGCTGCCGGTCACGCCTTGGCCGCTGATGGTCAGCGTGGGAAGGTTGAGGAGCGAGATGCCGCCGACTGCGGCGAAAGCCAGGGCGCCGCCGTCCCGCACCGTGATGCTGCTCGTGCTCGCGAGGGCGCTGGCGTTGCCGACAATGAGCGCGCCGGAGTTGACCGTGGTCGGGCCGGTAAAATCGTTGGCGCTCCCGATGCGGAGATTGCCCGGTCCGCTTTTCGTCAGGCCGATGGCGCCGGTGATCTTGCTGTTGATCTGTAGCGAGAAGAATCCGCTGTTGGCGTGGTTGTGAATGATCAGCTCCGAGGTGCCGGAGGTGAGGCCGATGCCGCCGGAGATCGTCTGAACCTGGCTGCCCACGCCCGCGGTGACGAGAAGGCCGCCGCTGGTAATGGTGTTGGTGCCGGCGAGGTTGATCGTCGCGGCGACTGGCGCGTTGAAGCGCAAGCTGTGGGTCGTGCCATTCAAAGGGACCGTCGAAATACCGGTGACGGTCGTGTTATTGCCCGTGCTCCACGTGTCGTTGGTGTAGCCCGCCGGCGCGAGCGCGGTAATATTGCCCGGGTTCGTGCCGTCGCCCGCGCTCACGGCCCAATCCGTGCCTGCGACCGTGGCCCAGCCGCCGAGGATCGTTCCCGCGGTGTTGGCGCTCGTCGTGGTGATCGCGCCGCTGGCCGGTGGGGTGAAGTTCACGGTGCCCGTGGCCTGGCGGGTGATCGCGCCGAGGGTCTGCGTCGTCCCGGCGCCGCCGCTGCTGTTCACGGTAACCGCACTGCCGCCATTGATCGTCGTTGAGGCAAAGGTCTGCAAGGTTGCGCCGGTGGTCTTGCCGATCACGCTCAATGTCCCGTTGCCGAGCACGAGCACGGAGGATGGGTCGATCAGATTGGTGGCCGTCGCCAAGTTGGCAAAGTCGAGCACGAGCGTGCCTGCGCTCACCGTGGTCGGGCCGGTGTAGATATTAGCCGCCGCGCCGTTGAACCGCGCCGTGCCGGAGCCGGTTTTCGTCACGCCAAATCCGCCCGAGACCGCACCGCCCATGAACAGCGTACGGGTCGCGCCGACGTTCCAGGTGTTGGCCGCGCCCAGCACGACAGGAGTATTGACGGTTCCGCTCGCGGTCGCTGCCGTGATTCCATTGTGGATCGTCAGCGGCACGGCGCTGAGGTTGTTGATCGTGTAGTTGTGGTTGGCAAAGTTCAGGGTGCCCACGGTGGTCGCGCTGCCGAGGCTCACGCCGTAGGCGGTGGTGCCTGTAGAGCCCGTGCCGAATGTCGCGTCGTCGGGCGTGGCGTTGCTCCAGCTCGTGATCGCGGGTGTGATCGGATTCCACCAACTGTTCGCTGTCTGCCAGACCCCGTTGCCGTTTAAAGGATTCGGAATTCCAGCGGCATTCGAGTCCCAGATGAGCGAGGCTCCCATGGCGTTTCCGCGCATGAGAATGGCCCCGATGAGCATGCAGGAACAGACGCCAGTGATCGGCCTCAGCTTCCGCCGCCAGAGCGAATGCCAGTGGTGTTCGCGAGTATAGGAGAGCCGTGTATTCATAGGGAGAACTTCCAAACCGCCCAGTGCCGCCGGAATTCCCCCGACCGCGCGTGGCTAGCTTTCTGAGCCCGGAGAGAATGGGAAACTGGTAACCACGTCAAACCCAATACGCGGAATCGCTAAATTTTTGACCGGGCCGCGTCTAGTCGAAGCTCTGCCGGGGATTCTCCCGGAGATACTTCGTGATCGCGTCCATGAACTGCGCGCCGAACTCGTCGAGCTTCTTCGCGCCGACGCCGCTGAGGTTGGTGAACTCGCGCTCGGTCGTCGGGTAGTCGCGCGCCATTTCGCGCAGCGTCACGTCGCCGAAGATGACGTAAGCCGGGACGTTGCGCCCGTCGGCAATTTCCTTGCGCAGCCGGCGCAGGATCTCGAAGAGCCGCTCGTCGCAGGCGATCTCGCCCTTGCGGGTGCGGGCTTTTTTCTCGGCGATGGCGACTGGCTTGGTGAGGGTGATCGGGCGGCGGGTGCGCAGGACTTCGAGCCCGTCTTCGGTCAGCTCGATCGTGGCAAATTTCTCCGCGCTTTGCCGCAGCAGCCCGAGCCGCACGAGTTCGCGGCCGATGGCCTGCCATTCGCCGCGCTTCATCTCCTGGCCGATGCCGTAGGCGGAAACCGTCTCGTGGCCCCACTTGCGCACGGCTTCGGTCGCGCCGCCGGTCAGCACTTCGATGATGTGGTTGAGCCCGAAGCCGAAGCCGCTCTTCTGCCGCACGCGATAGACGCACGAGAGGAGCTTCTGCGCGGCGAGCGTGCCGTCGAAAGTCTCGCGCGGTGTTAGGCAGTTATCGCACGCGCCGCAGCCGCCCTCGGGCCAGTCTTCGCCGAAGTAGCCGAGCAATTCCACACGCCGGCACGAGCTGCTCTCGGAGTAGTGGACCATCTGCTGGAGCTGCGCGCGGGCGTGGCGGCGCTCCTCGGCGTCGGTCTTCTCCTCGATGAAGGCGGTCTGCTTGACCACATCGGCGGCGGAGAAAAGCAGCACGCACTCGCTGGGTAGGCCATCGCGCCCGGCGCGACCGGTTTCCTGATAGTATCCCTCGATGTTCTTCGGCAGGTCGTAGTGCAGGACGAAGCGCACGTTCGGTTTATTGATGCCCATGCCGAAGGCGACGGTCGCACAGATCACGCGCACCTCATCGCGGAGGAAGAGATCCTGGTTCCGCGCGCGTTCTTCGCCGGTGAGTCCGGCGTGATAAGGCTTCGCCGGAATACGATCCTCGGCGAGTCGCTCGGCCACGCTCTCGGTGGCCTTGCGGCTGGCGCAGTAGATGATCCCGCTCTCCCCCGGCCGCCCGCGGAGGAAGGCCAGTGCTTGATCGTAGGGCGAGGCGCGCGGGACGACGCGGTAGGTGAGGTTGGGTCGATTGAAGCTGGCGGTGTAGCAGCGCGGGTCGCGGAGGTGCAGCCGCTCGATGATGTCGCCGCGCACGCGCTCGGTCGCGGTGGCGGTGAGCGCCATCACCGGGACGCCCGGCAGCGCCTCGCGCAGGTCCGCGAGCTGGCGGTATTCGGGCCGGAAGTCGTGGCCCCATTCGCTGATGCAGTGCGCCTCGTCGATCGCGAGCTGGGTCACATTCCACGCGCGCAGATTATCCACAAAACCCGGCAGGAGCAGCCGCTCGGGCGCGGCGTAGAGCAGGCGGTATTCGCCGCGATGCAGTCCGCGGAAACGCGCGCGCGCTTCGTCGCCGACGAGTGTGGAGTTCAGGAAAGTCGCGGGCACGCCCGTCGCGGTGAGCGCATCGACCTGATCCTTCATCAGCGCGATGAGCGGTGAGACGACGACGGTGAGCCCCTCGCGATGCAAGGCGGGGAGCTGGAAGCAGAGCGACTTGCCGCCGCCGGTCGGGAGCAGCGCGAAGACATCGCGCCCTGCGAGCGCATCGTTGATGATCTCCTCCTGCAGCGGGCGGAAGGAGTCGTAGCCGAAGGTCTGCTTCAGCGTGCGGCGCAGATCGGCTCGCGGCATGGCGGGGCTGCTAGCGCCGCGGGGGCGGGACGAGCACGGACTGCATGCCGGCAGCGGTGGCCGCGGCGATGCCGGTGGCGGTGTCCTCGAAGACGAGGCAGCTCTCCGGCGCCACGTCGAGGCGGAGCGCGGCTTCGAGGAAAGGATCGGGCGACGGTTTGCCGCGCTGGTAGTCCTCGGAGCAGACGATCGCCTGGAAGAGATCCGCGATGCCGAGCGCGCGCAGCGTATTCAGCACGATGCGGCGATGCCCGCCGGACGCGACGGCCAGCGGCTTCACGCCGTGATATTGGTGGACCAGCGCCACGACCGGCTCGATCGCCGCGATCTCGTGGCTCATGTCGAGGAAGAGCGCCTCCTTCTGCTCGACCGTCTCATGCACCGGCAGCGAGTAGCCGTGGCGTTCATTGAGAATCTCCACGATGCGGGCCGTGGGCACGCCGCCGAGTTCGTAAAACATCGCCTCCGGGAAGTCCGACGCGTGTTTGCCGAGCGCCGCGCACCACGCCTTGTAATGCGTGGGCATGGTGTCGGCCAGCGTGCCGTCGCAGTCGAAAATGTAGGCGTCGAAGTCGCCGGGGGGGAGAGTCAGGGCGGGCCAGGGATTCGCGTCCATTAGCCCTCGAAGGATCGGACGACCAGCGACGCGTTGTGCCCGCCGAAGCCGAAGCTGTTATTCACCGCCACCTTCACCCTGGCCTCACGCGCCTTCAGCGGTACAAAGTCCAGGTCGCACTCTTCGCCGGGGTTGTGGAGATTGATCGTCGGCGGGATGAGGCCCGTCTGGATGGCTTGCAAACACACGACCGTCTCGACCACGCCCGCCGCGCCGAGCAGGTGACCGGTCATCGACTTCGTGGAAGACACCAGCAGCCCATTCTTCGCGCAGCCGCCGAAGACCGCCTTCACCGCGCGCACCTCCGCCACGTCGCCGACCGGCGTGCTCGTGCCGTGGGCGTTGATGTAATCGACCTCGTGAATGTTCAGCCCGGCCTTGGCCAGCGCGATCTTCATGCTGCGCTGCGCCTGCTCGTGGTTAGGCAGCGGCGAACTCATGTGGTAGGCATCGCTAGTCAGGCCGTAGCCGGCCAGTTCGCCGTAGATGCGCGCCCCGCGCTTCTTCGCGTGCTCCAGCTCCTCGAGGATCACGATCCCCGCGCCTTCGCCCATCACGAAACCATCGCGATCCTTATCCCACGGGCGCGACGCCGCGGTCGGGTCGTCGTTGCGCGTGGACATCGCCTTCATCGCCGCAAAGCCCCCGATCCCCAGCGGCACGATCGCCGCCTCGCTGCCACCCGCGATGAACGCATCCGCATCGTCGTCGCGAATCATGCGCCACGCTTCCCCCAGCGAATGCGCACTCGTGGCGCACGCCGAGACCGGCGCGTAGTTTGGCCCCTGCATGCCGTATTCCATCGAGACCATGCCGCTCGCCATGTTACTGATCAGGCTCGGGATCATGAAAGGCGAGAGCCGGCCCGGGCCGCGCTGCATCAGGATGGTGTGCTGATCGGAAGTCGTCTGCAGGCCGCCGATGCCGCTGCCGATGATGCACCCGAAGCGCTCCGGGTCGTCCGTCGGCCCGGTCAGCCCGGCGTCCGCCATGGCTTGCTTCGCCGCCGCCACCGCGAGGTGGGTAAAGCGATCCGAGCGGTGCACATCCTTCGGCGTCTTGAAGTGCTCGACCGCATTAAAGCCCCGCACCTCGCCGGCGATCTTGCACTTGTAGTCCGTGGCGTCGAAGTGGGTGATCGGGCCGATGCCGCTGACCCCATTCACGAGGTTGTTCCAGAAAGTGGGCAGGTCGTTGCCGACGGGGGTGACGACTCCCATTCCAGTGACGACGACGCGGCGAGGATGACTCATAAGGGCGGCCAAGAGAACGGAGAACCGCCCGCGTGGCAAATGGAAATTCACCCCCTTCGCCGGGGCGCGCGGCGGGGGAAAAGGGGCGCGCATTTGGCCCTCGCGGGGCCGACCCGATCTTCCTCCTTCCACCGCCCACGCCGGATGATCCCAGGGCCTCCGCGCCCGCTTCTTCGCCCGGTAGGAGTTCGACCAGCGCTCCTTCCTCGCAGTGTTCACGTGATCTGCGGTTTGCGAGCAGGCTTTGGGGACGCGGCGTTTGAGGTCGCCGGGCGCGATTAGCCCAGAGTCCCGGACGATGTGCGGGAGCCACGTCGGGAGGTTTTCAGAAAACTCCACGAATCGCTTCTGCGAGGTCTGGCTCGCCTCGGCCTACCTCGTCTTGTCCTGGTCGAACTTCGGAGGCGCCGGCGCCTTGAGGAGTGTGGGGGCGGCGATGACGGCGTAGTTCTTCGGCGGCGTCGGGCTGGTGCTGCGGTTCTGTGTTTCGATGGAAATCTCGCGGACGCGCCAGACGGGGATGCTGACTTTCTGTGCGGGGCTTTCGCCGGTGAGGATGCCGCTTTCAAACACCGCCTCGCCATCGGCGAAGATGCGGAAGCTGAGCGCGGCGGTGCCGCCGAGCGTGGCGTGTGCGCCGACGAGGCACTCGAACCGCTCGTAGGTCTTGAGCGGGATGGCGTAGGTGACGCGGCAGCCGGTGCCGAGACCGAGGCCGCGCTCGAAGGTCTGCGCCTTGGTCGCGCCGTTCTCGACGATGTGGAGGGCGAGCGGGCGTTTGGTCGCGCCGTCTTCGAGGATCGCGTTGCGCACCGGGAAGCCGAAGTAGGGGTTCGAGAAATAGCTGAACTGCGGGAAGTAGGATTGGTTGATGACTTCGAGCGGGGTGAGCGCGGCGACATCGACGGTATCGAGCCGAGCTTTTTCGTCCGGCTCGAAGCGGCTCTTCGCCACCGCGAGGATGCTGTAGAGCGCGTCGGCGGCCACTTGCGCGTCCATGGTCGCGGCGCGGCGGCGGCCCGCGTCGATCGCGGCGTCGTCCTTGCGGAAGACACCTTGCAAGATCGGGATGACTTGCGCGCGGGCGTTGCGGATCGCGGCGTGGAGCCGCTCGGTGAGGTGCATCACGGCTTCCTCCGGGGTGGTGCCGAGGAGTTGCGGGCGATAGCCGGCGAGGTCGAGCTGGAGCGTGCCGCTTTCGATCAGGCCGTGCAGCGGGCGATTCTTGTATTCGTCGGGCACGGGGATGAGGTCCTGCATGAAGCCGTGCTGATTGTCGCCGGGCATGGAGTGCGCGGGGCTGCCGCAGTCTTCGAGGAAATGCAGGAGGCACCCGGCGTAGCGCGAGGCTTCGTCGAGCTCGTTGGCGCGTACGCTTTCCACGGCCTTGGTGAAGTAGTGGAGCATTTGCGCATAGTTGTGCTCGCGGCTGTGCGGCTCGTGCGTGAAGAGGTCGCCATTGGGCAGGATGACGAAGCGCCCAATGGTTTTTTTGTTCGCCGCGGCTCGCGCGAGGTCGGGGATCATGCAGTCGAACTCGATGAGCGTCTGGCGCTGGCCCGCGAGGAGTTCGCGCTGCCAGGCGGGCAGGGAATCGAACGCCGCCTCGGTGATCGCATGATGCATCGGCCCCCACGCCTGTGCGCACGGAAGTGCGAAAAAAGCGACGCTGAGGATCGGCAGCAGCCGGAGAGCGAGACGGGGGAGTTTCATACGCGGCGAAATTCCCGCCCGCCCGCCCGCGTGTCAACGCTCACGACTTCGGCCAGTCGGCCGGCATCCACTCGGGCAGCGACTTGATGGAATCGCGTGCGGCCGTGCTCGTCGGCACGCCCCACGCCTCGAAGAATGGGCCGAGATTTTTTCCTGCGGCGCGGGAGAAACGGACGAGCCACTGGTCGCGCTCTTCGTCGTCATTCTTCGGGCGTTGCTCTTTCGGCAGGTCGCGGTATTCGGCGAAGACTTTCTTGTAAGTCTCCCAGCCGAACGCGGTGCGGAGCTGGTGATACATCGTGAGCGCGAGAAACGGGTCGCTCTTCCAACGCGTGAACTTATCGCTCATCCCGAGGTAGCCGCGCAGGCGCTTGTCCACCGCGTCGGGTTTCATCGCGTCGTGGCCTTGGCCGGGCGGTTTGCCGCAGAGCGTTTCCATGACGTAGAGGGAGAAAAGATTGCAGGTGACTTCGGTGGTGCCGTCGAAGGTCCAGTCAGGCTGCTGGTGATTGTGGCCGAGTTCGTGGAAGTGGCCCCAGGTGCCGGCTTTCATCGCTTCGAGCGAGACGGTGGCGTCCACGCTCTTGTCGAGCAGGGTCATGATCGGGTAGCCGCTATGCATGTAGCCGGCGGAGATTTGTGTGTCGGGGACGATGCGCTCGGGGCGCTTGCGGTCGCGCGGGATGGCGATGAGGTCGGCGTTGGCGTCCTGCACCTGATCCCAGAATTTCATCAGCGCCTCAGGATCATCGAGCTGGCGGATCTTTTCCGAAGGAACGCTGAGGATGATCTTTTTCGTCTCCAGTTCGGCCCACGGCGCGGGCGCGTTGCGGAGTTTGGTCTGCCACTCCAGGAGACTCGTTTGGCCGAGGATGTAGCGCGGTGATTCTACGGCGCCGGCGATGGCGAGGAGCGTTTTTCCGGGCGCGAATTTTTCCGGGACGTCGATGTAGATCAGTCCGCCGAAGGGATTCGCGGCGGCGGTGATGGCGGCCTTGATCGGTTCGCGGCGCGAAATCTCGGGAGCGCGCTGCCATTTTTCGAGATGCCACAGGTGATCGGTGTGGCAGCCGATGCGGACGCCGAGGCCTTTGTCGGCCAGCGCGGGCGGGACGGCGACGCGGATGAGTTCGCCGGGCGCGGCGTAGAGGCCGGTGCTCTGCCAGCCGGGCACGCCGGTGTCGATACTCACGGTTTGGTTCGGAAGACGCGGGGCATTTTTCGGCACGGCACCGGGGAAGGAATCGGCGGCGGGATGCGGGCGGATCAGCTCGGGCTTCGTCTGCTTCAGCGCCTCGATCTGTTGCGTGACGATGAGGCGAGCGAGGGCGTTGTCGGCGGCGAGTGGTTTGTCGGGGCGGGGGAAATCGACGGTGATATCCGCGGTGTTGAGCGAGGCGAGTCGTGGCAGGAAGATCTTGTCGTCCGGCGGGAGCGCACGCAGCGCATCGGCGAGGGTGCTGCCGGCCTGGGTGAGTTGATCGGCCGAGAGCGCGGTCTTGGCGAGC
>Ga0209181_10008862_pt1 | contig 13393 bp, 15 predicted proteins | sample MAT05_FD_187208 | JGI IMG/M metagenome (GOLD analysis project Ga0209181, IMG submission 187208) | Freshwater microbial communities from Lake Fryxell liftoff mats and glacier meltwater in Antarctica - MAT-05 (SPAdes) (version 2) | ecosystem: Environmental > Aquatic > Freshwater > Ice > Liftoff... | reverse complement strand
TCGCGAGAGGATCGGCCGCCTTCTGCTCACAAGCCTGCCCGGCCCTTGCTGTGGGGGCAAGGCAGGCGGCCACGACGACCAGCAGCGCGCCAGTCGATTGGCGGCTCATCGCGTCACGCGCTCGTTGTACAGCAGCGCTGCGCCGATGTCGTTCGGGATGAACGCAATTGCCTTCCCTGCGGCCGACAATACGTTACCGGAGGCGACCGCTGTCACGACGACACTGGTGCCGATTTCGACGGACGAGTTGCCCGCCAGCTTCACAGATGCGCGCAGGCCGTCGGCAGTACGTTCCAGAACCCAGGTCGTGCCGCCGACGGAGGTCTCGACCGCGCGCACGGTCAGGTTCGCGCCCGACGCGACGATTGCGACGGGCGCTGCCGACAGCACACCGATGGGCAGAGCCGACAACGCGCTCGCCGCCGAGGCCTGCGAATTTGTCTGCGCGTGCGCGTTCACCGAGAACGCCGCAACGACGATGACAGCAAGTATGAAGAAAGCTGGGGAAGCGGACATGAAAGCACCTGTCGGAAGTTGGAGAAGAGTCGACACGACTGTCGCTGCTGCGTGTTGCACTGCTGTTTCATCGGTGAGCCTTGCTGTTTCGTTTGTTGACCGAACAACTGATACATTCCGGTGCGCCGCGTGAAACACGCACGCGACCGGCGGCGGCCAGACTGGCGACGCTTGAGCACTCGGCCCGAGCCACACTACTGGGTGTACGCCTGGTCTCTCGTCGTCTGCTTCTGTCCACCTTGCTGCTCGCGGACCAAGCGGTCCTCGGATCGATCCGGGTCACGGCGCCGCCGACCGCCGGACCGGCGACGTCGATCGTGATGCCGCGCTGGTCCTGCAGCACGGCGGCCAACGCCTGTTCGATGCCGCGCGCGGCATCGGCGGCGGCGATCGCGGCGCAGGTGGTCAGCGCCAACGCGAGCGTGGCGAGCACCTGGCGTACCGTGCGCTGGCGGACATGGGAGAACTGCATGATGTGGTACCGGGTCGGAAGCCGAAGAGAAATAACTTCGTTGACGCCCGGGTTTCGTCATCGTTGCGCATCGCTGTGCCTTGTGTGTCGTTTGTGTCGTCTGTGTCGTAGGGGGCGGGCGTGGGTCAACGTTGACCGCGCCACGCCTCGAGCTGCTGGCGAACGCGCGCCAGCTCGCGCGGCGGCTCGCGTCCGGCCGAGGTCTCCTCTTCGAGCTGGCTCGCGAGCTCGTCGACGACATTGCGACCGTCGGGGCGCGCGCGCCCCGTGTCGGCGCCCAACTCGAACCGGGCCAGTGGGTCGAACTGAAGAACCAGACCGCCAGCAAGATCATCGTGCGCCTCGACCGCATCGACGGCATCGCGGCGCCCTGAAGAGCCAGTCTTACCGATATCGATCGATCTCAGCTTGAGTCCAGCGCCGAAGCGCCGGCCAACGATCCACAGTGCCACACCGCCCAGGTGCGTTCGCACCGATGGTGCGGGCGGCTGTGCATGGTCACGGGCGAGCGCATGGCTGAGCGATCCACGCGCTGTGCTTCGGTGCCATCAGACTGCTATGGCAGCGACCGCATTGACGACTTGATTGCGCCCGGACTGCTTGGCCCGATACATTGCCGCGTCGGCGCGCCGGATCGCGGCTTCGGGCACCTCGGACTGCGCATGCGCCTCCGCGACGCCGATGCTGATCGTCACGCGCGGCTGGCCGGAGGCAGCAACCTGCAGCGTCAGGCGTTCTGCAAGCGCACGGGCCTCCACCAGTCCGATGCGCGGCATCAGCACACAGAATTCCTCGCCGCCCCAACGCGCGACAAAATCATCAACCCGCAAGCCATCGCGCAGCGCCTGCGCTATCCGCTTGATGACCCGGTCCCCTTCAGCGTGTCCGTGCTGGTCGTTGATCGCCTTGAAGTGGTCGATGTCGACCATCATCAACACGTACGGGTGGTCCCCCTCCAGCGAGCGAGCGTGCACTTCGTCGAGGTAGCGCATGAGGCCACGCCGGTTGGCGGTGCCTGTCAGCGCATCGGTGCGCGCCTCAGTCGTCAAGTGCTGCAGCACGCGAACCAGGATCAGCCGCAGCTGCAGGAGATTGACCAGGCCCCCGACGAAGAGCACGAGTATTGCCAACGGCAAGTTCAGGTGCTCCAGCGTATCGATCAGCACGCTACTGACATTGCGCGGCGTGCCGCCTGGCGCCCGGGACTGCACGTACAAAAGCAGTCCGATCGCGAGCACCAGCCAGAACGCCGCGAACTGCCCCTCGGTATCGCGCCAACGCCCTGAGGCAAGCGCCGCCATCGACCAGCCCAGCGCATGCACGAAGAACTGTGCAGCGACCAGCGCGATAAGCAGTGTTTGCTCAGTCATCGAAATGCGCGACTTATGGCGATGTTGAGGCGTCCGAAGATCGCGGTGACCTGCCAAAGACGCGTGGGTTTCCTCATTCGCAGATGAGTTCGTGGGAGCAAGCGGTTCATTGTTGATAGAAGTAATAGCAGCCAACGAGACTGCTCGGGGCTCGCCCGTTTTGTTCGGTCATCAGCACAGCGGTCCTTCCGGAACCGAGCGGGACCTCGCACGAGCGAACGCCGTCACTGGTCGCGCAAGTCATTGGCCTGCGAAGCTGCCCCTCGATTCCGGCCCGCGCCCTTGCGTGATCGGCGTTGACGATCAGCGAGAACCCGACGCCCATGCCCACACTCTGCGGATAGACCTGCGAAACGGACCACCCGAGCACCTTCGTCGGCGACCTTGGAGTGAAGGCGGCGTCGGACGCGCTGCGGTCGAATCGCGTCTCGAAGTAGTTCGCGAGCCGCGACATCCGCACAGCGTCGTCTTTCCAGTCGAGCCATGAGTCTTGGCACAGGGCGAGCCGTTGGAGCTGGGCATCATCAGCCACGCGGGCGACTGCAGATCCTGCGAATGCAACAAGCAGTGTGGAGAGGGTGAACGCAAGGGCGCTGGCAAAGGCTCTCATGTCTTGGTGATCCTGTTCAGCTGTAGACCCCTCCATGGTTGACAGGCTGCGTTTCATTCAAGTTTCTCGATCCGGACCCAATTGATTCAATGGTTGTATGGCGGTACTCGTCGCCCGGCCAAGCGGTACGCTGCGCACATCAACCCATACGCAACAAATGAAACCCGTGCGGTCACGGCATGAAACGTGATCGAGACCCGCGTTGGCCACAGTCACGGCATTCGCTCACCGAACGCCCCGACCATGCCACCCGCTCCGAACCCTAATGCGTCAACATGCGCCGTTTTCGACCGCGCCCGCAACGGCGTGGCAATCGTGCTGCTGGTCAGCGCAGGCAGTGCCGCGCTGATCGCTCATCAGCACCACCGCATCGCCGCGCCGGCGCCGACGCCACCGCGCCAATTGATTGCGACACCGGTCGCAACAACCGTCGAGGTGGCGCCGCGTGTCGCGCCGCTGGCGCAGGTGCCGACCGGACGGATCGCAATCGTCGGTGACCGGATCGACATCGACATCCGCGCGATGCCGCTGGGCGAGGCCGCCCGGCAACTCGCGGTCGCGACGGGAACCCCGCTAGACGGCATCGAGGCACTGCGCGGCGCGTCTGGCCAGTCAACCCTCAAATGGCAGGGCCCTAGCGCCAGCGCCAACGCCGCGTGGCAACAACTGCTGTCGGCCGATGTGAACTATGTCGTGCGATGCGTCGAGCGCGCCTGCGTCGTGCGTGTGCTGGGCTTGATCGCGGCGTCGCCACTCGAGCGTTCTGTGCCGGCGAGTGCCGTCGCCGCGGCCAGCTTCACCTTGCCTTCCACTACGGCGGCGGCCGCGGCTTCCGCTGTCGCGCCCTCGCCGGACCCGCCGGGCCTGTTCCCGTCGGACGGCTGAGCCGACCGCATCCGTCTTTCACCCTCACTCGTCCAACCGGAGCCCTACCCATGACCGATTACGTCGCCGCCACCTTGCAGAACCTGTTACGGCGCAGCCTCGCGTTGCCAATCTCGCCGGCCGCGCCGCAGCCAATGCCCGCGGCGCGATTGCGCGATGAACGCGACAACCGCGAAATGCAGCCGATGCTCTTTCGCAGCGAGGGCTTCGCCGAAGACCTGTTCGATTCGTACCCGTCCCACTGAATTTCAAATCCGCGAGAACCCACCCCGAAAGACTCTCATGAAGAAACACTCACACAATTCGACTTCAGCGCATTCTGCAGGTTCAGCATTGCGCGCCCTGGCCGCCGCCAGCCTTTGCGCGGCTGCCGCGCTCTGCGGCCCGGCATTTTCCGCCACCGTGGTCTACAACTACACCGGTGTTGTCGATTACGACGAAGCCGACCGCGGCTGGGCGGCATTCGCCGGCCAGTTCACCTTCGAAGTCACCGCCGTCGACCAGATCGCTGACCCGAGCACTGCCGCCTACAAGATGAGCGGCTCGCCTTACGGCATGAACGTCGTGTTCGACGGTAGCAGCACCTTTAGCTTCAGCAACTTCTTCGACATCCTGGTCTCCAACAACCTCGGCGGCGCGGACCAGTTCGGCGCGCTGGCGCAAAACGCGGGCTCGCCCGATTCGCTCGGCGTCACCCTGTACGACTACACCCAAGCCGTATTCGCCAGCGACGCACTGCCGCTGCCGAGCGGCGGGCTGACGTTGGCGATGTTCGGCTGGTCGGAGTTCAAGTACGAATCGAGCGGCAGCATGCTGAATGGCCGCCTCACCGGGCTGAGCTGTGTCGCCGGATGCGATGCGACCAGCGTGCCGCCCGCGGTGGTGCCTGAGCCTGCAACGTATGCGCTAGTACTCGCCGGCCTGGGCCTGCTCGGCTGCATGCAGCTGCGCAAACGCGCGTTCTGATCACCCACATCCTCGAACGACTCTCGCTCGCCGCCTGCGCCGCACTCGCCGTCCCCAGCGCGCAGGCGTAGGCCACGATCGACCAGAGCAAGGCGCTGGCCAGCAACGTCAGCCCAAGCGACTCGCCCGGGTTTCCGATCACCCTCGGCTGAGCGTCAAGCCGGGAGGCGGCGCCGACAACAAATGCGACATGGCTTGCGCGCCCATGAAACGCGTATGCAACCCACGGTAAGCACCATTGCTGTCAGCTCATTTCGAGCCTCAACCCCTTCTTTGGAAAACCTGAAAATGAAATTCGAAAACGCCTTCTTCGCTGTGCTGCTGGCCAGCACGCTCGGCCTCTTCGCGACGGTCTCGGCGCATGCGCAGGCAGCGATCGATCAGAATCGCGCGCTTGCCGGAACAGTGAACCCGACCGACACGCCGGGCTTCCCGATCACGCTCAGCGTGCCAGGCTCGTACAAGCTCACCGGCAACCTGGTTGTGCCGGCGGGCCTGAACGGCATCGAAATCATCACCGAGGGGGTGACGATCGACCTGAACGGATTCCGTATCGCCAGCGGCGGCGTCTGCACACGCAACGGCTTCAGTTACGCCGTCACCTGCAACAACCCGGCGATGGGCAAATATGGCATCTACGTGGCAGCGAGCGTTGCGTCGGTGATCCGCAACGGCACGATCCAGGGGTTTGAGACAGGGGTGCAGTTGGAGGGTGGTGTCGTCGAATCGCTTGTCGTCAAGCACAACAACACCGGCATACTCGTCAACAGCTACAACGCCGCAAGCCGCGCGACTGGCATCACGGCGGAGATGAACCAGACCGGCATCTTGATGGGCTGGGGCATGATCGAACGCTCGGTCGCCACCGCGAACCAGGTCGGCTTCGCGGGTGCCACAACCGCCAGCAGCTCTGTCGCCGAGAGCCACACGACCCTCAACGCGATCGGCATCCGGGATGCCGCCATCCGCGCCAACCGTGTCATCGCCAACAAGGTCGACTTGAGCGGCACGGTGGCATTCTGACCCGGTCGGGGGTTTGGCAGCAATGTGCGCGCAAGCTCCAGTGTCTTCGTTGGTATAACCCGCGCTCGCGGTCGCGATCACGTTCGCCGGCCCGAAGTCAAGGCATTGCATGAACGAAGACGGACTCGGACTGGTGTGGTCGACCGCCCATTGGGGCGATGCAGAGTCGACCCTGCCCGAACTCGACAACGCACTGATGAAGCTGCTGCTCGAGAACATCGCGACCCGCGTCGCGGTGGTCGACATCGATCGCCGCTACAGCTACGCAAACCGAGAGACGCTGCGCTTCATGGGGCTCGCGCCTGAGCAGGTCATCGGCCGGCACATGTCGGAGGTGCTCGATGCCGGTGTCTACAACAACCTGATCCCGCTGTTTGACCGCGCGTTCGCCGGCGAATCGCTGCACCGCCGTGGCTGGGCCGATTACGCGAAACAGGGCCGGCGCTACCGAGAGCAGTGGTACGTGCCCTACCGCCCCGGCGGCGGGCCGGTGCAGGCGGTCGTGGTGTGCGGGCTAGACCAGACGGAGCAGCGCCTGGGTGAAGACGCACTTGCCCGCAAGCAGGCCGAGTTGCGGACCAGCGAGGCGCTGAAATCAGCGATCTTCGACCATGCACTCGCTGCGCTCGTGTCGACCGACGCTTCAGGTCGCATCGTCGAGTTCAACCCGGCGGCCGAGGCGATGTTTGGTCACGGTCGCGCGCAGGTGATGGGGCGGGCCGTCAGCGACGTGATGATCCCGGTGCGCTTTCGCAGCGCGCACGAGCACGGCATGCAACGCATGCAGGCTGGCGAGCCGGCGCGCGTCATGGGCAAACGGCTCGAGATGCACGCGCTGCGCGCCGACGGCAGCGAGTTCCCGATGGAGATGGTGCTGTGGCGCACCGACGCCGAAGGCGCGGTGTTCTACACCGCATCGATCTCTGACCTGTCCGAGCGCTTCGAGGCCGCGCAGCAGATCGAGCGCCAGCGGGAGGCGCTGCGACAAAGCGACAAGCTGACAGCGATGGGCAGCCTGCTGGCAGGTGTCTCGCACGAGCTGAACAACCCGCTCGCCATCGTGATGGGCCGCGCCAGCCTGCTTGAAGAAAAATGCGAGGACAACCCGGCGCTGATGCATGACGCACAGCGCATTCGCGAGGCCGCTGACCGCTGCGGGCGCATCGTGCGCACCTTCCTGAACATGGCCCGCAGCAGACCGGCCCGGCGCACGGTATTTGCGCTGAATCAGGCGGTGCAGGCGGCGGCCGACATGCTCGGCTACGCCTACCGCAGCCACGACATCGAGCTGCACCTGGCGCTCGACGCCGGCCTGCCCGAGATCGCAGCCGACGCCGACCAGGTCTGCCAGATCCTGCTGAACCTGCTCGTGAATGCGCAGCAGGCGCTCGCGGTGGTAGAGCGGCCGCGCGTTGTTGAAGTGAGTACGGGTGTCCACGAAGGCGCGAAGGTCTGGCTGCGCGTCACTGATAACGGCCCGGGAATCGCGCTCGCAGCGCAGGCGCGGATCTTCGAAGCTTTCTTCACGACCAAGGCCGAAGGCATGGGCACCGGCATGGGTCTGTCGGTCTCGCGCGCGCTGGCCCGCGAGCTCGGCGGCGAGCTCACGCTCGAAGCGGCTCGCGGCACCTTCCGGAACCTTGACAGCAGCGGCCACAGCGGCGGCGCCACGTTCCTCCTCACGCTACCGATAGCCGATGCCCGCGCGTTGCGGCCGTTCACCGCCACGTTGCCGGGGGCCGGTTGCGACGATGTCGTCGACCAAAGCCGGGTGCTCGTCGTTGACGACGAGGCTGAGCTGGCCGGCGTTATGCGCGAAATGCTGGAAACCGCGGGCTATGAGGTCTCGACAGCCGAATCTGGCGCAGTTGCGCTGGAGCTGCTCGATGCGGCACGTTTTGACGCTGTCGTGTCGGACCTGCGCATGCCCGACATGGACGGCGCGGTGCTGTGGCGCCACATCTGCGAGCGGCACCCCACATTGCGGGGCAGGTTGCTGTTCGTCACCGGCGACACCTTGTCGCCTGATGCGGCAGAGTTCTTGCGAGTCTCAGGCTGCGAAGGCCTGGACAAGCCGTTCGGGAAGGCGGACTTGCTCGCCAAGGTGGCCGATTTGCTGCAGTCTGCGCAAACGGCAGCCCCCGACGCCTTCGGGCGTTGATGGCTCTGACGACGCTTGCTACCGCAGAAAAATTGAAACGAGCCGGCCTCAGTGCAGAAGCCACGTTGATACGAACGGCGCAGACAGTGGCGAACTCCCGTGCAGCCCGCACGCCACCGTAACTGCTTGAGGCCGACATGCGTACACCGCTTGAAGCGAACACCGATCGCCCGATGCAGCCGATAGACTCTACCCACCGCCAACTCTCAGCTGGATCTGCATCGATGCATCAGGCAGCTGATCAACCGGCTCCGACTGTTATTGTCGTCGACGACGAACCCGAGTTGCGTTCGCTGCTGGCCGAGTACTTCGGCCGCCACGGCTTCTCGGTACGGACTGCGGCCGATGCGGTCGCCGCGCGCGCACTGGTCGCCGAACAAGCGCCATCGCTGGCGATCCTCGACATCAACATGCCCGGCGAGAACGGCCTTTCGCTGGCGCGCTGGCTGCGCGAGTCGCACCCGCGCACGGGTCTGGTGATGCTGACGACAGCGGGCGAGTCGATCGACCGCATCGTCGGCCTCGAACTGGGTGCGGACGACTATCTGCCCAAGCCCTTCGAGATGCGCGAGTTGCTTGCCCGCGTGCGCGCCGTGTTGCGACGTGCCGACGTCACCGCAGCGGCGTTGTATGCGGCAGCAGCTCCGGCACCTGCGGCGGCTGCGCTGACAAGCGCCACGCGCCGCGTCGCGTTCGGCGCCTGCCAGCTCGACCTTGACGAGCGGCGCCTGCTCGCAGCAGATGGCGCCGACATCGAGATCAGTGCGGCCGAGTTCGATTTGCTGGCGCTGTTCGCCCGCCACCCGAACCGGCCCCTCAACCGCGACCAGATCATGGAGCAGGCGCACAACCGGGGCTGGGATGTTTTCGACCGCTCGATCGACCTGCGCATCATGCGATTGCGCCGCAAGATCGAGCGCAACCCCGACAAGCCGGAGCTGATCAAGACGGTGCGCAACGTCGGCTATGTCTTCGTGCCCGCGAGCGTGGCCGTGTCGCTGCCCTGATCACGTTCTGGCGAGCGCCTTGGCTCCCTGCGGCACCTGAGGGGCTTCGATCATCGTGCGACTGACGACACCGTACATCTCGGCCCAAGCTGCGCGCGTGTCAGGGGTGAATGCATCACCGAGACCTTGTTCTAGCGTCAACAGCAGCGCGCTGCCGACGGTGGGGTAGTGCGCGTCGACGACGCCATATCCGCGGTGACGCGCCCCGAGCTTCTGTAGCACGGGGCTCAGCGCGTCGGGCCGATCGAGCAGGCCGACGGCCGCGCCGATCATCGTCATCAGGCGACCAGCCGGTTCAGGCGCAGTGAGCGTCCGCGGCTGAGCACGCATCCGCCATGGCTGCGGCCTGTGCGCGCTGCGCTGCAGCTTGTCTCCCGCCGCTGTCGGCTGGCCGTGGCCGTGCGTAGGCTGCGCCCCATGCTGAACATCGAACACCTGACGAAAAGCTTTGACGGCGGCAAGACCTGCGTCGTCGACGACATCAACCTGAACTTGACGCCCGGCGTGCTTGGTCTCATCGGCCACAACGGCGCCGGCAAGACAACGCTGATGCAGATGATTGCCACGCTGGCCAAGCCCAGCAGCGGCCGCATCCTGTTCGACGGCGTGGACATCGCAAAGAAGCCCGAAGCCATGCGCCGGCGGTTGGGCTATCTGCCGCAGGACTTCGGCGTCTACGCCAACCTCACCGCGCTGGAGCTGCTGCAGTACTTCGCCGCGTTGAAGGGGGTGCGCGATCCGGCTCGCATCCGTCGTCTGCTCGAACAGGTCAATCTGCACGAGCAGGCGAACCGCATCGCCAGCAGTTTTTCTGGCGGGATGCGCCAACGCCTGGGCATCGCACAGGCGTTGCTGAACGAACCCGATGTGCTGGTGGTCGACGAACCCACCGCCGGCCTGGACCCCGAGGAGCGCTTGCGCTTTCGCCAACTGCTGGCCGAGATCGGGCATACCCGCCTGGTCATCGTGTCCACCCATATCGTGTCCGATGTCGAAAACATGGCCGAGTCGCTCGCCATCATGAACCGCGGTCGGCTTTCGGCCTACGCCACGCCAGCTGAGCTGCTGGCCCGCGCCGCAGGGCGGGTTTGGGCCGGCAGTCTCGCCGTGCAGGACTACGAGCGTGAACCGCCGCAGGGCCAGCTGCTGCAGAAGCAGCGCAGCGCCGGGTGCGTACAGCTGCGCGTGGCGCACGACCAGCAACCGTTCCGCGGCGCCCAACTGGTGTTGCCGCGCCTGGAAGAGGCGTTGATGGCGCTGCGCTATGCGGTGGCCGCATGAGCAGCGCTCTGCAACTCTGGGCTCTGGTGCGCTGCGAGCTACAACTGCGCAGCCGCCGTGCTTCCACTCTGGTGGTACTGCTGGGCGTGCTGGCCATCACCTGGCTGATGCTGGCCGACCCGGCAGGCGGTTATGCGCTCATCGGTGTCGACAAGCAGCGCCTGCGCTATTCCAGCGAAACCCTGGCCTGTGGCTCGGCCAGCCTCGGCGCCGTGCTTTTCAGCCTGGCCGGCTTTTACCTGTCGCGCGGTCGCACGCAGGAAGACCTGCGCATCGGAATGGCCGGCGTGCTGGCGGCCTCGCCGCTGAGCTCGCGCACTTTGCTGCTCGGGCGCTGGCTGGGCGCGCTGTGCTATTTGCTGCTTCTGGGGCTGGCTCTGCTGCTCGGCACCCTGGCGCTGCACGCGCTGCGCGGTGAAGGTCCGATCCATCTCGGTGTCTATCTGCAGACCTATGCACTGATGCTGCTGCCGCCGCTTCTCGCCGCCGCCGCATTTGCGCTGCTGGCCGACGCCTGGTCACCGCTGATGGGCCGACGCGGCGACGTCGCTTACTTTTTCTTCTGGGTCTGCTTGCTCGCCCTGCTGCCGCTGCACGAGCCAAAGCCGGGCGCGCCGCTTACGCCGCTGCTGCTCTTCGACCTCAGCGGCCTGGCCTCGGCCATCACGCAACTGGCCACGCTGCTGGGTACCAGCAGCATCAGCATTGGCGGCTCCGACTTCAAGGCCGAGCTCGGCCTGCGCGACTTCCCTGTCGGCATGTGGACCGCTGAACTGACCGCGCTGCGCTTGAGCAGTGGCGTGCTGGCACTGCCCCCGCTGCTGCTGGCGTTCGCGGTCTTCCACCGCTATGCACCGGAGCGCATGCGCGCCAGCGGCCGAGAGGGCAAGCGTTCGCGCCTGTCAGGCCTGGTACAGCGTCTGCTGTCGCCGCTGACCCGTGCAGCCGCGCGTCTGCTGCCGCTTGCCGCCCGCTTGCCGCTGCCGGCCGTGGCCGCGACCGCCGCCGAACTGCTGCTGAGCCTCATCACGCAGCCCGTGGCCCTGCTCTGGCTGGGCTTGGCGTGGACAGGGGCTGCGGTTGCCGCGCCGGATGAGCGCTGGGCCTGGCAGGCCGGCATTGCGCTGGGTTGGGGCCTCTGGGCCGCTGAGCTGGGCGCTCGCGATGCGCAGTGCAGCACCGCGTCTCTGGGGGCCAGCCTGCCCGGTGGCGCTGTGCTTCGTCAGCGCAGCCGCTGGGCTGCGGCCTTCGCCCTCGGCCTGCTCGCCCTGCTGCCGCTGGCCCTGCCGCGCGGCGCTGCAGCGGTGCTCGCCTGCGTGACCGGGTTGGCGATGCTGGCCGCACTGGCCAGCCTGCTCGGTCGCCTCACGCAAGGGTCGCGGGCTTTCCTCGCACTCTTCATGGTCTGGATGCTGATGGCGGTGCAGGTGCGTCATGAGGCCTGGCTGGACCTGCTGGGTTTCAATGGACAGGCACAGGCGATGCAGACAGCCGTTGCGCTGCTCGCCGCTGTGCTGCTGCTGGGGGCTGACGGCGAGAGGCGACGCTGAGCCGCAAGATTACGCTCGGGTCGCATCGCCAAGCTTTGGCGCGGCGCTGACGCAGGGGCGGATCGCTATCAAGCCCAACGAATGAAGTTGCGTCTCAAGCTCTGCGACGTTACTCCACGGAAGAATGGGCGAATTCTTTCTCTCGTCCGGTGGGTTGGCGAGGAGGCCGTCCGACCAGCCGCCGAAACCAACAAGCGGAAGCAGCGGTCGCTTGTGCAGCCAAGCCAAGCAAACTTCGGAAATGGTGCCGGCTCGGCCGCCAATGACCAGGCACGCGTCTCCGGCAAGGGCCATGAGCAGGTTGCGCGCGTCGCCCATGCCGCAAGGCACCACCACTGTTGCAGGCCAGTCGGGCGGCGGCATTTCGTCGGGAGGCACAATGCTCAGCACCATGCCACCAGCAGCAATAGCTCGCACCGCGGCCACTCGCGTCGCCGGACTTCCACAGCCGCTGACCAGGGTGATGCCGAGTCTCGCCAGAAGTGCACCGGCTTCGCCAGCGAGTTCGTAGGCTGAAGACCCAGGCTCAGCACTGCCGAGCACGCAGACTTGAGGGCGTCTGATGGATATCTGCTGAGCGGATGTCATGGGGTCCTGTCCTGGGCGAGCAGCTGCTGATTGAAGTGGTCGATCACGGCATGAGCAGCAGGCTGCACCTGCATGGCCCGGCGCGTTGAGCTTATCAACCGGCTGCACCTCTGGACACGATCCAAGGCGCACTTTTTCTCCGAAAGCCCCCCGGCCGCGCAGCGGCGAATCTTGCGCTGCTGGCCGAGGTCCACGCCCAGCGTGAGCGCGCGACAGCCACCGAATCGAAAGAGGCGCCGCTCGAAGCCCGAATCGTGGATATCAAATGAAAGGCGAGATTCATAGCGCGGTCGAAGTCGAGCACCGACGTGCCAGCGGGATCGGGCAAGGCGTGCAGCAGAGCTGTGTCGAAGGTAACCTGCTGCAAGTCACCGCCGCGGCATTCCGCCTGGGCCCGTCGCACCAAGTCGATGACGATGTGCCGCATGGCGCGCGCCATGCAGGCGTAGAAGTGTTTGCGGCTCTGTCTCTCTACCGCCCTACGGCCCACGAAACGCAGAAAGCTCTCGTGTACGAGAGAACCGGTGTACAAAAGCGTAAGCGCGTCGTGGCCGCGCAGGCGCGAGCAAGCGATCTTCAGCAGGACGTCTCGGTCATCCTTGGTGTTACAGGATGGCGCGGCGTTTGGAGCATGCGACGCCGGTGTGGCACGGGGCCTGCTGCGTGCATGCGTTGCGTCCGGGGGGCTCACTCGTGCGCTGGCTCTGTCCGAGTAAATCATGACGGGACACCAAGTGCAGAAGCCGGCGCCGACCTACCGCGCCTCGAACAGAGACACTGATCGCCCGGCATGGCTGCTGATCAAAGTACCAAGAGACCGAACAGCGGCAGCGAACAAGTCGGCCGGCCTTGCTTGTGGACAGCGGCAGGATATGGCGGCTGGGCGTGGTGCTGATCCTGAATGGCGCGCGGTGGGCGCGCAGCTTGTCCAAAGGTCAGGCGGATTGGAAACGCCTCGCGGAGT
>Ga0209181_10008861_pt1 | contig 13394 bp, 7 predicted proteins | sample MAT05_FD_187208 | JGI IMG/M metagenome (GOLD analysis project Ga0209181, IMG submission 187208) | Freshwater microbial communities from Lake Fryxell liftoff mats and glacier meltwater in Antarctica - MAT-05 (SPAdes) (version 2) | ecosystem: Environmental > Aquatic > Freshwater > Ice > Liftoff... | reverse complement strand
GAAAAGGGCGGGTATTTTTAAGATTAAAACTCAATAAGAAGGAGGCATACCGTTTTTGTATCGCACCGCGAATTTGCCGGCTTCTAATGCTTAAATACCCCATTCTATAAATCTTCAAATACCAAACAATGGACAAAAGAGTAGTCAAGCTGATCGGTCTGGCGATGATGTCATTGATAACCATCATCAGCCAGGCACAACCCTTTGCTTACTACATAACTAAAATTGGCGATAAACTGTACGATGGACAAAAGGTATTTCGTTTTATTGGTGTAAATGCCCCAAGCATCAATGGTCAATATGATGGATACAAATACACCAATCCGGAAAGTGGCTATGCGTATGATCCAACTGAATTAAGTTATGAAATGGAAAGTTATTTAAAAGACATGTCGCAAATGGGTGTTACCGTATTTCGTACCTGGGGTATTACCGTTGCCAAAGGTTCCAATGAATATGAAGCGCTGGTAACTGGCGCAAACACTTACAACAAAGTTGCCTTGCGGCGTATTGATAAAATGCTCCAGCTTTGCAACCGGTACGGCATGCGGACCATTCTTTGTTTGGTAAAGGAGAACGGTTATTGGGGCGGCTCTGCTGCCTTCCGCGCTTTATATGGAGGTGGAAATTATTACACGGCTCCTGCTGTAAAGGAAGGGTTTAAGCATTTATTGAAGACCATCTCGAATCGTAAAAATTTTTATACCGGCGTTTCTTATAGAGACGATAAGGCCATATTGGCCTGGGAATTTGGAAACGAAGTGCCCAACAATCAGGTAGCGTGGATTGATGAAATGTCAACCTATTTAAAAGGCATAGATCCTCATCATTTAATCGCTGATCCGCGAAGAGCAAATGGCGTAGAGCAAATGGCAACACTCGTTAATGATGTTTTGCACCGCTGTAAGAATATTGATTTTGTTAAGACCCGCCAATATCCAAATTATAGCGGAACGGTTGATGAATTGTGGGCCGTTTGCAAGGGCAAGATACCTATGATCATTGATGAATTTCAACGAATAGATGGATTTGAAAAAACCCTGCAGCGTGTGGAACAGACAGGTACCACCGGTGCCTTATTATGGAGCTTGATGAAATATCAATATAAGGGTGGAATTAGGGGACATGCGCTTTTCCACGCGTACAGTTGGGGCGGAAGCCGTTGGCCGGGTTTCAACAGTGGCGCCTACTTTAATGAAGAAAAAAACCTCCAGGCCATAAGAAACTATTCCTATAAAATCAGGGGCGCAACTACTCCATCCTTGCCTGCACCTTACGGCAAGCCCTTTTTATATAGAAGTGGCGGGCAAAATGCAGCGGCTTTAAAGTGGAGATGCACCCCTGGTGCCCGGTTTTACGTTGTTGAACGGGCAAGGTCTAAAACAGGGCCCTGGACGAGTGTGAGTGGTGATATTGATATTAGTTTCAATTTATATTATTACCCGATGTTCACAGAGTCTAGTGCAACAATCGGCGCTGCCTGGTACTATCGGGTAAAAGGGAAAAACACTTCCGGTATTACCGGCCCATCCAATATAGTAGGACCAGTTACCGTTAAACAACGTGTTGTAATGGATAATTTATTTGATTTCTCAAAGGTTTATTCGCGAAGTTCAAATCTGGTCATTAATTCCGAAACATGGCCCAGGTTACGACAAACAGAAGAAGATTTTTCCCAGGTAGTAAGAACTTCGGGATCGGGATCGGGAGAGATTATTTACAAGGCAAATCAGGTAAAATCTATTAAGGTTTTTGTATTTAATAATATGCCGGATTCTTTAATGATCGAATATTCCCGCGACGGGCTTTCCTGGAGTAATCCTTCTAAACCAATTATACAAACGGTACGAAAAGGGTATGCCAGTGCCTACGCAGGACAAAAAGATAATCCGGTAGATAAATATATTTATGAAGTGTCGTCCTTTCCTCCCGGAACATTGTATGTAAAAATTACAACAGGAAACAGTGGCGCACCGGATACTTACCCATGGATCGGCAGGGTTCACCTGGGCTTTTCCGGCGCTGTTTTTTCTGCAAATCAGTAGTGTAAACAAGAATTATTTAATAGTGGTAATATAAAAATGAGGTCCATCCAAAAAGAAGTTATTAGGTCCTTTAAGAAAAAAGTAAGGGCTTTAAATAAGCTACAATATGATTAAAATCTCTATGCCAAAAAATGTAAAGGGTTTATTTTTCCTTTTCTGCTTTTCTGTTTATTTAATGGGCTGCAAGCCTAACGAAAAGAATCCCGAAGACTTAGTCTTAGAGGCTATGTCAAGAAATTCACCATCAACCAATTGGTCTGAATATAATGGTGATGGCGCACGAAGTCACTATACAAATCTGAGTCAGATAACTAAAGCTAATATAAGTAAACTCAAAGTGGCATGGACCTACTCATCGGTTGGTGAAGATACAGTGTTGCAAGGCACGCAAATGCAATGTAACCCCATCATCATTGATGGCATACTGTACGGTGTTTCCGCTAAAACCCAGGTGTTTGCTCTGGACGCCGCTACCGGAAAAGAGCTTTGGAAAACAGCTATCAACGATGTGGGTGGAACTACCAGCAGGGGTGTTACTTACTTTACTAATGGTACCATCAGGCGAATATTTTTTGGTGCCGGTAAATGGCTTTATGCAATTGATGCCCTAACAGGAAAATTAATACCACAATTTGGAAACAATGGCAAAATTGATTTAAAGGAAGGAATTACGCGGCCAAATGCAGACAATTATGTATCGGCAAATACACCCAATACAATTTATAAAGACATAATTATTGTTGGCGCAAGGGTTGCGGAAGGGGAAACGGCGCTTTTGGGAGATATCCGGGCTTTCAACGTTTATACGGGCAAACTGGTATGGACGTTTAAAACAATCCCTGAACCTGGGCAACCGGGCTATGATACCTGGTTTCCGGCAAAACCGAGGGAACGTATTGGCGGCGCCAACTGCTGGGCAGGTATGGCCATAGACAGGGAGCGCGGGATAGTGTATGCACCCACCGGTTCTGCGGCTTACGACTTTTTTGGCGGCAACCGAAGGGGCAACAACCTTTATGCCAATTGCCTGCTGGCATTGGAGGCTGCTACCGGCAAACTGTTGTGGCATTTTCAGTTTGTGCATCACGATATTTGGGATAGGGATCCACCCGCCCCACCTAATCTGGTAACGGTAATTCAAAAGGGTGTTAAAACCGATGCCGTAGCGCAATTGACAAAGCAGGGGTATGTATTTGTTTTTGACCGTGTATCGGGTAAGCCACTGTTTGAAATTGTTGAAAAAAACACCCGTACCGACGCTGTAAAAGGAGAGTATCCAAGTCCTACACAGCCATTTCCGGTAAAGCCGCAGCCGTTTACCCGGCAGGTTTTTAACGAAGAAGATTTCAACTCATTTGTTGCCGACAAAGATTCCCTGGTAAAAATGCTTCGGGCATCGCGCCACGGAAGCGCTTACATACCGGTTGGCCGCGAAATGACCTTGTTTTTTCCAGGCACTGATGGCGGGCCGCAGTGGGGCGGCGCGGCCACCGACCCAAACGGCATCCTGTACGTACCGGCTAAACAGTTGCCGGTTTATACCTCACTTGTTGATGCACAGCAAAGCACGGCCGGCGCATCAGTTACGGGCAAAGCCTTGTACATCAACCGCTGTGCGGCCTGTCACGGCGATGACCTCAAAGGCAATCACGACGGTTCGTATCCTTCGCTGGCAAACGTTGAAAAAAAATACAGCGACAACGAATTGCTGCAACTGTTAGAAAAGGGAAGGGGAATGATGCCTTCCTTCTCGCATATTTCCAAGGCGGAAAAGAAGGTGATTGTCGCTTTTGTAACAAACAAAAAAGAGGGCAGCATTCAGGTAAAGGGAGCCGAAGGCACCGGTTATAAATCGCCTTACCAGCATACCGGGTATAACCGTTGGTACGACCGCAACGGCTACCCGGTAAGCACTCCTCCCTGGGGTACGCTTACAGCCATTGACCTAAACACTGGTGACCAGAAATGGCAGGTGCCGTTGGGCGAGTACGAAGAGCTGACAAAAAAAGGCATTCCGCCAACAGGCACTGATAATTACGGGGGTCCGGTGGTAACTGCAAGCGGACTTATTTTTATTGCAGCCAGCCTCGATAAAAAACTCCGGGCTTTTGATAAAACCGATGGCAAAACTTTGTGGCAGGCAGGCTTGCCGGCTGCAGGGTATGCCTCACCAGGTTCATATTCAATGAAGGGCAAACAGTACATAGTAATTGCTTGCGGTGGAGGAAAATTAAAATCAAAATCGGGAGACAAATATGTAGCCTTTGCAATTAACGATTAATATAATTAGGGTAACATAAAAAGGTAGTTACGCAAATTAGCTTTAGAGCATTTTTAAAAATGCCCCAATACAGTAAACCTATCAGTGGTTTGGTCAGTGCTTATTTTAAGTGTCGGCTGGCTTGTGAGTTACGCGGGCCCTGTACCAACAAACCTTACACAGTTACCGGTAAAATATCCTCCTTAATCCCTGTAAAAAAAATCAGGCAATGGATGTAGCAACCCTGTTAATGCAATTGATATTATGATGCTTATTAATACTAAAAAGTTGATATTATGAAAAGTAAAAATTACAAAATTTGGAGTATTACTATCCTGGTATTTTTTTATTTCGGCAGTTATGGACAGATGAATGAACCGGCCGTTAAAATGGCACTTCCTGATCCGTTAATCAGTAATTCCGGAAAAAAAATAAGTGATCGTAATAGCTGGATGAAGAACAGACGGGGAGAAATTCTGACTTTATTTGAAGATAACCTTTATGGTCAGTTACCTAAAGACTTTGATAGTATTCGTTTTAAACTGAAACCGGAAGATAAAATGGCGATGAACGGAGAAGCTACTTTAAAGGAGATAGCTATTAATGTTTATCGAAACAACCAGTTAGTTACCATTAACCTGCTGCTTTTCATCCCTTCAAAAATAAAAAAGCCCTGTCCTGTTTTTTTGCTGATTAACCACCGCCCAAAAGGCAATACGGATGTAACCCGCAGTATTAAAAGCGAATTTTGGCCTGCCGAAGAAGTTATAAAACGGGGTTATGCTATAGCCGCATTTAATGTAAGCGATGTGGCTGCTGATAATAAGCAAACGTACGACCGGGAAGTTTTACGTCTTTATCCTGAACAACTAAAAATACCTAACGGCATGAAAGCCATTAGTGCCTGGGCATGGGGCGCTATGCGGGTAATGGATTATTTTGAAAAAGATAAAAGTATTGATAATTCAAAAGTGGCGGTTATAGGCCATTCGCGGGGTGGCAAAGCCGCCTTGTGGGCAGGTGCACAAGACAAACGTTTTGCACTTACTATATCCAGTTGCTCTGGCGAAGGAGGAGCCGCACTGTCACGACATTTGGTTGGTGAAACGATACAAGATTTAAATGCAAACTTTCCGCATTGGTTTTGCGATAATTACAAAAATTACAATACAAACGTAAATGCATTACCAATGGACCAACACATGCTTATAGCCTTGCTGGCGCCCCGTGCGGTTTACGTTGCCAGTGCATCCAACGATAGTTGGGCAGACCCGCTTGGCGAATTTTTAGCAATAAAGTTTGCCGAGCCTGTATACAAACTTTTTGGATTAAAACCGTTGCCTGTTATTGAACAGCCAGCAATAAACACTTCGGTAACAAGCTTACAGCTGGGTTATCACGTTAGAAAAGGAGTTCATGATTTAACGTTGTACGACTGGGAGAAGTACATGGATTTTGCAGCGGCCACGGGATTTTAATGTCAATCTATTTTTGAGTTACCCGATTTTATTGCTTTTACTTATGTCGGCACTTTTATACCATCTTTTTTTAGCGTATAGTTTATAGCCTGCAAACCCGGATTAATAAAAAATACCAAAGGCTTTCCCAACTTTGCTAAGGGTGCGTTTCACAATAAAAATTATTACCGTTTTGCGAAGGGGATCAGGTAACAATGGTTCAGGTTGTATAGTTGGTGCCGTTGAACTAAAAAGCCTACCGGGCAAGTTTTATAGGGGAAATTGGAGGAGTAGCGGTGTTTTTACGGGCATAGCGTTTGATGACATTGATAACATTGGCGTGCTGCCATAAAATAGTTGACTTAGATTAATTGCCCCTAATGTTAATTGTTGTATGCTTTGTACTCCTTTAGTGTTGTATAAGTGTATCTGAAAACAGTATTTAAACATTAGCTATCCGTGGCTGATAAACAAACGAAAAGTCCTTTTTATGTTTCACCCAATGTACAGAAGGGGGTAAAAAAATTATTTTATAAAAAGTAGAAAAAGACCAAATGAGTGCTGGTGTATACTTCCGGCAATTAATATTAAAGCATTGTTGGCAAAAAAACAAAAACAGCTATGAAACATCAATTAAAAACCTTTATGGGGGTGTGCGGATACTTGCTTTTTACAAACATGACTATTGCACAAGTCAATGCTACGGCTGATAAATCTTTAAAAGATTTGTATGGCGATATAACGCCAGGTACATCGGTTTCCTTAAATACCCTTTCTAATACCGCTTTAATATTGCCCGATACCAGGGCAGGTGAGTGGCCCGAAATCAGGGCCAGGATAATGAAGCGTTTAAATACAGCCCTGGGAACCGGCCCGGTAGAGCTAACACCAGTTGTAAACAAATTTGAGGTAATAGAACGCTATGAGAAATTTGGACTACCGCATGTAAAGTATCGCTACCATGTTGTTGATGAAATCTGGAACGAGGCTGTTATGATCCTTCCCGAAAAATTTCAAAATGGCGATAAATCGTCGGCTGTACTAACCGTTCATGGCACCAATGGCGCCAGTGGAAAAGAAGGTGCATTAGGAGCGCCCGGCACACGAAGGGCTTATGCCATCGAACTGTCAAAAAAGGGTTACATCACCTTTTCGCCTGATTTATTTGGCTACGGTGCCACCATAAAAAATACTACGGAAGATAAATTAGTGGACGATTTTTTAAAAAAGTATCCAAATTGGTCTTACCGGGCTATTAAACTATTGGTGCTTATTCGTGCCATAGATGTTTTAGAGCAATTGCCTTTTGTAAATAAAGGTTCTTATGGCTCAATGGGTAACTCGCTTGGCGGGGGCATGGCTTTGTATCATGCAGCAATTGATCCACGAATTAAAGTTTCCGTTCCATCTACCGGGGTTAGTCCGGCAGCAAGTAATATTTACCGTTTAATGAGACCAGCTTCAACCAAAGAAGAACCCGAAAAATGGAAAAAAATTGCAAAAGACGGAAAACCACCGTACGATATCCACGAAGTAATCGCACTATGTGCGCCAAGGGCTATGTTATTTTTAGAAGATTATAACGACCCCTATAATCCTGATGTGGCGGCAAGTTTTGGCGCCATATCTCAAGCCATGCAGGTGTATCAGTTATTAGGAACACCTAACCGAATATCAGTAGTTGTGCATGGTGATGGGCATGATACGATTGATGACGTAAGAGAATATGCCTATAAATGGTTTGATCGGTTTTTGCTAAAGAAATAAATTAAATTTTAAAACGGTCTTTTAAAATATCAATCTCATAAAATGAAATGCTTGAAACTAATCTTAATAGCGTCAATATTGATGTTCACTTCAGTGTGTATATGCGCTCAAACCTACAACATCAAAGATTTTGGTGCTGTACCGGATGGCAATACAATGAATACTATTGCCATCCAATCAATCATCGATAAGTGTTTTGCAGATGGAGGAGGTGAAGTGCTTATACCGGCAGGTATCTTTTACTCGGGAACGGTTTTGCTCAAATCAAATGTGTATCTGCATCTTCTACCGGGTTCGGTTTTGCAGGGAAGTTATGACCCTGCCGATTATCCCGAACACAATATTCTTTCACACCAAAAATATGGCACTATTACCCACGATGGTTTGTATGTTAGGTACATGAAAGCTTTAATTATAGCCGACAATGCCCAAAACATTGGCATTATTGGTGAAGGCACAATAAAAGGTGCAGGCGAAGGCAAAGCCTTTCAATTGGGTATAAATGTAGATGGTAAGCTAAAAAATATCTTTTTTGTAGGTTGTACCAATGTAAAGCTAAAAGGCATAACCGTTCTTAATGCGGCACAGGTAACCATATCCATTTCTAAATGCGAAAAGGTTTTTGTGGAGGGATTGTATGTGAACAGCCAGGTAAATTGGAATTGTGACGGTATGGATGTTGATGCAAAGGATGTTACCATTGCAAACTGTATCATCGAATCGGAAGACGATGCGCTTTGCTTTAAAAGTGAGTATTTTGGTTCATTGTGCGAAAACATTACCGTTAGCAACTGCGTGGTTTCGAGCATGTGTAACGGAATTAAACTTGGAACCGGCTCGCGTATTGGTTTTCGAAACATTACGGTAAATAATTGCGTAATTAAACGGAACCTGATAAACGACTATTTCCATTGGAAAATGACCCCGGAGATTGTTTATAACGACACCATTACAAGCGTTAATACCGGTATTGTTATTATGGGTGTTGATGGTGGTAATGTCGAAAACATCTCTTTTTCCAACATCACCATGACTGATGTGCTAAGCCCTTTCTTTATCAGGGTTGGAAAACGTTTTTTAAATCCTGATAAAAAACCATCGGTTATGCGTAACATACAAATAAGCAATGTTACAGCACACACCCGCAGCATTATGCCATCAGTAATTGCCGGGTGAACCGAAAGTGCTATTGAAGACGTGCGGCTTTCAAATATTCGCATTTTTATACCCATTACCGTAGATGCTGAATTTTTTAAAACGTTTCCAAATCCCGTTCCCGAAGATGTTAAACGCTATCCCGAGTTACGAATTACGTTCGGACTAAAATTACCATCCAGCTCCTTTTATATAAAAAATGTAAACGGAATAACAATGAGCGACATCTCAGTTACGTACGACGAAAACGAAGCCCGTCCTGCAATTTATTTTCAAGGGGTGCAAAACATTCGTTTAAACCATATTCTTATCAATAATAAAAACCTGGAAAAGAATAAGGCTTTACTGGTTATGAAGAGCAGCTCAATGATTAATTAATTCATTGAACAATCTACATTTTAAAAAATTTCAATGAAAAAAAAGTTTCATCGTTTCAATTTGCTTATAATAATTGTTTTGTTATTTGGAGCAAACACATTCGCTCAAAAGCAAAACTTCCTCACCTTACCATTTACACAATACGTTGTTCGTAATGACTGGGCTGCACCCATTGTTTGGAAGTATAAACCATACAAAGACATTGTAGAAACAGAATCAGTCATTGCACCTCCTAAAATAGATGAAGATTGGAATGCGTGGTACAAACATCTGAAAGATTATCAATCTTACCTGCGTGCCCATTTGAATGATACAGCCACATCGTATCTAGAGGTGAATGTGAAAAAATCGGTCAGCGTACGCTTAACGTATATGCGGGTGTTAAATTCCATCAGTTTACTTCCCAACGATAAAGTTGTCTTTGACGGATATGCCAAAAATGAAAAAGGTCGTTCCAAATTCACGGTTTGCCTCCTTTACATCAAAAGAGGGCAGGAATTAAGTTATGCCAAAGTAAAAGAGGAAATTGTTGATAGTGTTTCTATTACTGATAAATTAATTTCTCTACATTCCGAAATTACCATCCCCGATTTTGATGTTAAAAACGTGATGGTTCAACCTATTGTTTATTTTGAAACCCAGGATTCACCTTCCATAAAGATTGATGTTCACGGATTAAATCTTTCTATTCCAGCCAGTGAAGCCAATTTGAGGATTTATAATAAGTTTAAAGCTAATTTTCCGTCTACGCCAGCCGTTGATAAACAATTGTATAATCGCCCGGATATGCAGTGGATTAAAACCAACTTTATTTCGGGCTTTGCCTATTTGTGGGACAATGACTTTTGGGATGCTGAAAAGAAACAATTTACCGCCCAGAAATATTGCGATAAAATGAAGCGCGAATTTGGAGGTTTCCAATCCGTTTTAATCTGGATTGGCTATCCTAATATTGGAGTTGATGATGCCAATATCTGGGATTTGATTAACGCAATGCCCGGAGGTGTCAAAGGTTTGCACGATGCCATTGCGGTGTTTCATAAAAATAACGTCAGAGTTTATTTTCCGTATATGCCATGGGAGATTGATACCCGTCGCACCACCATTCCCGACGATACACATTGGGGTCAGATAATTGCTCGAACAGATGCTGACGGCTTGTTTTTCGATACATGGTTTGATGGCGATCATTTTCAAGCGGAACTCGATATATATAAAAAAGGGTTGAGTATTGGAACCGAACACCACCCAACATTGCAAAACGCACAGGGCTATAATGCCATTACCACTTCGTGGGGACAAACGCTTACACCGTACAAAAACAATGGCATTTCGCGGGTAAAGTGGCTCATCCCCGAGCATTTGCAATGGATTATCGACCGATGGATTAAAGACCGACAAAATAATATGGCGTATAGCTGGATAAACGGTCAGGGCGTTTTGGTGTGGGAAAACATCTTCGGACACATGAATCCGTGGAACGCCACCGACCGTCAAACGCTGCGAAAAATAAATGCTATCTATCAGCAGTTTGGTTATTTATATACCTCCGATTCGTGGAAACCTTATTTGCCCACTGGCAATGAAAGTATTCACATCTCCTCATGGCAAAATAAAGATGTTCGCATTTGGAATATTGTTGCGGATAAAACTAATATAGTTTCAAGTATTGAATTATCAGTTGATGCGCAATACAACGAATACTTCGATTTGTGGACCGGCAAAAAGCTTTCTGTTCAAAATAAAAAAGTGAGCGTTCCACTCAGCCGTTTTTCCTGTGTCGTTGGTTTGCGAAACAAACCTGCTTCAGTAGTATCTCAGCTGATTGCCAAACAGGTAGCGGAGACTGCGATAGTCTTTCCCGCAATAGATGCGCATGGTGCATTTATGCTAACCGATGTTGCCAAATCTGCTCCACGTATCACTTTCTCTACTGTGCCAATACCTGCCAATATGCTTTCTGTTAAAGCAGGTAGTTACACCCTAAAAACCAAACATGTAAAACGCGAGTCCGATTGCTTTCCAGATAATGGGGCAAAATCAAATTATCAAAATGAGATAGAGGATCGACAAATCGTACATCGTACCCAGGTTACTCTTCCTTCATTTCAAATTATGACCAGGGTGGTTACCAATGCGGAATATGCTCGATTTATTGAAGCTAACAACTATAACCCCACCGATAATGTCAATTATTTAAAGCATTGGAATGGGTCGGTTTGTCCAGATTCGTTAAAGCTTCGCCCGGTTGTTTATATAACGTTAGACGATGCCAGGGCGTATGCTAAGTGGGCCGGAATGCGTCTTCCTACCGAGTGGGAGTGGCAAGTGGCGGCAGAATTACGTGGTAAAGATTTTTTGGTAAACGAGGTGTTTGAGTGGAATGAAAGTGAACGTTTTGATGGCCATAATAATTTTGTAACCCTTCGTGGTGGTTGTACCGATTGGACATTAAAAACGTCACGATGGTATTTTCCGGGTTCGTCCAATTCCAAAGCTCCGGGAGGTGCGCAAAACATAGACTCGCACAGCATTTTCTTTTTAATGAAAGCGGGTTTTGACAGGGCCGCAACAATAGGTTTTAGGTGTTTGAAGTAAAAAAAGAAACGTTTACAGCAGCCCTAAAAAACCATTGATTTCGCTGTAAATAATTTGCCGGATAATTAAAAAGTAATCAAAATTTAAGAACTGATTAAAAATGTAGGAGAATACGCCTAATTCTTGTTCGGTATAGGCGGAAATTGCTTGTTGTAAAATAAAATTTACTGTATGAATAAAATTATTTTATGGTTGTTCGCGACAATTTTAAGCGTGTGCTCAATGGGGCAAAAAAAATATGCCGCTAACTGGGAGTCTATTGACAGCCGCCCGATACCAGCCTGGTTTACCGATGCAAAATTTGGCATTTTTATTCACTGGGGAACCTATTCTGTACCGGCATGGGCACCTGTTGACAAAACCTTTAACGTGTACGCCAAATATTCGGAATGGTACTGGTACAGGCTATTGAAAGATTCATCAAAAGTGGGCAAAGCCTTTCAGGATTTTCATCTCAAAACGTACGGTCCCACCTTTAAATACCAGGACTTTGCACCCATGTTTAAAGCGGAATTATTTAAGCCAGAACAATGGGCCGATCTTTTTGAAGCATCAGGCGCTAAATACATTGTGCTAACGTCAAAACACCATGAAGGCTTTACTCTTTGGCCCAGCAAAGAATCGTGGAATTGGAACGCGGTTGACATAGGGCCGCACCGTGATCTTGCCGGTGATTTAATGAAAGCGGTAAGAGCCAAAGGCATCCGCATGGGCTATTATTATTCTTTGTATGAATGGTTTAATCCGCTTTACAACACAGACGTAAACAAGTATGTTGATGAGCATATGATTCCGCAAATGAAAGATTTGGTAACCACTTACAAACCCGATGTTTTATGGACGGACGGCGAATGGGATCACCCAAGCGAAACCTGGAAAGCCACACAATTTTTATCGTGGTTGTACAATGAAAGTGCTGTAAAAGATTACGTGGTGGTTAACGACCGGTGGGGAAAAGAAACCCGCAGTAAACACGGCGGATATTATACCACGGAATACGATTTAATCAACGAAAGCAGCAGCAAAGAAGCCACGATTGCGCACCCGTGGGAAGAATGCAGGGGCATTGGTGGATCGTTTGGTTTCAATAGAAATGAAAATCTCGAAAATTATCAAAGCTCTGAATCGGTGGTACACACCCTGATAGAAAAAGTAGCAAGAGGTGGTAACTTATTATTAGACATTGGCCCCGATGCGGATGGAACCATCCCGGTTATTATGCAACAACGCTTAACCGATATGGGCAGTTGGTTAAAAATAAATGGAGAAGCGATCTACGGTACCACTGCCTGGAACAAGGCGCCCACAGTAACAAAAGAAACAACGGTGTACTACACAAGAAAAGGGGCCGATTTGTATGTTCTTTGCACAACCTATCCTCAAAATGTAATTGCGGTTCAAAATGTAGCTAAAGCAAAATCGATCTCTTTATTAGGTTCTTCCACACCGGTAAAAACAGCTTATAAAAACGGAACATTAACAATTACGCCGCCTGTAAGCAGCAATATAAATAGCCCCGGTAAATATGCATGGGTGTTTAAAATAGAAGGTGCGTTTTAAAATGGTTCCATGAGTATTAAAATAAAACTATGAAAAGATTAATATTATTTTTTGCATTCCTAGCCATTGTTTCGGGAATAAATGTTTCGGCCCAGGGCCTTGTAATCCGGGGTAAATGGAAAATGAAAAATGATGATAAGCCAGCGTTTAGTAACCCAGCCTTTAATGATGCGG
>Ga0209181_10008860_pt1 | contig 13394 bp, 7 predicted proteins | sample MAT05_FD_187208 | JGI IMG/M metagenome (GOLD analysis project Ga0209181, IMG submission 187208) | Freshwater microbial communities from Lake Fryxell liftoff mats and glacier meltwater in Antarctica - MAT-05 (SPAdes) (version 2) | ecosystem: Environmental > Aquatic > Freshwater > Ice > Liftoff... | reverse complement strand
GATTCTCCTGGGTGAGGGAGAGGATGAAGGTGTCGCGCGCCCAGCGCTGCACAAGGGAGCCTGTGGTGGAGCGCACGCGCGTGAGGCTGCTGGTTGTTCCCAGGAAGGGGTTCGTGAAGGGCTGAACAAGCGGCCCGCCAGTGAAAAGATCAATCGGATTGCCCAATGCATCAAGCGTGGTGGACGACAGGAGATCGACCGCTCGTTGTGAGGATGTGGTGAGTGTCTCGCTGTATCTCCAGGACAGCATCGTCCGGCCACCGATCGGGATGGAGGCGTTGAGGAAGCCTGAATCAAACCCGTCGCGCCGGCCATATTTGACATTGATCTGCCCTGAATCCGGCAGATCGAAGCGCGCGCCAACGGCCCAGATTGGGCCGTCGATCCTCACTCCCGGCGTGCCGGCATAGCGCTGCTGCTCATAGCCGCCCTCCACCAGTGCGGAGATACCCCGAACGATTGCATAGCGTGCTTCGAGCGCTGCGCTACGCCGGTAGGCGCCATCCAGCACACCGGTGCCGAAGTAATTCGTGTTAACGCCGCGCGCCTCAAGCGCGAGGCGACCGAAGTCAGGCCCGGTGCGGGCAACTCCATAGACCTCGTGCGCGGTGAAACTCTGGCCGCCAAAAACGGGCTGGCCGTTGATCAGCCCGTTCTGGTTGAAGCTGGGCTGGTTCAACCTGGACGAATTGCCGGTCTGGTCGCTGTACTGGAAAGCGTAGCCGGCCTGAACGGTGGCCCGTGTGCCGAAACGTTGCAGCAGGTATGGTGAGATCTGCGCGCTGGTGGTTTGCGCCAGATTTTGACGCGTGGTGACCAATCCTGATTCGGGCGCCAAGCCGCCGGTGATGGTCTGCACCGCGGAGGCACCGCGCATGTCCACGAAAAACAACCCGGGGATGATGGTGGCCAGCGCCTGGCCGTTGAAGCGGTGATCCACGCGGTCCTGCGACGTGGTGTTCGCGAAACGCTGGACGTTGGGCGTGTAGTTGATGAGACCCCGCAACCACGACGTATCGGCCGAGAGCAACACGCCGGGGGTGATCGTCGTGACCAGGTCAGAGCGCCTGTTCGTTGTGCTCTGGAACAAATTGTCCGTAGCGAGAAGTTGCAGACCGAGGCTGGGCACCACCTGCCAGGGACGATTATTGGGCTGCGCCGGAGCTGCAGGGCCAACCTGTGGGTAGCTGAAGCCACCCACCCGGACCTCGGGCGAGGCGAAATCTGGCGTCGCGATGATGGGGCCGGGCTGACCTGGGGCGGCCAACAGGGCCGCCGCTGCTGCGGCGCGCGTCGAAGGGAGGGAGCCAGGGCCGATTGAATCTGGGAAAGGCGGAAACTGCGCGAAAGCAGGGGTAGCGCTGAGTACAGCCCCGATTGCTGCCACGAGTGAGGTCGAGGCGGTGCGCCGGCGCCATTGACGCCGTGGCGGCCGGCTTTCGTGATGTGACTGATGCTGCTGTGGGGTGCCCCGACGATTCCAGGCAAAAGCTTCAAGCATTTCTGGCCGCTCCATGTTCCTCATGGGAGCCAAAGCTATCAGGTGTTATGAGTCGCGTCTCGTTGAGTATCAAGTGAAGCGACATGCATGCTTCCACAGCATCCAGTGCAGCCTCCACCTCCTCGCGCTGGGTTTCCTCGGCACGGACCACCATGACCACATGACCAACTGTTGCGGCCAATGCGTTCACATCACTGAAGGCGAGTGCCGGCTTCATGTCCAGAACCAGGATATGATTGGGGTATTTGAGGGCCAGCGCGCGCAACCCGGCGGCAAGTGCAGTACCGCTGGGCTTTACTCCGCGCGAGAGCAACGCCCCTTCTGGTCGTGAAGCTCCCTCCTGCAACAGAGCGCCGTACGGCAGAAACGAAAGGCGGTCGATGGCTGTGGCCAGAGGCATTACCGCGCCAGGCTCGATTACCCCGACCAGTGTCTGCGAAAGTGAGGTGTCACGGCCATCCAGATCGAGCAGCATGACCTGCTGCTGCGTTCGCGCTGCAATGTTGGCGGCGAGGTTCAGCGCGATGAAACTACGCCCTTCTTTCCGCCGTGCGCTTGTCACCAGCACTGCATTGCGGCAGGTCGCGCTGCCATTGACCGGAACGGCCTGCATGGCGCGGAGCAATTGTTGCTGAACGAGGGAGAACTCCTCGGCCACGCGGCCGCGTGGAGGTTCGTTGGACGCGAAGGCCAAGCCCGCCGCACGCAGGCTGGCCATGGAGATGATTTGCGCCTGCCGCGTGGCATCGAGCTTCGCCTCATCGGGCGTCACCAGGTTGCCGGGCGTGACAGCTTCCTTGCGTGCGGCGCCGCCATCCAGAAACGCGTCGGGGGTGGGCTTACGTACCGGTGGCGAGGGGCACAGGAGCGTGTCGCTGGCTTGATCCGTGCTCATGGCCTCCATGGCGCGTTCGACAAGATGTGCACGGGGTGTGGCAAGGTTGTTCATGTCAGCGCCCTCCGCACCAAGCCGGGTGCACCGCTCATCAAGACGCCATAGCCCAATATCAGCAGGGCGAATCCGCTGGTGAATAGGAACGTGGAGGCGACACCGCCCGACCGCGGGCCCGCGGAGATTGCGCCCAGAACGGGCGGCCCGATCCGTCGCAGATCCTGCACGGTGTAGATGCCTCGATCGAGCTGCACGAGGAGCACGATCAAGCCCGCACCTGCGCCGATGCCCATGGCCAGGACGATGGCCGCCAGCAGCGGACGGTTGGGCGAAACAGGCTCCACGCCAAGCGAGGGAGGGTCAACGACCTCAAGCCGGACACGGTCAGAGGTGGTGCGTGCCGCACCTGCGAGTTGCAATGACTCACGGCGGGTCAACAGTTCGTCAAAGTTCCTGCGCAGTACCGCGTAGTCGCGGTCGATGTTGAGCGACTGCGCCTGCACCTCGGGCGCGCTGCGTGCAATGGCATCAAGGCGCTGCACATTGGCCTGCCCCTCACCCTCCTGTCGCTCGAGAGAGGCGATCTCAGCATCCGCATCGATCAGCCGCAGGCGGAGCTGTTCCAGTATAGGATTTTGCCGCGCGGGCTCACGTGCGGTTGGAATTATGTTGGCGCGCGCGGCACCACCACCGCCACCTGCCCGCACCGATGCTACGACGCCGCGTGCGGCAACTACGTCGGGGTGCTCATCGGTAAAGCGCAGCCGAAGTTCGCCCAGCACGCGCTCCGCCTCTGCGAGGCGTCCGCCGCCTCCCCCCCCGGCGGCGGCTGCGGCTGCTCCAACCAATGCCGGCGTGCTGTCTATTTGCGCCTGGGTGAGCTCGCGTCGGCGGCGGGTGTCCACCAGCTCGCCGCGCACCTGCGCGAGGCGCATGCGCGCGGCCTCAAGCCGGGAGGAACCGCCAAGCGCCTCAGATGGCAGAATTTCAATATAGCGCGTCTGGAACTCTGCCCGACGGCGTTCAGCCTGGCGCAACTGCACCTCATGACTGGCGATCTGTTGCGCTACGAAGGAGCGTGCGTTCTCCATCTGCTGGCGGTCCGTGATGGTCGCGGCCTCCATGAACAGATTCAGTGTGTTCTGCACCACATCTTGCGCGAGACGGGGGTTCGGATCGCGGAAGTCGATGGTGAAGAGGTTGCGCGTCTGCGTTGTGATGCGGATCTCACGCGCCAGACGGGCCAGCAGCGCCTCATGCGACGCACGGTCAAAGACCTGACTTTCCAGCTCTGTGCGGCTGATAAGCTTCTCCAAATTGGGCCGGCTGAGCAAGGTGCGCTGCAGGGTTTCGACCTGTCCCGCGGGAGAGCTGTCGATGGCGATGCCACGAAGAAGCAGCCCCAGGATGGCATCGGCGTCGGCGTAGATTCGCGTGCTGGATGCAAACTGGTTTGGCACGGTGAAGACACCAACCCAGCCGGCCAGGCAGACCGCCCAGGCAAGGGCCAAGCCCCGCCAGCGTTGCTTCCGGGCGGCGGCCAAAAAACGGCGGGCCATGGCGATCGGGTGCATGGGCTAGAACCAGCCCTGCGGAATCACCAACGTATCGCCGGGGCGCATCGCCACGTCCTGTGCGATATCGCCCGAGCGGAGAAGGTCATTGAGGCGCACCCGAATGATCTGCGGTGCGGCGCTGTTTGGCTCGCGACGGATGATTTCCGCGCTGTTTCCGGCGGCGTAACGGGTCAATCCGCGTGCACCGATCATGACGTCAAGCAAAGTAAGGCCATCGCGATAGGGCATGCCCATCGGCTGTGTAGCCTCACCGATGACGCGGATCTGACGGTTTGGTGGCCCTTGGAAAGTGCGCACCATCACCGTCACGTTTGGTTCACGAACGAAGCGCTGCAGGCGTTCTTCGATGCTGCGCGCGAGTTCGGTTGGCGTGCGACCGGCAACCCGGATATCGGGGACGAGGGGCAGGGAGATCATCCCGTCGGGCCGCACCGGCAAGTCGCTAATGCTGAGCTCTGGCGCGCGATGGACAAAGACCGTGAGCGTATCACCCGCACCGAGCACATAACTTGCAGTGGCTGAGTCCGAGGCCTCTGTGGCGGTGGGCGGCGGGGTCGTCGCGCTGCAGGCCCCAAGCGCGGCTGCCAGAACAACGAGAGACGCAAGTCGAAGTGTGGGGTGGTTTGGCATCGACTTACTTTCCTCTCTGGTGGGCCAAGAGCAGCTTACGAAGCGCTCTGCCTGAATAGTGCATCAGTCGTTAGACAAAATAAAAAACGAAATCAACTTGATATTTTACGCATGAAAAATAAAAAAAACTGTTTTTTTTATGAGAAAGTTTCTCTAGGGTTTGTTGTCGGTAATTTTTCATCTAGACGGTTGATTAAAATCCCATTTAATAGAGCTAGTCGTAGTTAGATTGAAAGCGATTTTCATTGATGAATCGGTCTGTATTTATTAGATTTGAAGTGACAAGTGCCCATTCTCCGTTAGTGAGGGTTTTTTTCATGAAAATGCTATTTGGTCATAGTATAAATATAGAATTGTTAGTTTTGTATTTACTGGATTTTGCCACGATATTTATAGTTGTAATATTCTTGATGTCGCAAAATGGTCAGATGGAGGCGCCAGTCGGCGTAATGATGTCCGCGGCGATTGCGCTGGTCATGACGCTCGTCGCCGGGATCGTCGGCGCAGCTGTAGGCCTCTATCGGGTCGCCACGCTCGCCAACCCCCGGCGAGCGGTCACCGGCGCCATGCTGGCAACTCTCATTCTATTCCTATTCGCCGAGACACTGATAAATGGCGGTATCCTTCACGAAACGGCCCGATCATTGCCTGTCAACCTCGTCTTTGGGACGGTTGTCGCCATGATTCTGACGCGGCTCGGCTTCGCCCTCGTGCATCGCTCCGGCCGCCGAATCGTCTATGTCGGCGGAGTTGATTACGATACCGCAAGCGGCTTGCATGAAGGGGTTGCGCTGCGTCGCCGCTATCAGCCCTTCGAGGTCACCTTGGCGATACCGGCTGCCGAAAAGCTGATGCAGGCTTTGCAGCGCGGACGTCTGCGGGATTGGCGCATCTGGGCCGTCGTAACCGCGGCTTCATCTCCAATGCCGGTGGGATTGCGCCGGCAATGTAACGCCGCAGGCCTGCTTGTCTTCACCGAGGCCGAGTTCAGCGAGCGCGGCCTCAACCGCATCGATATTGAAAACCTGCCTCCCGGATGGCTGGAATTGTGCAATGCCGCCAATACCTCGAACACCGAATCCGCCCTGCGCAGAGTAATCGACGTCACCACTGCCAGCGCGATCCTGATCTTCACTTCGCCGTTGCTTCTATTGAGCATGCTGGCGGTTCGCCTCGACAGTCCAGGGCCTATCTTCTACCGGCAGGAGCGGGTAGGCAAGGGCCAGCGCCCTTTCATGCTTTTGAAGCTACGCAGCATGATTGTGAATGCCGAGCCTGATGGCACGGCGCGCTGGGCCACGCAATGCGACGCCAGGGTCACCCGCGTGGGGCGATTCTTGCGGCTCAGCCGCATCGATGAAATCCCGCAGGTGATCAACGTCCTCAGGGGGGACATGTCCATTGTCGGCCCTCGCCCCGAACGGCCGAGGTTTGTCGAGCATCTGCAACACGAGATCCCGCATTACAATGCGCGCGCCATCGTGAAGCCGGGCATCACCGGCTGGGCGCAGGTGAATTATCCTTATGGCGCCTCGGTTGAGGACGCTCGGATCAAGCTCACCTATGATCTCTACTATGTGCGGCGCCGCAGCCTCTTTCTGGACCTGCTGATTCTGATAGCCACCGTGCGGGTCGTCCTGTTCCAGGAGGGATCACGGTGACGTTGCTGCACCTGCCGCCATTAGCGCCATGAATGCCAGCGTCTCGCCTCTGCTGCATGCCGGGGCCGCCGTGGTTTGCCTGGCCTGGGTCGCGTTGATTCTTGTGGCGGGCCGGGGGCGCACCGCGTGGCTGCTGGCCGGGGCGTGCGCCATCGCGTCGGCCTGGGCCGTGTCGGTCGCAATCCAGCCGGAGGCGCCGCTAACGGGCCTGGCTGGAGGCGTTGAGATTTTTCGTAGCCTTGCATGGCTGGGCGTGCTTCTTGGCCTCTCGGGCCGCGCCGGTTTTGTCGGCGCGGGCGGCTTGATGTGGCGCTTCGCGCTGGCGGGTGTGTTGGCGGCGGTACTCGCCTTCAGTTCGCTTCTTCCCGACTTCGGCACTCTGTCGAACGTCGAACTTGCCGTTGGGCCCACCTTGGGCTCGCCTGCCTTGCTCGCGCCGATGGGGCTGGCACTCCTCGTCGTGCTCGCCGCCGAGAATCTGTACCGCAACGCATCGGAGGCCGGGCGCTGGCACGTCATCCTGCCTTGCATCACGCTGGGTGGCCTATCCGCCTTCGATGTCCTGTTGCACGCCGATGCGGCGCTCTCCCGGGGCTATGCCTCTTCGCTGCTTGATGCACGCGCGGCCTTGACCGCGCTTGCCATGCCGCTGTTGGCCATCGCCGCCATGCGCGATCGCCGCTGGCGCCGCAAGCCCGTCGTCTCACGCCAGGCCGTGTTTCATGGGACGACGCTGGTGATCGCCGGCACCTTCCTGATCGGCGTTGGAGCAGCGGGCGAGGCATTGCGTCATCTGGGTGCCAATTGGGCGCATGCGGCGCAGGCCAGCCTGTTGGCGGGCGCCTTGATGATGATCGCGGTGGCAACGTCCTCTCGCTCGATGCGCTCATGGTTGCGTGGCCTCGTCGTAGACCATTTTTTCGCCGCCCGCTTCGACTACAGGCGTGAGTGGCTGCGCTGCGTCGCCACGCTTTCAAGCCAGGAGGCCCCCCCGCAAATTCGCGCTATCACCGCCATCGCAGACGCTGTGGACAGCCATGGTGGCCTGCTTCTGCTGCGTGAAGCCGGCCGGCCGGGGCTGCATTGGGCAGGCTCGTGGAACCTGCCGGAGAGCCGATTTTCTCTCGCCGGCGATCATCCGGTCATCCTGGCGCTGCGCGAGGGCACCTGGGTAACGGCTCAGGTGCCGCTTGATGGTGGATACTGGCTGGGTGTTCCGCTTCTTCACCACAGCGAGGGAATGCTGGGCGTGGTGCTACTGACATCCCCGCGCGCCGCATTCGCGCTGGATGGTGAGGTGTTCGACCTGTTGCGCGCCCTGGGCCGTGAGGTGGCGATGTTCGTGGCAGAGCGGAAGGCCGCCGAGGATCTCACCGACACACGCAGGCTGCGCGCATATGCCCAGCGTTTCGCTTTCGTCGCGCATGACGTGAAGACGGTGGCAAGTCAACTGACCATGCTGCTCTCCAACGCGGCCGAGCACATTGATGACCCCGAATTCCAGGCCGACATGCTGCTGACGGTCGAGGCGTCGGCAGCACGTATCAACGCGCTGATCGCACGCCTGCGCCAACCACCGGACGAAGAGGCGCAAGACCCCCCCCTGATCGCGCCGCTGGAGCGGTTGAGGGAATTGGTCCGCGAGCACGCGCATCCCATCGTAATCAAATCAGGCAGCGGGTGCGGCCAGCCTGTTGCCATGGCCGCCGCGCAGTTCGACGCTGCACTTCGTCATCTGCTCGACAATGCGGCCGAGGCTTCGCCTGCTGGCGTGCCGGTGAGCGTGGAGGTGGGTCAGGAAGGCGACAGGCTCACCATCGCCATTACTGATCGCGGTTCGGGCATGAGCGCCGAGTTTATCCGCGACACGCTGTTCCGACCGTTTCTCTCGGGGCGGGCTGAAGGCAATGGCATCGGTGCCTGGCAGGCGCGGGATCTGCTTCGCAGCGCGGACGGTGACCTTGCCGTATTCAGCGCGGCGGGTGCAGGCACCACCATGCGGATCACACTGCCGCTTCGGCAGGCAAGGCCGACGCAGGATGCGGCCCTTCAGGAGTGCGCCGCTTGAGCAAACCAAAGCTCCTGGTCATTGAGGATGATCCTGGCCTTTGCGCCCAGTATCGTTGGGCCTTCCCGGCTTGCCGGGTGCTGCTCGCTAATGACCGTCAACAGGCCGAGCAGATGGCGCGGCGCGAGCAGCCGGCCGCGGTGGTGTTGGATCTGGGCCTACCCCCCGATGCGGAGGGCGTGAGCGAGGGGTTTGCCACGCTGGCCGCGCTGCTGGCCCAATCGCCCGGCTTGCCGATCATCGTTGCCAGTGGTCAAGGCGAGCGCGCCAACATGCTGCACGCTGTCAGCCTAGGTGCCTATGATTTCTGCGAGAAGCCGGTTGATCTGATTGTGTTGCGTACCATCGTTGATCGCGCCTTGCGACTGCGCGCGCTGGAGGAGGAGAACCGCCGGCTGGCCAGCTTCCCGCGGCCAAGCCCCATCGCCAACATCATCACCGCCGACCCTATCATGTTACGCCTGTGCCGCACCGCCGAACGCCTCGCAACCGTGTCCGCCCCCGTGCTGCTGCTCGGGGAGAGTGGCACTGGCAAGGAGGCCATTGCCCGTGCGCTCCACGAGCTTGGCCCGCGCGCCAAAAAACCCTTTATCGCAATCAACTGCGCGGCCATTCCCGAGGCACTCCTAGAGAGTGAGCTGTTTGGCCATGAGCGCGGCGCCTTCACTGGTGCCGTGCGCCAGGTGATTGGACGGATCGAGGCCGCAAATGGCGGTACCTTCTTCCTTGATGAGGTAGGGGATTTGCCGCCGAGTCTTCAGGCCAAGCTCCTGCGTTTTTTGCAGGATCAGGTAATTGAGCGTGTGGGCGGGCGGGTTCCATTGACTGTGGATGTCCGCGTCGTCTCCGCCACCAACCTTCAGCTGGAGGCGCGCGCGGCAGCTGGCGAGTTCCGTCCTGACCTTTTTTATCGCCTCAACCCGCTGACGCTGCGCCTGCCTCCCCTGCGCGAGCGTGGTGGCGACGCGCTACTACTGGCCCGCTGGTTCCTCGCCCGCTACGCGCGGGATTTCAATCGCCGCCTCCGCGGCTTTGATGAGGCGGCGGTGACCGCCATCTCCGCACACAATTGGCCGGGCAACGTGCGTGAGCTGGGCAACCGGGTGCAGCGGGCAGCACTCATGGCCGAAGGCTTCCTCGTCACGGCAGCCGACCTTGAGCTGGCAGAAGAAACGGAGGCCGCGCGAGATGATTTGAACCTGCGCGGCGCTCGCGCAAAGCTGGAGCGCGAGATGATCAGCCGGGCGATGGCGCGCGGCAACGGTAATCTCTCCGGTGCTGCGCGTCTGCTCGGTGTCAGCCGGCCCACGCTCTACGATCTACTGGAGACACATGGCATGACACCGCAGCGCCCCGGACCTGATACGCCAATCCCCAATGAGACCTGACGGAGGCCGAGATGCCCAATTCCCCCAAAATCCTTATCGTCGCCCTTGCTGTCAGCTTGGGCTGCGTGACACCCGGCCTCGCCAATGGCCCGCGGGAGCGAGCGGTCGCTGCTCAAGAGCGTGGCGATTTGCGGGCTGCCCAGCTCGAATGGCGCAACGCGGTGCGCGCGGCCCCTGACCAAGGTGCGGCGCGCGCTGGCCTGGCGGCCATCAGCCTTGACCTGGGTGACATGGACACGGCCGAACGCGAAGCGCGCGCTGCCATGCAGCGCGGCTTTGACCCGGCCGCTGGCATCGCTCTGCTGGTGCGCGTCTACCTCTCACAGGGCAAGGCGCGCGAACTGCTGACGGACCTCCCAGAGCCTGATCGCAGCGCGCCACCTGCGGTCGCGGCGCAGGTGGCGGCTGGTCGTGCGCTGGCGCAACTCGTGTTGGGTGAGAGAGAGGCGGCGCGCCAATCCGTCGCACTTGCGATGCGCCTCGATGGCGCGGCCGCCGAGCCCGCTCTGGCCGCTGCCGCGCTGGCTCGGGAGGATGGCGACCTTGCCGCGTCCGAGGCGCATGTCGATCGCGTCCTGCGGACAAGTCCCACCATGGCCGTGGCACTGATGCGCAAAGGGATGCTGCAGCTGGAGCGCGGCGATTTGGCGGGTTCGCTGGACAGTCTGGGCCGGATCATCTCACGCGCGCCCGGTGATGTGGCGGCCCGCTTGCGCCGTGCCGAATTGCTTCTCCGCACCGGTGAGCCTGATCGCGCACGGACGGATGTGGATGCGGTGCTGACCGCGATGCCCAACAACGCCATCGGCCTTTATCTGCGCGCCATTCTGCTGGCGGGGCAACGAGACTGGCGCGGCACGGATACGGTGCTTCAGCGCCTTGGCCCACAGATTGGCCATTTTCCAGATGGGCTTCTGCTGATGGCCATAGCCAAGCGCGGCCTCGGGCAATCGGCGCAGGCCGAGGACGCAGCACGGCGCCATGTCGCCCGCTGGCCCGAAGAGTTGCGCGGAGCCAAACTGCTGGCTGCCATCGACATGGAGGCCGGCCGCCCGTCAGACGCGGCGGCGGTGCTGCGCCGGGCAAGCGCGAATGGTCTCAACGACGCAGAATTTTTCGATATGCTGGGCAGGGCCGAGGCTTCGGCTGGACGCCCGGCAGCGGCCGCCACCGCGTTGGAACAGGCGGCGCGGCTCTCGCCCGCGAATGCGGATTTCCGCGCGCGCCTCGCCATGGCGCGGCTGATGTCCGGTGATGTCGCCACCGCACAGGACGACGCGCGGCAGGCCATGCGTCTGGCACCGGGCCAACCTGGCATGCGTGAGATGCTCGTGGTCAGCGCCCTTGCGCGCGGGGATCTGGACGGGGCGGCGGCCGAGCTTGAACGGATGGACCCTGCCACGCGGCGCGGCGAGGTCGCCGGATTGCTGGATGGCACCCTTCGCCTCGTTCGGATCGACCTGCCCGGGGCGCGCTCACGCTTCGAGGAAACGCTTCGGCAATTCCCCAACAACGTCGCTGCCCGAATGGGGCTCGCTCGTGTGGAGATGCTGCAAGGCCGCACGGAGCAGGCGGTCACGCAGCTTGGCCAAGCCCTTCAGCGGGAACCGGCGCAGGCTGAGGCGTCGCAGCGGCTCGCTGCCATCGCACTGTCCGACGCGCCCTCGGCCCCGGCGGCACGCGCTGCGCTCAGCACGGCACAAGCAGCCCACCCGGCGGAGGTCCAACTGGCGCTGACGCTTGCGCAGGTATTGGCGCGCCAGCAGGAATTCGTGACCGCCGTGGCGCTTCTGCAAACACGAGCATTGCGGCAGCAGCGCGGTGCCGCTGTGCCGCTCGCTCGATCGGAAGTACATCTGCTCGCGGGTGAGCTGCCGCAGGCGGAAGCCGCCGCGCGTGAGGCTCTCGCCGAGGAGCCGGGTTCGGTCAATGCGAGGCGGCAATTGGCGTTGCTGTTGCTGCGCGGCGGCAATGCGCGCGCGGCCGAAGCCACACTCCGCGAAGGGCTTCGCGCGAGTCCGACCGACACGGCGCTGCTGCAGTCGCTTCTCGGTTTGCAGATGCAGTCGCAGGGGCCGGAAGCGGCCCTCGCGGAAGCAAGCCGCATCGGCGCTGCGGCGGGTGCCACGCCCGCCATGGCAAGCATGCGCGGCGATCTCCTGCTGAGCATGCGCCGCCCTCAGGAGGCCGCAGATGCTTATAACGAGCTTCTGTCGCGAGCTCCCTCCGCGCCGCTTGCCCTTCGCCTGGCCACTGCCTTGCGGGCGGCGGGGCGGCCTGACGAGGCGGCGGCCGCGCTGAGCCGCTGGATGGAAGCCGCAGGTGATGACATGGCGGCACAGGGCATCCTCGCACAGCTCGATATCGTGGCGGAGCGGTTGGTTGAAGCCGAGGCCCGGCTGCGCCGAATCGCAGCCCAGGCGCCGGAGGATGCAACCACGCTGAACAACCTCGCCTGGGTTCTGGGCCAGCAGGGCGGCCCCGACCGCCTGGCCGAGGCCCGGCAGCTTGCGCAGCGGGCGTATTACCTCCAGCCCAGCCCCGAAGCGGCCGATACACTGGGCTGGATCCTCGCGCAGGCGGGCGACACGCGCCTGGCCTTGCCGCTGCTGCGGCAGGCCGCAACCGGCGCGCGGGACACGCCCAATCTGGGTGGAATCAGCTATCGCCTCGCTCATACGTTGAATGCGGCCGGGCAGCGGCAGGAGGCGGTGGGCGTGCTCACGCCGCTGCTCGCTTCCTCCACTGCTTTCGCCGAACGCGCCGAGGCGGAGCGCCTGCTCCGCCAATTGCAGCACTGATCCCGCGCGATGCGTGATGCCGCCTTCATCGCCGCCATGCTCGCGCTGCTGCCGTTGGCGGTAGCGCGGCCCTTCGTGGGCGTGCTGCTGTGGTCGTGGATTTCCTTCATGAATCCACACCGCCTGGTCTGGGGCGCGGCGAGCGAGTTGCCATGGGCAGCCGCGGTGTTCCTTGCGACGATGGTGGGTTGCGTGATCGCGCGTGAGCCGCGGCAGCCCGTGCTCAACGCCATCACGCTGCTGCTGGTGATGCTGATGGTCTGCTTCACGGCCACCTCGCTGGCGTCGATCGCGCCGCCAGGGCCAATGTGGGACAAGTACGAGACGGTGATGAAGGTGCTGCTGGGCCTGCTCGTCACCAGCGCTCTGCTGACCGACCGCTGGCGCATCCACGCGCTGGTTTGGGTCATGGTCATATCGATCGGGTATTACGGCGTGCGGGGCGGCATATTCTCGTTGGTGACGGGCGGCAACTACCGCGTCTGGGGCCCTCCGCAGACCATGATCACGGACAACAACCATCTGGCGGCAGCTATGCTGGTGGTATTGCCGCTGATGAACTACTTGCGCATGCAGTCCCGCCATCGTCTGGTTCGCGTGGGCCTCGCGGTGGCGATGGGCCTCACTTTGCTGGCAGTGGTGGCAAGCTATTCACGCGGGGCTTTCCTTGCTCTTGCGGCTGTGGTCGTCGTGCTGTGGCTGCGCGGCCGGGCCAAGTTGATCTCGGGTGTGGTGATGGGTGTGGCGCTCGCTGGAGCCATAGCCTTCATGCCGCCCCAATGGGCCGAACGCATGTCCACGATCAACACTTATCAGGAGGATGCCAGCGCCACTGGCCGCCTGGTGCTGTGGGGGATTTCCTGGCGCCTCGCGCTG
>Ga0209181_10008858_pt1 | contig 13396 bp, 16 predicted proteins | sample MAT05_FD_187208 | JGI IMG/M metagenome (GOLD analysis project Ga0209181, IMG submission 187208) | Freshwater microbial communities from Lake Fryxell liftoff mats and glacier meltwater in Antarctica - MAT-05 (SPAdes) (version 2) | ecosystem: Environmental > Aquatic > Freshwater > Ice > Liftoff... | reverse complement strand
TATACCCTGGGCTACCGCCAATTTGATGGGCACTTAAGAACCGAGAAAATCTGTGTAGAAGGTGTTCCTTGGATAAACGAAAAGTAATTCGATATCAATTGACTATGCCGTAATTCAAAAACGCCCGATTCACTGATCTACAGTGACCGGGCGTTATCACAAGTTGAACAACTTAACGAATCGATTCCAATCCAAGAATGATCGTCAATACTGTGCTCAATAAAGAGTCCGAACCATTGTAACTGCGACCATATTGACGGCGACCGTAATAGCCATCTTCGTAACCGCGTTGAAAACCCTGGCGGAAATAATAGTTGTAGTCGTCCTGCTGCACGTAATATCCGTTGTAGCCGTAGTTAGCATCTTCATAGATGTAAGAATCACGGTACGAATAACGCCAGTTATCCTGCTGGTCGGCGCGGCCGGCACGCATACCTTCCTGATAGCCGTAATTCAGCGCCTGGCGAAGAACGTTCGCGCCATACTGGTTGGTTTCATAGTAACGACCATCACGATTGTAACGATAGCTTGAAGCGGTGTAGTAGTAGGGGTCATTGTTATAATCGTGACGGCTATTCTGGAAACTGATTTGCTGAAGGCGCATGCGTTCATAGTATTGCTGCTGAAAGAGATACTGGGAATTGCGTTTTTGCTTTTTCAGTTCAAGACCACGCTGTTTGGAATTGTTCTGGCGCTGCGCCACATTTTGGCGGAATAGTACAACGCGTTGTTGCTGTTGCTTAATCAATACTTGTTGCTGTTGTTGCGGAAGACGATCTTTCCGCATTGGCTTCTGCGACGCTGGTAGCTTGGGTTTCTTGTTGTTTTCAGAAGTATTTTTATTGCCATGGTGTTCCTTTTGCTTGTTCATGACATTTTTCTGTGCAGCTTCGCGGGCCGTTTGCTGTTTTTCAGCAGCCTGAATTCGGGCCGACTGTTCGTGTTGCATTTTTTGCTGTGAAGCCTTCGAGGGTAAAGGTTTGCGTTGCTCTTTTTCGGCTTGGGCAGCTTGTAGCGCAGACTGCTTTACGCCTTTGTGGTCTTTCTGGCCTTTCGTGTGTTCTTGACCCTCTTGCACACCCGCATTCTTGAGGTCGGATTTTTTATCTTCTTGTTTCTTATCTTTCTCTTCCTGCTTATTTTCGCCTCGTGGTTGCGGTTGCGAAAAAGCCGGCGAGCTAAAACCCATAACCGTGCCGCTGATAACAACGGCCAGCAAAATTCTGTTGATGTAATTGCCATTCATTGCCTGACTCCTGATTTATTCCAGATTTAGATATTTTTTGCAGTGCAAAAAAATGTGGTCGCCGTCAGCATGTTCCGATCAACCTCAATTCGTCCGTGCGGTAAGGAACACCGCTTGGAAAAAAACTGGCTACTGTTCAGTAATCCCGGGATACGAGTTCTCCTTCAAAGGCAAAGGACGCCGCGAGCTACTCCCGATAATTCAAAAAAACAATGGCAGCCCTAAAAAAAACGAATAAAAACAAGCGCCAAAAAAAAGGGAAACCAACATTTTCAGTAGTTCGCCAGCATTTCCATGCTGGATTGGTCGATCGCTAACACCAAAAAAGTGTCACCCTTTCGCGCTGCTTTTTGTTCTGCAAAATATTGTGCCCCGAACTCGGAAACCTTCAACGTTTATCAGGGCATGCCTGGTTGCCGGTCCATTGCGCCGGTGGCGAAGTAAATAACACCTGAAGCGAACTTCAGAGTATGTGCGATAGGCAACAGACCTATCTTGCTACCAAAGCTACGCTTTCCGATAGTGCACTTAGAGTGAAGCAAATGAGACTGGATTCCCCTATTTTTGTACGTCTTTTTACAGACCCGATTAGCGCGGGCGCAGCCTACGATGTTCTGCTACAGCGAGGCTTCCGCGCAGATGAAATCAACATTGTAATGTCGGAATTTTCGAGAAATCAATATTCTCAAAGTCTGCAGCTACTCAATGGAAACCTGTTTAAAACTGGCAACATTCGTTGCGAGTGGTCAACAGATGAAGCCGAGGCGTGGCTGATCATGGATGAGCAGGCGCGCAGCCTACAGAGCGAGCTGACTCTGGGCGGTATCCTGATTTACGTTTATGCCCGCAATGACGATGATGAAGTGTACTTGGAAAACCTTTGGGTCGAGCAGGCCAACAGGCTGATGGTCTGGTAGCTTAATCGTATTAATTTTAACAGTACTAGCAAGAGAGGCAATTGCGATGGGATCGAACGACTAATCAGGTTCGGTTGCATGAAGGTCTTAGTGCCAAAAGCAATTATTTAGTGTGAGTGCGCTTTCGTATGGCTTCCGAAAAGTCAGCACTGTTGGCATATTGCTTCGCCATTTTATTAATCTGATGGGCCGTACGAAATTGATCTTTTGTCAACGCGGTATCAATCAGGTCGAGGTCAAAGGCGAGTTCGTCCGAATAGGCAGGCAATAAGGTTTTATAGCTAAACGGTATGCTGCCAGGTGCAATGACATTGATATGTTCAACAATATTGGTGGTGCAGGTATTGGTAAGTGTGTTGTAAAACTCGGGATGTTGCGCGACTTGGCTGGCGCGCTTCAGCATCGATACCAACAGTTCACGCATTTTTTCCTGTGTGGCTTTCACCTTGTAAAGATAAACATCGTCATGGCGGTAATTGGCACGCAAGCCAATCAGGTCACGCTCGTCGCCAATCACATAAATCAATTCATATTGCCGAAGCAACCCGCCGATGGGTGAAAACGATTCACCTTTTTCTTTCCGGATTTCGACCGAGATGGCGATGTATTCACCGTTACCAAAACCAAAGCTTAAAAAGGTGTGGGCAGGCCCGCGCCAGTCTGAAAATGGTTCAACCACGAACCAGACCGATTCCAGTTTTTGCAAGTCGTAAGTTCGCTCTTCCCAGCGGACATCGAAATCAGAAGTAGAGCGGTATTGCGCATTGCGCACATTTTTAATTTGCACTGAATCGTCGGTAATAACCGCGCTCGCCGTGCGCTTGGTATCGGGCGTCCAATCACGATTATTGGAGGGTCGTATTGCGACAATAAGCAGCAGATAGCCGGCGACTAATATTGTGAGGATCCCAAACACAAGGCGAAAAAAGTTGTAGCGTTTAGAAGTAGGCGAGGGCATGCTGTCATCATAGCGTAACCAATATGCCGCAGCCAAAACCGATGAATCAGAACTAGCCATGACACACCATGATTTTCAGTTCGATCCGGCGCTCGACTTGGTACTTGAGCGTGTTATCGATATTTCGCCATCTCAGGTTTGGGCGGCTTGGACCGATCCTGAACATCTCAAAAAATGGTTTACTCCCAAGCCTTAGGAAACCATTGATTGCGAAATTGACCTGCGGCCAGGTGGCCTGTTTAGAACTGTCATGCGTTCACCCGAAGGCGAGGAATTTCCAGCAATGGGTTGTTATCTTGAAATTATTCCCCATAAAAAGCTTGTGTGGACCAATGTGTTGCAAGCGGGTTATCGGCCTGCAAGCCCAGCACAGGGCGGCAAAGAATCTGACGCGCTTCTATTTACGGGTGTTATTTCAATTGAAGCGAATGGAACCGGTAGTCAATACACGGTACTGATTATGCACGGAACCGAACACGACCGAAAAAAGCATGAAGCCATGGCTTTCCACGAAGGTTGGGGAGCGGCACTTGATCAATTGGTCGCCTACATGAAAACAACTTGATGCAGTCCGGCCGTGTTTTACTGACTTGGGAAATACCGCAAGTTTTGCATTGAAAAGCAGGAGAATAAAATGGCCACAGGCTGGGCAGGCGATGGTGCGGTACAGGATCAAATCGACGCCACCGTCAAAGACGGAATAAAACGTGCGCGCAGCAAACTGCCCTCGGGGACTAGTTTAAAACGCTGCGAAGAATGCGACAGCAAAATTCCTGAGGCTCGTCGCAAGGCTATTCCCGGTGTGCGTTTGTGTGTGCCATGCCAGGAAATTCGAGACCAGCAAGATGAAACTGCCGGTGGCTATAACCGACGCGGCAGTAAGGATAGTCAGTTACGCTGATTGCTAAAAATCCGCATCCAATACAATACGGTATCGTGCTTTGCCAGCTCGCAAATGCTCCATCGCTTCATTAACTTTGCTCATCGGAAAATGTTCAGTTTGCGGTGTCACTTGGTGACGTGCGGCAAAGTTCAACATCGAATCAATCGCGCTACGTGAACCAGTCGGTGAGCCGGATACGGATTTTTGTCCCATCAATAAAGTAAACGTCGGTACCGGAATAGGTTCAAGTACTGCCCCGACCATATGCAGTCTGCCATTGGGGGCTAGTGCGGCCAGAAGTGCATTCCAATCGAGTGGTACGTTGACGGTATCAATAATTAAATCGAGTGTGCCTGCAAGTTTGCCAATAGCTTCTGAATCGCGACTGGAGACAACGCGATGTGCACCAAAGGCGCGTGCTTCTTCTGCCTTGGAGTCGCTTGATGTAAATGCGGTCACTTCGCAGCCCCAGGCCTTGCAGAATTTCAATGCCATGTGACCAAGGCCACCGATACCGATGACACCCACACGCGAGGTCGGTGAAATATTGAATTCGAGTAGCGGGGTGAATACGGTAATGCCGCCGCATAGCAGTGGGCCACTTTCGCGTGAATCCAGACCTTCGGGTAATGGCATGGTCCAGACCCAATGAGCACGCACTTTGTTGGCGAAGGCACCGTGGCGGCCAATCAAGGTAGGTTGCAGATTTTCGCAAAGATTGTGATAGCCGAGCAGGCATTGTTTGCAGTGCATACAACTATGAGAGTTCCAGCCCAGACCGACGCGCTGCCCAATGCTAACGCCCTTCGCTTGCGGACCCATAGCAACGACGCGACCGGTGGCTTCATGACCGGGCACGAAGGGGTAACGAGTCATGCCCCATTCGTTATCGAGTAATGACATATCGGAGTGGCAGATGCCACAGTGTTCCACTGCGATTTCAACTTCGTCCTCGCCGAGCGGGCCGGGGTCATACTCAAAAGGTTCCAATTTACCGCCAGCGGTTTGTGCGGCCCAGGCTTTGATGATAGACATCGGCTGACTCCTATGTTGAATAAGGGAGTGCCATGGTGCTTCAAAGGGTGTTTTCATGCAATGCCGAAATGTGCCGCATAGCTTGCCCAGCGCAGGTCCGGTGGAAGTGGGGATTTAAAGTTCCCACATTATTTGCGCTTGTTTTCTCGCTATACGATCTTTTTATGCGTTAGGCTAAGCCTCAGATCTTGAGGTAGAAAAATTTCCGAGATGACGATTATGACGAACAATAGATTTTATGACGAACAATAGATTTCCTGTTTTTATTTTCTGGCTGTGTGGCATTTTGTCGCCATATGTTTATGCCACTGATTATGTTTTACCTGCTGCTGGCCATCTGTATTCCGACCGTGATCCCGCTGCAATTGCTACCGGTCCGAAGCCAGGTGATAAAGCAGCTTGGCGGCGTCATCTGAATCAAGTTGTTCAAAGAAATCCAAAGGATATCTTCGCACTGACAAATCGTGGTTATCTAAGAACCTTGGCGGGTGATTTTGAAGGAGCAAACGAGGATTACACTCGTGCATTAGCGCTTGCAGATCCAAAAACGGCAAGTTATCGACACATTTTGTGGTCTCTTGGGTGGAGTCATTTCAATCTCGGTAATGATATTGCTGCACTGGATTTCTGGGGCCAGGCCGAACGGCAGCACGGTGGTGCCCCATATTGGGTTCCCTATACGGTCGCCTTGTCGTATTGGCGCTATGGAAAAAAAGATATTGCACTGGCTTATTACGATCTAGCCGTCAAGAATAATGCTGATTGGGGATCAAAAGAGGGCGTGCATAAAATGACGCATCACTGGAAGCCGCCCGAAAAGAAATTACATGCCGAACTATTTTCCGACTACCTAAGTATCCATGCGAATTAGCACCAGAGCCTTGGCAGGTAAAGCCATATGTGGGCCCTGGCATTTTGCCATTAATTCCGAAAATGAAGACTTAAAGATAACGAGGCAATGGTCAATTCAAATAGTTTGATCGGTTGCGATATCACTTTTTTGATCGAGAAATTATTGGCCGTCTTTACAGTCTTTTGCTGATGATCAAAACTAAGCGAGGTTTTAAGTTTCCAGGTTTTATTGCTAAGCAGCCAGACATGGGTGAATTTGGCGAGAGTGAACCCGACGATGGCAGGGTTGCTGCCTTTTGTATGAAACTGATGTTCGCCTTGCTGGATAGCACCGATCAGCACGCCATTATTTTCCAGTGCATAGACTTTTGAACTACCGGCAACCAGAGTGCGAATAGGTTTTTCATTTAGATTTGAACACACATTACGTTTAATGGCTTCAAGAAACTCCTTACGATTTTGGATGCCGCCTTTGTCATGGAAGAACTCAAGATTGTTGTCGGTAAGGGCTTCAAAAATATTCGGCTTGCATTGATTGAAACCCTCGTCAAATAATTGACTGTCCAGTGCCATGATCTGCCTGAATAGCTTGGAGTTTTCGGATACTTGAGCCTGTGCAGGTTGCAAACTACCCAGTAATAAAAAGAATGCGATCGTAATTAAGTTTTTCATGGTGCTTCTTCCTGTGTAAGTCTTGCGGTGATCTAAAAAAAGGCAAGCCTCTGCCAATGCCGGTGCTGCTAGGCAACGGTTTTTTGTTTTTTGCATCGTGTGGTTAGTTACATATTTCTAAACAATGGCATGTAGGTCAGGCTAACCGCCAGCGTTTCCGCTCGCCCTTTCAATTTGATAATGCCGCGACCCGATTCATCGCGAATAACGCTCGCAACAGCTTTCATATTAACGATAGTGGCGCGATGAATTTGCTTGAATTGGCTTGAATCGAGCCTGTTGATCAGTTCGCGTAAGGGAGTGCGTAACAAGGCCTCGCCTTCGGCAGTCATCACGGTGGTGTATTTGCTGTCGGATTGAAAATACAGCACGTCTTCAATCATTATCAGGCGTGATTCTTTACCGGTGCTGGCGGTGAGCCATACCATGGGTTCGGCAATGGCGCGTTGTGGTAATACTTTGCCCAGTTGTTCAAGCAATGCCGCTAACACTGCCGGGTTCGTATTGCCGTTCACCATGCGTGTTTGTAGGCGTTCAATGGTTTGTGCAAGACGTTTGGGTTCAATTGGTTTTAAAAGATAATCGACTGCACCTTTTTCAAAAGCATCAATGGCGTATTGGTTGTAGGCGGTAACAAATACCACGTGCGTTGCCGGGCTAATGCTGGCCGATGCAGCTGCAACATCCATGCCGCTTAAACCTGGCATACGAATATCAAGAAATGCAACGGCAGGTTGGTGTTCGGCGATGGCTTCTAATGCTTCGGCGCCGTCTTCACAAGCGGCCAAAATTTCTAGATCCGGCCATTGATTGACCAATAACTTGATTAAGGCATCGCGAAAAATTTGTTCATCTTCGGCAACGACGCAAGTGACAGGCTTGTTCATGATGCACTCTGTGAACCGGCCGCCGGTACGCTGATACTAGCGGCAACACCATTCGGAAAATTGGTCACGATCGAGAACGTTGCCGCACCACCATAAGCCAGCTTCAAGCGTTCACGTACGTTCTTTAAACCGATGCCGGTACCCGAGGTACCACTACCAAAACCATTACCATCATCGGCCACCGTCACCGTAACCAAATTGGCAGAAGTTTGATCGGTACGTGCACTAATCCAGATCGTGCCGCCGCCGGATTTTGGCTCAAGCCCGTGATTGATCGAGTTTTCGACCAGTGTTTGCAACATCATGGTCGGGAACGGTATGCCCTGCAGTGCCTGAGGCACTTCAATAGTCACTTGCAAGCGTTCGCCCATGCGAATTTTAAGGATGTCGAGATAAGCCCGTGTGCGTTCGAGTTCTTCACCCAATGTGGAAGGCGCATCTTCAGTGCGGGGCAGGGAATGTCGCAAATATAAAATCAGATTGTCGAGCATGGCTTCGGCACGGACTGGGTCACTACTAATCAGGTACTTGGCGCTGCCCAGCGTGTTGTAAAGAAAGTGCGGCTCTACCTGAGCATGCAACAAGTTGAGTTTGGCAACAGCGAGTTCTTTCTCGGTGACGGTTTCTTTCGTCAATGCTTGTTCACCACGACGATAGTCGGCAATGCGACGCGATATGTCGCGAGTGATTGTTTCTGCATTTTGCAAGTTGGTGCCTTCATCAAGAAAAAATGAGTCAGCCCAAGCGGCGCCATCCGGCCCGCAAAACAGACTGACGCTAACGCTACCATTGACGTCCGTTGCGGCCGCGATAATGTGGTTGTGTCTTTCAAAACCAAGCTTCTGGTAGGCTTTTTTCCAAAGTGAATCGTCTCTTTTGTCTCTGTCTGAAGCTATGACTCTGCCTTGAAGACGCTTACCGTTTTGAGATATTTTTAGGTTGTCGATGCCCGGTAGTTCACGCAGACAAGCTTCCAGCATGGGAAGTGCAATCTCTTCTTCGAAGGGAATTTCTATTTGGCGACGGTGGCGATTTTTGAGTTTCGCTATATCGGCAGCGCCGTCAATCAATTGCACGTGATGCAAATGCGAGGCGGCAGCAAGCAGAAGCAAAATCAATGACACCCAGAACAAAAATACGACAATGTCCATCAGACCATCGAGACCGGTCATATTGAAAAACACGCTGGTGGCAATAAACATCAGCAGCCAAGCGAGGATGATGCGGCCAAAAAAGAAGATATTTGTTTTCACTTTAGTGACAGCCTGAGCTTGGTTCGATGCGTGCAGATTATCAGTCTGGACAGAAATGTCAGCTCAAATGCGACCAAATCACGAATACGCGGATGAAATAAGAAAAATCAGGTTCATGGTGTCCATTCGGACGTCCGATAAACGCAAGCGTCCTAACATTCGCGGCCGGGTCGCTTTTAATCAAACTGCCAGCCATGGCACAAGTCTTGCCGTTATCCCTCGAACAAGCTTTATCGGCTTTACGACCAAGGATAAAAAAATGAACAACGCATTGAAAGGTCCAATTCTCGGCGCGCTTATTGCGATTGCCGTCAATGCCGGTATGGATGCGATTGGTTTGTCGGATTTAAGCTTTGCATCGCTATTTCCGCTAATGCTTGTTTTCTGGGCTGTCCAGCGTCTATTGCGAAAGAGCATGGGGTTTTTTACTAGGAAGCTGGCGTCATTATGGCTTGGCCTTGTTACACCCTGCGTTGGTGATAGGAATGATTGCACCCGTCTGTTTAATGTTAGGCGTGGTGGATGTTTCAAAGGCAAACTGGCTGACGGTCAGAAATGATTTTCTATTCGCTGTAGCCATCAGTATTCCGCTGGGGATATTGACCGAAGAAGGTTTTTTTCGGGGCTGGTTATTCGGTTCGCTTCAGCGTGCCGGCTTGAGCGAAGGGAAGATAATGATCTGGACCGGCATTGCATTTTCACTTTGGCATATACCGGCAGTAACGATGAATACCGAAGACGCGGTGCCGCTTGCTCAGATTCCGGTGCTATTGATCAATGCTGTTATTAGCGGTGCGATTTGGGGCATGTTACGTTCACTATCGGGTTCGATTATAGTCACCGGTGTTTGTCATGCCATTGCAAATTGAACAACGGGTATCAAAACACAAATGCTTAATTCAAAACCGTAAAGAAAGACAACTTAAGCCACCATCCATTTTTTGGTACTCGGACATATCCAGCGCGATGACGCAATAGCCAAGCTTTTCGAGGGTATTTTGTAGAATCGGGAAGCCGCTTGCTATCAATACATGATCATTCACGCGAACGCAGTTGGCGGCGTAGTCCTCGTGTGCATGTGTTTGGATGAGTTCGTAAGCCTTGAATGCCGGGTGATCGGCTAGCGAATGAATGACCACCATTCGGTTGTCGCCAATATAAGAGATCCCGCTTTTTAAATGCAGAATGCCGGGCACCGAACAAATATCGACAAAGTCCGAGGTGTAGCCAAAGTTCGCGAGCCAATCCGCCAATTGTTTCGCGCCATCTTCATTAGTTCGTAATGAAATGCCGATAATAAAATGACTGCCGGCTTCGCAAATGTCACCGCCGTCGAGCGTGCCGGGTGTTTTTATTTCCGGCAGCTCTGAATATAATGGCGACAGAACGGATTTAATATTTTCTACTTCAGCCATACGACTTTTAGCGCCGGGCCGGGCAAGAATGGCGCCATGTTCGGTCACAATGGCGGTATCTTCCACAAAAGTAGAGTCCGGATGTTTGGGGTCGGCGGCTAGCCGAGTAAGCGTTAAGCCGCATTGGATCAAGGCGTTGCAATAAGCTTGGTGCTGTTCGATGGTTTTTGCGAAATTCGGGATGCCTAGCTCTACCGTGCTCAAGCCATCGGCGAAATTTTCAGCAGGTAACCTTACGATGGCTTTGGTAAACATTGAAACTCCTTTCGATTCATCGCGCTTTGCAGGGTTCAAGCCGTCAGATATTGGCCATACAGTACCGTATAAATGATATTCCTACTAAACTAGTCAATTAGATAATTTCAAGAGAAGTCACCGGCATGAATTCAGAAATAGAACCTATTCAAGACTGGCTGAAAGGTTTTTCGCAAGCGGTACGTGCACGAGATTACGAATCGGGGCGTCGTTTTTTTGCCAACGAAGTAGTCGGCTTTGGCTCGGTAGCAGAGCGCTGCGACGGATTGGAAAACCTAGAGCTGCAGCAATGGCGAAAAGTCTGGGATGTCACTACCGACTTTGAGTTTGATTTGAATTCTGCCGCCATCAGTCTGCAAGGTAACATGGCTTGGGTGGCGTGTTCCTGGCAGTCATTTGGCAAGAATTCGGCGGCTGAAACCATATTAAGACGAGGTCGTAGTACCTTCGTTTTTCGGAGGGATAGTGGGCAATGGCTGGCAGTGCATAGTCATTTTTCCCTGGAACCGAAGGCGTGATTGTTTATTTGGTGACAGCGGATCATGCCTACACATTGAATCGCTATTTGCAAGAATGGGCGCAGGAACTCATCAGTCAAATCCAGCCGGTTTTCTATGAAGAAACTCCCTGGAACTGGCTTGAGCTCGAGGCTACCTATGTTTTTTCCGACATCGAGCGCTTAACACCAACAGAAATGGCGAAGGCAATTGCCTACGCGGATCATTTGAGTTCGCGCGGGTTTCGCGTTTTAAATCATCCCAGTCATGCTCCCACACGACTTGCCCTGCAAAAAGTGCTGCACGAAGCTGGTATCAATCCGTTTCAAATGTTTCCCGCTGCAGAGTATGCCAATTTAAAATTCCCGGTGTTTTTGCGATTGGCAAATTCCCATCAGGGCAGTATTGGCGACTTGATCCATTCGCAAGCCGAGTTGGAACAGAGGCTTGCAGTGCTTCCTGCAGACATCGCACAAGCCGATGATCTTGTTGTCGCTGAATATTGCGATACCAAGAATGTTGATGGCCGCTATACAAAATATTCCGCCATGCGGGTAGGTAACACGATGGTTCCAAGGCATGCGATTTGCAGCAAGCAATGGATGCTGAAAGTACCCGATATTATTGATAGTGAGGCAGTTAGCAAAGAAAACGAATTTCTTATGGAATTCCCTCAAAGACAAGCCATCGAGCATATTTTTTCATTGGCAAAACTGGATTTTGGAAGAATTGATTTTGGTATCGAAAATGGCGAAATCCGGGTTTGGGAAATCAATACCAATCCCACCTTCATGCCAGTAAAAAAAGGCTTGCATGCTGCGCGCGCTCAGATTATCGATAAGACTAATGAATGGCTGATGGCGGCATTCAAAACACTGAATACTGAAACCAGCGAAGCTGCCCTTTGGCAAGGCGTTGCAAAGCGTCATATTCGGAAGCGCCGTATTTGGTGGCTACAGCGCAAATTATTCCGTCGTAAACGTGCTTGATTGCATTGCGTAACGCATTTTTTTGCTTTGATAATGCGATGATGCCAATTGCAAACTGATTGTTTCCTTCTCGCTAAAATTATGGGCGCTGTATGTCTGGACCACTTCATCCTCATGCAGTAAACGAATCCTTTAATGAAGAGCTGACACAAAACAGCGATGAGCTCTCTGCGATTGACTATCAGGCCTTTGCCGATGATGTACAGGCGTTGCATGCAAAACTGAAAGCCGATCTTGGTGAAAGTGATATTGCACATTTACGCAAGATGGAACGCTGGGGCAGGACCTGCACCTTACTTGGGTACGCATTTGCCTGGGTATTTCCCAACCCAATGGCTGCCTTCTTGATCGGTATTGGCAATGTGGCACGTTGGGGCACGGTTACCCATCATGTGATGCATCGGGGCTATGACGCGGTGCCTAATGTGCCGGAGCGTTTTAAAAGCAAACGATTTGCGATGGGCTGGCGCCGTTTTATCGACTGGCTCGATTGGCTCCATCCAGCCGCCTGGGCGCATGAACATAATCATTTGCATCACTACAATACCGGCCAGCAAGATGACCCTGATTTGGTCGAACGCAATGCTTGGTTTATTCGTGACAAAAGAATGCCACGCGTTTTGAAATGGCTATCCGTTGTTTTCGTGATGATGACCTGGAAGCTGACCTATTACGCACCGAATACTTTTTGGGCGCTTAAACAACATCGCAAAATAAAAGCACAGACTCCCGAGCAAGCAAAAGCACAGCCTTTACCGACCATGGGCACAGTAGATTGCTATATTGTTCCCGGCGAACGCGTAATCTTTCCGGTAACGGCTTGGGGCTTGGAGTTTTATTTGCGCTGCGTATTGCCCTACGCCTTGATACGATTCGGCGTTATTCCGGCATTGTTTTTGCCACTAGGCGTCTGGGCCTGGAGCGCGGTACTGATCAATTCCATTTTGGCCGAAATTGTTGCGAACGTGATCTCGTTCGTGATTATCGCGCCTAACCATACTGGCGACGATGTATATCGTTTCGATAAAAGCTTTAAAAACAAAGCTGAATTTTACGTACAACAAGTTACCGGCTCAGTGAATTACCCCAGTGGTACCGACTTACGAGACTTCATGGCTGCCTATTTGAATTACCAGATCGAACATCATGTCTGGCCGGATCTGCCGATGCTGAAATATCGCCAAGCGGCACCACAATTAAAAGCTATATGCCAGAAACACGGCGTGCCCTATATCGAAGAAAGTGTGTTCAAACGCTTTGCAAAACTATGGTCGATCATGATGGGTGACAGCAATATGCGGCGCGTGAGCGAGAATTTGTAGGGTCGGGCCCAAGGGCCCTCCTACGATAATTCTTCGGTAGGAGGCCGCTTGCGGGCGACAAGTAGCGCGGTAAGTCGAGCTTTGTAGGGTCGGGCCCAAGGGCCCTCCCACGATAATTCTTCGGTAGGAGGCCGCTTGCGGGCGACAAATAACGCGGTAACTCGAGCTTTGTAGGGTCGGGCCCAAGGGCCCTCCTACGATAATTCTTCAGTAGG
>Ga0209181_10008856_pt1 | contig 13399 bp, 10 predicted proteins | sample MAT05_FD_187208 | JGI IMG/M metagenome (GOLD analysis project Ga0209181, IMG submission 187208) | Freshwater microbial communities from Lake Fryxell liftoff mats and glacier meltwater in Antarctica - MAT-05 (SPAdes) (version 2) | ecosystem: Environmental > Aquatic > Freshwater > Ice > Liftoff... | reverse complement strand
TAGGGAAGAAAACAAGTTGAAACCCTGGGGCGGCGGTCATTATATGTGGATGATTGATACAGATAATGATAATGTTTTCAATTATATAGATTGGAATACATTCAATCTAAAGGCATGGATGCACAATGGAGCCGCTGATTTTTTTAAGGATTATAACGGGAAATCAGCGTTTATGAAAATGCACTCTGAGCCTGCAAAATTTAACGATACGAGGTTAAACTGGGAAAACCCATTTCTTTTTTATGATCCTGATAACGATGGGTTGAGCGAAATGGCTATCCGGTTGGTAGATACGCCGGAAACCGTTCCAGGTACACAAAACCAAAAAGAAGTAACCATGTTTGATGGCAAAATGGATTGGGTGTCTATTGCGTTGGATATGGATAACGACAACAATGTAGGCCGTGAGTTCGATTTTGATATGACACTTAGTTTTCGTGGAAAGGGTTTCGATTATATGGATCAAAAACATGTTTTTAAAAACATGCGGGGGCTGCCCGAAGCGGATACATTTTTTATCGATCCCCGGTGGAGGCAAATGACCGAACTGATTTATCCCAATCACGAAGCAGCCTGGGATTTGATTTTTAAACGGGGCGATTGGCAACAGGTATATTTTGTTTGGGATGAAGACGACGATTGTTTGCGATGGGAGCGGGTGGAATTGTATGAACCACTGAGCCCTTTTAAAATTGGCCAGGACAAAGGCGGCATAGACAACCACCGCCAGTCCGATGCTTCGGGCGACCGCGGCGAATGGGATTTGGACAACTCGGGTAAGGGAAATTTATATATCGGGCGGTTCGACAATAAGATACACCTTTTGGGGGCTGAATGGGGTTGTTGGCGCATAGACCAGCCCGCTTTGTCGTTTCAGGGCATGGGCGGCATTTATGAAAATTATGGTCCGGGCAGAACCCAAACCGAACCAAAAACCTTTGCCACTATAAAATATACCGATACCGATAACAATAAATTTCTCGACAAAATTGAGTACGATATTGATGGCGACACGTTGTTTGAACACACAGTTTCTTTAAAAGAACTGGGTATTGACGACAAAAGTGAAATTGTAAATACGGCTGGAATGAAATATGCCGATTTTGTAAAGTTGAAAAACAAAGCAGCAACCAGTCAGTGGAAAAAGGCCGAACAGGCTATGCAAGTTGCCGGTAAAGAAGGCCTTAATTTGTCGTGGTACGCTTTAATGATGCACCCAAAATCAATTCGCGAAAAAAGTAATTATGGCTACTGGTTGCAGTTTTATATTTACCGCGACTTGATGGATAAAGCACTGCGTGAAAACAATACCGGTTTTCTAAATAAGTTAGATAAAGCCTATTACTCCGGAAATTGGAATCAATTATTTTAAAAAGATTCGAAATCAACACTAATATTGAAATAAATGAAAAAAATATTTTTAAGAGTTTCATGCGTATTCATGCTTGCACTATTTACATCCGGGAATGGATTATTAGTGGCACAAAAGTTACAACCAGATTATAAGGCCGATGTTGTCATCTACGGCGGAACACCAGCTGCCATCGTAGCAGCAATTGAAATTGTAAAAAGTGGGAAAACGGCCATCATTGTTAGTCCCGATGTCCACCTTGGCGGACTGTCATCGAGTGGTTTGGGTTTTACCGACGTTGGCAATAAGCAAACCATTGGCGGCCTGGCACGTGAATTTTATCAACGGGTTTACCTGCATTACCAGGACGAAAAATCCTGGAACTGGCAGAAAAAAAATGAGTATGGCAACCAGGGACAGGGTACGCCCGCTATGGATGGCGAAAACCGCACGATGTGGATATTTGAACCGCATGTAGCCGAGACAATCTTCGAAACTTTTGTAAAAGAAAACAGCATACAGGTGTTGAGAGATGAATGGTTGGACAGAGAAAAAGGAGTAACGAAAAAAGGTGGTAAAATTAATTCGATCAAAACCTTATCGGGAAAAGTATTTGAGGGTAAGATGTTTATTGATGCTACCTATGAAGGCGATTTGATGGCCGCTTCCGGGGTTTCGTATCATGTTGGCCGGGAAGCAAATTCGGTGTATGGTGAAAAATGGAATGGCGTGCAGATTGACAACAATCATCATCTCCATAGTTTCAAAGACAAAATTGATCCTTATCAACTAAAAGGAAAGCCCGAAAGTGGTTTGCTTTTTGGCATTTCCGCAGAAAAGCTTTTACCAAACGGCACCGGCGACAGTAAAATCCAGGCGTATTGCTACCGGGTTTGTATGAGTAACAATAGCCAAAACCTTGTTCCTTTTCCCAAACCAGCCAACTACGATCCAACCCGGTATGAACTCCTTGTTCGGTTATTTGATGCCGGATGGCGTGATTGGTTCAGAAAATTTGATGTAATACCAAACCGAAAAACAGATACTAACAACAACGGACCTTTCAGCAGCGACTATATTGGTATGAATTACGATTATCCCGAGGCTACCTATGTACGCCGCAAACAAATTATTGCCGACCATGAAAACTATCAAAAAGGATTATTATATTTTGTCGCCAACGATACCCGTGTTCCTGAGGAAATAAGGACAAAAATGCAAAACTGGGGTTTGGCTAAGGACGAGTTTTCCAGCAACGGCAACTGGCCTTATCAACTGTACATCCGTGAAACCCGTCGCATGATTGGCCGATATGTACTAACCGAGAACGATGCAATGGGCAAAACAACGGTGCCGATGCCTGTTGGGATGGGTTCGTACAAACTCGACGCACACAATGCACAACGCATTGTTACCACTGAAGGATTTGTGCAAAATGAAGGTGACGTGGGTGTTGATCCGCTTCGTCCCTATCAAATTTCTTATGGTTCAATCGTTCCCAAAAAAGAGCAGTGCAGTAATTTACTTGTGCCGGTTTGCGCCTCCACCAGCCATATTGCTTATGGTTCGTTGCGCATGGAACCTGTGTTTATGATACTTGGCCAATCGGCAGCTATTGCAGCAGTGGTGGCTATCGACAAAAAGATTGCAGTACAAGATGTTGATTACAACGAATTAAAAAATAAACTTCTGGCAAAAGGGGCCATACTCGAAATAAAAGCTAATTAACTACTCAGGGTCACTTTGATTTGCATTTATCCAAATGATGTTTGTATTAAAAAACAACTTACGCCACAGCACTACCAACGCCTGCTATGTAATGCAGATACAACAAAGGCTAACAGAGCTGCTGCAGGTCAATCATTACAATTCACATAAAAAAAGAGCAGGCATTTAGCAAACGGCTGATAAAAAATAAAAACAGCATTCTCCCCTTGCTCTACCACCCAAAGGTGCCGCCTGATTGTAATGGCTAAAAGCGGGCGATAAGAAACATAAAAGTAAAAGTATCCGGGCAGTTTAGAAGACAGCGCGATGCAACCCGCTTTGCCATTGTGCATTCCGTTATTGACACCACAATCAAAAACACTCAAAACGTTTTTGAAGCCCTTCTACTTTTATTTAATTTGAAACCTAAGTAGTTACCATTATTTTTATATTGTTATCCTTTAAAGAAGGTTTTTAACAGTTTAATAAAAAAATCATGGAGTCATTAGAGGCATTTGAGAATATTGAAGCCATTAAAATAGAAAATCCGGTTGACAAGATTATCAAGCAACTTAAAAATCTGATATCGTCCGGACAATTAAAACCAGGTGACCGATTACCTGCGGAGCGGATGTTGGCTGAGCGATTTGGGGTAGGGCGTGGCTATATCAGAGAGGCAATTATGAAGCTCGAATTTTATGGCCTTTTAAAAACCTCTCCCCAAAGTGGTACCTACGTATCCGGATTTAGCCTTAAAATAATAGACAGTATTTTCACCGATATCATCAATTTTAATAAAGGCGATTTCGCCTCTATGATTGAAGCAAGGTATTATTTGGAGATTAATGCCGCAGCACTTGCAGCAGAGCGGCGCTCAGGCGAAGATATCCAATTTATGAAAGATGCCCTGGCAGAGTATGATGCAAAAGCAAAAAATGGGTTATCAGTGGTGCAGGAAGACATGCTCTTTCATATCAAACTGGCCTCAGCTACAAAAAATACTGTAATTGAGTCGATGTTACTTATCATAATTCCTGATTTGATTAAAGTAATTGTAGAGAACAATATATGTGATACCGACAGAACCAAAACCTCCATTCCTGAACACCATAGCATTTTAGACGCTATCGAAGCCGCTAACCCCCAGGCCGCTGAAAAAGCAATGAAAGTACATTTGCAAAAAATTATGGATAGTAGAAACACTTTCCTTGTAAAATAATGGGCAACGCTAAAAACTCATTTATTTATTTGACCTCACCTTTAATTCCTCCTCATAAAAGAGGAAAGGGTAGGTTTTTTGAGATGTCCTAATACTAAACATGAGTATTTTCGGTACATAAATTTAAATCATAAAAGCCGCTGACACTTACGTTTTTGTTTCGGTACAATCCAAGTGTTTACTTAAGGTAGGGTTTTCTTTTTTTCTCTCCAGCGCAACTACTTTTTAATTTAATGGCCGTTCTAACAAAACATTGCTCAAAATTTTGTACGTAATTTTTGTGTAATAGAAGATTTATTCCCTATTTTTATATTGGTTAACCAATAATTGGATAGCCAATCTGGTAAATTAGACTTCCATATGGAAAAATCAGGTGTATTTAAAAATATTGAAGCCATTGTTATTGAAAATCCGGTTGATAAAATTATCAGGCAAATTAAATTACTTATTTCGAGTGGTCAGTTAAAACCCGGCGATCGTTTACCAGCAGAGCGGATTTTGGCTGAGCGATTTGGCGTAGGCAGGGGATACATACGGGAGGTTATTTTAAAATTAGAGTTTTATAGCCTTTTAAAACCTCACCACAAAGCGGAACTTATGTAGCAGGGTTCAATATAAAAATATTGGATACCATATTTGCAGATATTATCACTTTTAATAAAGAAGATTTTGCATCACTAATAGAGACAAGGTATTTCCTGGAAATAAATTCAGCAAAACTTGCTGCTGAAAGAAGAACAGCAGTTGATATTAAGGATTTAACTGAAGCCTTAAAAGAATTTGATTCCAAATTCACAAAAGGCATGGCCGCAGTTGATGAGGATTTACTCTTTCATATAAATATAGCTGCAGCAAGTAAAAATTCAGTTCTTGAATCTATGATACTGATCCTTGTACCCGATCTTATTAATATTATTAGTATGGTTGATTGTGGGGCTGATAATAGTAAAAAGTTTATTGTGGATCAGCATTATAATATTTTAAATGCTATACAGCAGCAAAACCCTGATGCAGCAGGTGCAGCAATGGTTGAACATTTGAAAGATATAATGGATAGGCGTTTTACTATTTGCCCAAAAAAATAATTGTTCAGGAATTTGAAAGTTTACAATCAAAGTAAGTTTTAAACAAATTAGCATATTCATATTGCTGCTAAAAAATTAATGATACCATTCGTAAAAATATCAAATGCAGCGGCAGTATTTCAAAGGCTGAAAATTTCGGCCATATTGTTGTGCCTGCTGGCTTTGGTTATTGCTTTTAAAACGGAGCCCAATCAACAATTCATTATCATCACCAACCCGTTAGCCGTTAACAGAACCAATGAAGTGATTGCAATTAAAAGAATTTTTTTCGGCAACGTACCCAATCATCTTTTTCCGGTGATTAAAAAAAATAATACAACGTACCCAACCCAAACCCTTGATATAAACAATGATGGCCGCTGGGATGAGTTGTTAATTGAGGTAAACCTGGCAGCAAAATCAATGGATACATTACAGGTTAGTTGGGTTAAAAAGAACGTACTGCCCTTATTTAAAAAGCGAACAAATGTACAATTGAGCAGGCGGTCCGACAACGCGGTTGCATCCACGGAAATGAACCAGGCCATTCGTTACAGGGGTTTTACCCAAAATATAGCAAAGCCATTTTACCAAATGGAAGGGCCAGGTATTGAAAATGATAAAGTAGCCTTCCGGTCATTCTTTGATTACCGTAACGGGAAAGATATTTATGGAAAAATAGTGGATACGCCGGTGTTGCAAAAAGTGGGTGTGGGGGCGAACTGGCACCAGATGCAGTATTGGGGAAAAGATATTTTAAAGGTTGGCAATTCATTAGGAGCAGGGGCATTGGCAGTGGAGGAAAATAAACAGATTGTTCGGTTGGGAGATGCTGATACAACAACTTTTGATGTTTTGTACGAAGGCGCATTGCAGGCTTCATTTGTGCTAAATTTTAATCAATGGGATGTTGCCAATGGTAAGCAAAACGGAACTGAAACCATTTCTATCAGCAAAGGAAATTTTTATTATAAAAATGACATTACACTTTCTTTAAGCAGCCTTCAGTATTTGGTTGCTGGTTTTGCCAATTTTGGAATCGACAAAGTTGCGTATTCAGTTTACAACAAAAAGTTTAGTGCTGTTTCTACTTATGGAAAACAGGCTGATGGTACCGATACAAATCTTGGATTGGCGATCATGTTTGCTACTGGTGATTATGTTCACCATGCAACAACAGATAGTTCTTCGCCTGTTTCCAATACTTCTTATGTGTCATTAAAATCTTCAGTTAAAAAGACAATTTACTTTTTTGCCTGCTGGGAAAAAACAGACCAGCGTTTTGCAACCGGGCAGGGATTTACAAACTACCTGCAACAAACAGCAGATTTATTAGCAAACCCGATCAAAATAAAAATTCTCAATAAAAAATAAGCCATGGAAAGAAGAAATTTTGCAGGACTCTTATTATCACTCACTGCCGGCACAGTTTTGTCGCCGCTACTGGCTAAAAGTAGTGCAGCAGAAGCAGCTATATTTAGTCCGGATGTATTTTTTGAGGATAAAGGTCTGCTGCCTGCCAATCTACCTGAAAATATAAAGCAGTTGATAAGCAACGTTCAGCAGCAGGAATATAAATCAGTAAATACAGACTGGGATGGAACCATTCAAATAGAAGGTCTTTTACGTTTTGCAAAACTTGGTTATAAAGAGGGCCTCGATTATGCGAGCCAATGGTTTAATTATCATGTTGAAAATGATAATAAATTAACCGATGAGGAGTATTACAAACAATATGATGGGCCACATGCAAGAATATTAAGGGATGGGCCGCTGGCTTTTGTAATCTACTCTGCTAACCTTGGCGTATCATTTCCGGTACATGAATTATACAAATTGAATAACAGCAAAATTGCAAGGCAGGTTTGTATGGATGTTGCCGATGCCATCCTGCATTATGCCGGGCGTGACCGGTTTGGTATGCTCGCCCACGATGATTTTAATTATGCAGCATTTGCCATTCCTGATACCGCTTATTGGGCCGCACGTGCCAATGCCATTGCCGCATCATTAAGTAGTAACAAAGGTGTTGCGGATATTTATTGGAAACAATCCATTTATCAATTAGACCAGGGCATCAAATATTTTTTCGATAATGAAAAAGGGTTGGTACGTACAGGTTTATTTAAAGGCGAACCGGCTAAAACTTATTGGTGCCGGTCCCAGGGATGGCTGATATGGGCAATCGCCGGTTTGCTTCGGTATTTACCAGTTGCACATCCATACTTCAAAAAAGCTGCGGCAACCATGAAATTAATTGCTGATGGTGCGGTAAAATATCAAACCAATAGCGGTGCATTACATGTGTTGGTGGATGACCCATCTACCCCCGAAGAAGTTACAGGAATGGCCATGGTGCTGTCTGTTGTAAAGGAAGGTATGCGTAAGGGATGGATACCAAAAGATTACAATGACTTTTGTAATAAAGGTTGGGATTATATCCGGAAAAGTGTAGACGAAAAAGGCAACCTGCATAACGTTTATACAGGTTGGGCTGTAACTGCCGAAGAAAAAAAGGTAGACCTGATGGACAAAAATTTCAGGGGTTTTGCTGTAGGTATCATCATTGTTGCTGCTGATGAAATGACGAGAGAATAACTTAAAATAAAATTGATGCCCATAACTATTCTTTCTATATCACAAACAGAAGCTTCAGCAATGATTGAAGCGGTAATTTATAAAGCAATGAATGACGGGGGAGGTCCTGTAGCGGTTGCTGTGGTTGACTACGCAGCAAGGTTGATTGCATTTGCTGCAGTGGACCATGTAGCGCCTGCCAGCATTAAACTGGCACAAAGCAAAGCTTATTCTGCGGTGATGGGAAAAAGAGATACCGTCCAGTGGGCAGTTTTCAAAAAAAATATCGATACAGTTGACTTTGATATGCGTAACTGGACCGATGAAAACTTTACCGGGTTTACTGGTGGCATTACCATTACATACGATGATCAAATAATAGGCGGTATTGGGGTAAGTGGCAGAAAAGGTAAGCAGGATGCAGGCGATATTTTAATGCAGGATAATGAACTGGCAGTATATGGAAGGTCGATGCTTCCGATACAAAATACAGATGAGCAAACCAATTACAAAAAGACAAATGCAGAAAATTAATTGCTTGGGGATTTAAATAAGAATAGCAAATTTTAATAAGAACCTATTATGAATAAAAAACAGTTACCCGGCACTGATATTATGCTTTCGCCAATCACTTACGGAGCTTTTGCAATAGGCGGATGGTTTTGGGGAGGAGCCGATGAAGGCGAAGCAATCAAAGCCATTGAAACAGCCATCGATAACGGAGTAACCACTATTGACACCGCACCAATCTATGGCATGGGACATAGCGAAAATGTGGTGGGCAATACCATCAAAGGCAAACGGGATAAAGTGCAGTTGTTAACCAAATTCGGCATGCGATGGGATACCTTATCAGGCGATTTTGCATTTGATACCAACGACAATAATGGCACGCCTGTAAAGGTTTATAAATTTAATGGAAAACAAAGTGTTATAGAAGAATGCGAACGCAGTTTAAAAAGATTGCAGACCGATTATATTGATTTATACCAGATGCACTGGCCCGATAGCACAACACCCATTGAGGAAACAATGGAGGCATTGCAAATATTAAAAGACCAGGGAAAAATAAGGGCTGCCGGTGTATGCAATTGCCCGGTTGATTTACTAAAAAAAGCCATTCCCGTTTTTCCGTTATCTACCAACCAGGTTGGCTATAGTATGGTAAATCGTTCCATCGAAATTGACCTGGTTCCTTACTGTTTGGACAATGGAATTGGCATATTGCCGCATACCGCTTTGCAAAAGGGATTGCTCACCGGTAAAATAAAGCCCGGCCATCACTTTGGCGAAGGAGACCACCGGGCAGGTAATGCTTTTTTTAAGGAACCGCTTTATTCCGCTGTAATGACCATGTTGGAGAAGATCAATTTTATTGCCGTTGAACGTGGAATTAGTTTGGCACAGTTGGCTATTAACTGGACGATGCAACAGCCTGCCGTCACTTCTGTTTTAGTAGGTGCCAGAAATGCGGAGCAGATGTTGGATAATGTAAAAGCAACCACTTTTTTACTTACAACTCAAGAACTAAATAGAATTAAGGATGCTCTGTCAAAAATGGCATTGAAAACAACCGCATGAAAAAATCACTCACTTTTATTTGGTTCGTTTTATCGGCGCTGGCCTTTTTTGCTGCAGCCATTCTTTTTGTTTTGGGCATTAATAAAGCAGGCGGTCTTGCTCTTGGCAGTGGCCTGTTATTGATGGCAACTACTTTTTTGGGCAATAAGGCAATGGCTAAATATGCCTACACCATTTTCATCCTGGCGGCAGTTACGTTTGCCATTACCTTCCCTGAATATTTTACCAGCATTGGTAATTTTCAATTAAAAAAGTTGATTGTTCCGTTGCTGCAAATCATTATGCTGGGCGTGGGTTGTACCCTTAGCTGGACCGACCTCACAGGGGCATTAAAAATGCCGAAGGCAGTAGTTATAGGTGTAGTTTGCCAGTTTACCATAATGCCTTTCGTAGGCTTGGGTATTGCTACCCTTTTTGCTTTTCCACCTGAAATAGCTGCCGGCGTTGTTTTGGTAGGTTGTATGCCAGGCGGCTTAGCTAGTAATGTCATAGCCTTTTTGGCAAAAGCGAATGTAGCATTGTCGGTAACACTTACAGCGGTTTCAACCCTTCTTGCACCCTTGTTATCACCATTTTTAATGCAGCAGTTGGGAGGACAGTTTGTTCCCATCGATTTTTTTGCAATGCTGGTGGATATTCTAAAAATGGTGATCGTGCCTGTTTTTTTAGGGGTATTGTTAAACTATTTTCTAAAAAATAAAACAGTCATAATCAATAAGGTGATGCCGGTGGTTTCAATGGCTGGCATCGTGTTCATCATTGTAATTATTACTGCGGCAGGCAGGGATAGCCTTTTGTCAATTGGTATTGCATTGGTATTTGCAATGTTTCTGCATATGGTGGTTGGTTTAACGTTGGGTTATTTTTTTGCTCGTTTACTTGGATTATCCAGGTTAAATGCCCGAACCGTTGGCATCGAAGTGGGGATGCAGAATGGTGGTCTTGCATCAGGCATTGCAGTGCAAATGGGAAAGATAGCAACTGTTGGGCTGGCCGCGGCAGTAAATGGCCCCATCATGAATACTTTCTTTTCATTAATTGCCACCTGGTGGGGAAATAAACCTGTTGAAGAAGAAAAAAAAAAGAAAACTCTTTTAGTTAATTTTTATAATCCTGTAAAATGAAAATCACCTGGTTTAATACAATCAAATAGATAAAAAATGCAAGCACCCAAATTCATTTTATTAAAAATAATCAAAGCAACTCTGCTGTTTTTTTTTACAGTTTAAAACAACAGCGAAACTTTTTTAAGGGGTTATAAAATAAATTGACATAAAATAAAATCGAAACCAATTTCAACTACTTTTGGTTAACCAATAATTGGATTGCCAATCTTAATTCAAAAAACTACAACGATTGCCATAAAATGAAGAATAAACAGCGACTTAACGAATTAAATCTATTTTACAGGTTTTTCAAATCAGTGTCTTTTAACTTTAGATATAAGATACTTTTCGTTTTTATCTGCATTTTAGCAATCCAGAGTCAAATTGCGGCCCAGGAAAATCCCCTTCTTACAACCCCGGGCTCATTCGCCGTAGGCGTCAATTACTGGTCATCCCATGCCGGCACACACATGTGGCGCGATTGGAAGCCGGAAATTATTGAACAGGATTTTAAACAGCTTTCAGAAAACGGCATAAAAGTACTCCGGGTGTTTCCCCTATGGCCCGATTTTCAGCCAATCTACCAGGTATATGCAGGCGAGGGTGCAAACAAATATATCGCCTTCAAAAATGAATTGCCTTTGCCATTGAGCGGACCCGGCAGCGATGGAATGAGCGAAGCGGAAATGCAACACTTTGAGGTGATGGCTAATCTTGCACAGAAGTATAATTTGAAATTAGTAGTAGGCTTAATAACCGGCTGGATGAGTGGGCAGTTATATGTGCCACCTGCGCTGGAAGGAAAAGATATTATGACCGACCCGGAATCGTTGGTCTGGCAACAAAAATTTGTAACCAGCTTTGTAAAGCGGTTTAAAAATAAACCATCCATATTAGCCTGGGATTTTGGCAATGAATGCAACGTAATGCAAAAGCTGGGTAATCACCACCAGGCCTATGTTTGGTCGGCGATGCTTTCCGGCGCCATCCGTGCCGAAGACAAAACAAGGCCGCTTGTTTCGGGCATGCACAGCTTGCAGGCAGAAAATGATGCGGTATGGCGCATCATCGACCAGGCTGCTACAACCGACGTTTTAACCACACATCCTTATTCTCTTTGGACGAAATATACCAGCCAGGATGGTATTAATACCATGCGTACAATTTTACATGCTGCTGCCGAAACAAGAATGTATGGTGATATTGGTGGCAAGCCAGCCTTAACGGAGGAGACGGGTGTTATGGGACCTATGACCGGCGGCGAAAAAGAAAAAGTTGCTTTTGTAAGAACCGCTTTGTTTTCCAATTGGGCACATGATTGCATGGGTACTTTTTGGTGGTGTGCTTACGACCAGTTGAGCTTTAATTATCCTCCTTATAATTATGCTTCTGTGGAGGCGGAGTTAGGGTTGATAAAAGAAGATCGTACACCAAAGCCGGTAATGCTGGAAATAAAAGCATTCAGCAAATTTATTGATCAGCTTCCTTTTAAAACATTGGCGGCCCGCAAAACAGAAGCAGTTTGTATTTTAACAGAAGGGCAGGATAACTGGGCCATTGCTTATACCAGTTTTGTGTTGGCAAAACAGGCAGGATTTGATTTTCAGTTTCAAAAAGCAGGGCAGGAATTAAAGGATGCTCAGCTTTATATGCTTCCTTCGCTAAAAGGCATTGATCCTTTTTATAAAGATTACTGGTTTAAATTATTGGATAAAGTAAAAGCCGGCGCTACATTATACATTTCGTTAAACGATGCCTACCTGCCCACTTTTACCGGGCCATTGGGCATTGAGCTTTCTGTAAATTTTAAACGCAGGGAAAAACTTTCTTTTATATCGAAATTATTGGGCGATAGCCTGAATTTTGAAACGAGTGCTGAAAGAAAGTATGTGATTGACCCGTTGAAAAATACAGTGCTGGCAAAAGAGCCAGATGGCAACCCTGTATTTCTAAAATCTGCGTATGGCAAAGGATTTATTTACCTGCTTACTTTTCCCATTGAGTCAAATTTAACTACGCTAACCGGGGCTTTTGATAAAGGTCAGCCACCGTATGCAAATATTTATAAGGAGATAGCTGCGCCTTTAATCAAAGAAAGAGTACTTACTCAAAACAATTCTTTCATCGGCACAACAGAACATTCCATCAGCAATAACGAAAAGGTGATTGTTCTCATTAATTACAGTACAGAGGATATTACAGTGTTTCCTTCGATAAAGAATGGTTGGACGACCATAAACGCTCTCTATGGAAATTATGTTTCCGAAAAATCACTAACCATTAAAGCGAATGATGCATTGATATTATCACTTCAATTAAAAAAATAATTACTGTTTTTAAAATAAACGAAAATGTACAATCAGTCAAAAAGCTTTTTTATTTGCTTGTTAATAGTAAGTTATTCGCTTTCATCAATTGCACAAAAAAAGCACACGTATCTCAATGAATCCTTATCAACCGGGCAACGGATAAATGATTTAGTGAGTAAATTAACGCTTGTAGAAAAAATAAAATTGCTCCAGTACAGGGGAACCGGAATAAAAAGAGAGGGAATTAATATTCCATCTTATAATTGGTGGAACGAATGTTTGCATGGTGTGGCAAGGGCTGGTAAGGCTACGGTGTTTCCGCAGGCTATTGGTTTAGCGGCCACCTGGGATACAGCTTTAATTAAAAAAGTAGCAGATGCTATATCCGACGAAGCAAGAGCCAAGTATGCGTATTTTTCAACAAAAGATAAACGGGACATTTACCAGGGACTTAATTTCTGGACACCCAATATTAATATTTTCCG
>Ga0209181_10008855_pt1 | contig 13402 bp, 8 predicted proteins | sample MAT05_FD_187208 | JGI IMG/M metagenome (GOLD analysis project Ga0209181, IMG submission 187208) | Freshwater microbial communities from Lake Fryxell liftoff mats and glacier meltwater in Antarctica - MAT-05 (SPAdes) (version 2) | ecosystem: Environmental > Aquatic > Freshwater > Ice > Liftoff... | reverse complement strand
ACCTACAAAAAGATCAATGTCCCCGTCTCTATCAAAATCTGCAGCGGCCACACAACTTCCATTGATATGGTCCGGTGGTGTAGCATTTGCCAATGCTTTCACAAATTTTCTATTTCCAAGATTAATAGAGAGCCGATCGTCTAAATCGCTACTTCCATTTTCAAATTCATTTCCCCCGCTTACTAAAAAGAGATCAAGATCGCCATCGTTTTCTACATCAAAGAAAGTTGCTGCTACATTTTCCTTTGCAAAATCAATTTCCATTTGAAAGGAAAAAGACAAGAAAACCCTCTTACTATTTTAAGTTTGGGGTCAATGAAATTGGCATTGCTGATATTAGACAGGAAGACCTTAAACACACAATGAATTTGGTCATACTTCGAGTTCTATTCCAAGTATTTGGCTCGAACTACATCCTGCCTATTTCTTAATTAGCTTCAGTATCTGATCGAGGTGTTCGGATTGAATTCTAACCACATAAATACCAGGAGGAAGTTGTGAAATATCAAAGGAATCAGAATCAACCTTTTTCATGGAAATGCGGCAGCCAAGTAAATCGATTAATGTTACGTGTATTCCACTTTCACTTAAGGGTTGCTTTAGCTTTATTGTAATAATATCGTTTGCCGGATTAGGAAATAACTCTATGTCGTTACTAATTGAATCTTCTAATCCCGTAATTAGCTCAGGTGTTGTTATACTTAAAATTTGTGAACTTGCATTGGCATAAGGATTATTTGCTTCAACATAATATTCATATTTTGTCGTAGACTCTTGAGAAAACCCGTCAATCACTGAAGTTGTATTGGGTGCCAGTAAAGACACCACTACAAAACTATCCCCCTGCTTTCTTCTATAAACAGTATACCCAGTTTCAATAGTAGAATTATCTGTCCAATCAATCTTAATAGACTTATCCACGAATGAAACAGAATTCAATATTGGAACAATAGGTTTCGAATATGCAACTAGCTCTACTTTTGGAGCCGAAAGTTTAAAGTCGGTATAAATTCGAAACTCACCGGGCTGCAGGGCAACATTTGTTGGATTTGAAGTGACTGAAAGAATATCACCTCCTGAAAAATAATGAAACCAAATGCCCGTATGAGGGAAACTTACTGTAGCTGCGCGGTTGACCACATCAAAATTCCCAACTAAAACCACGTTAAGATCATTTATTGAAGTTGGGTTGGTGGTAAAGGGTTGATTCTTTAGCACAATTTGTTTTACCAAATCTGTTCCTCCACTAATGGATACATCTGTCGTTTTAAAAACCGACAAGGAGTTTTTTAATGCATTCAAGGTGGAAATTAAGTCGTAGACTTTCCTTCTTTCCTTATCATTAAAGTAATCCCATCTAATTGGTTTTGGACTAGTGCGCCCACCTAGATTTATAGAAAAGTCATAACCCAACTCTCCAAATTGCCATATCATTTTAGGGCCTGGTATGGAAAGCAACATTGCATTGACAGCCTTTATTCTCTCTAGGCCAATTGAGTTATTTTTTATGTTATAGGAAGAAGCGCTACTCCCAAACTGCTGGTTATAGTACATGATTCGTTCTTCGTCATGGCTCTCCATATACGCCACAACTCCATTTTGATTCCATGTTCCCGAACGGTTTTTAAAGTAGGTTCTGCTAATGTCTGAATTAGAACTGAACCCAAGGGAGCTTTGTTTATAAGCCTCTTGCATAATTCCCCACACCATCATACCGCTATTGACCAATACCCGCTCTTCATCGTCAATCCCTAAGTGCTCAAGAATAACGTAGGCCGAAGGATCAACACTCCAAATGACATTTGCCATACGGGTAAGGATGTTTACCCTAGATTGATCATATTGATTCCAAGAGTTGACATCAGCACTCACTTTTTGAGTAAACCCTTTTGATAAATCAAAACGGAAACCGTCAAACTTATACTCCGTCAACCAATACGAATTGATCCTATCTACCAAGTCTTTTGTTACCTGAGCTTCGTGGTTAAAATCAAAGAAAACGCTAAAAGGGTGGGTGGCGGTTTGATTGAACCAAGGATTATTGGCCGTAGGACTAGTGCCACTAAAATACATTTTTGCATAGGGGAATTCATAATCGGCCTGATTCAATACCATGTCTAAAATCACAGCCATCCCCTTTTGATGCGCCTTATCAATAAGTTCCTTTAACTTATTCTTTGTGCCATAGGCTTTATCTGGTGCCAAATAAAAAATTGGATTATAACCCCAACTATCATTACCCGAAAACTCCATAATAGGCATCAGTTCAATTGCATTTATACCTAACGTTTTAAGGTAGTCTAATCGATCAATTACATTTTGAAAGGAGCCGGCAGTATCAAAGTCTCTGACCAACAGTTCGTAAATAATTAAGTCACTCTTTGCCGGGCGATTAAAAACTGGAACTTGCCAGGTGTAATGCGTCTGTCCTGTTTGAAGAACGCTTACAATACCCGAAGCCTTCCCAACTGGGTAGGGCTTTAGACTGGGATAAATTGCTGACGATATAAATTGATCATTGTTCGGATCTAAAATCTTGTCGCAAAATGGATCCGCAGTATATAGAATTTCATCAACAAGATATTGGTATGCATATTCAGTTCCTGAAGTAAGAGCGTTTAGCTCTAACCAATAACGATCTCCATCTTTTTTCATTTGATAAGCCGGATCAATTTTCCAATCATTAAAATCGCCCACCAAATAAACAGAAGATTTTAACGGAGCCAAAAAACTTAACGTAGCTTTTGCGGCATCGCTTTGGTTGTAATTGATGCCATCAACCACTCCCGCAGGCCGAGGCTGGGTTTGGTTGGCCGTTCGAACAATATAATTGAATGTTCTCTCTTTTGTTACCCCACCGTCCGTAGCGCTAAATAGGACTGTAACAATCCCAGTTTCACCAATGACGTGGTTGGTAGTGATCGATGTAGCCGAGGCTTGAGATGCCACTACTACCCCGTTAATCTTTATCGACAAAGCTGAGGCAATGGTAGCATTACCTGAAATCATTATAGACTCTCCCGGGTTTTTAAAAATTGGAAACTGGGTAGGCTGCGTTAGGGCGATATCAAAACCGCCTTGGGATACTTCTAAAAATACATCTCCTGCATTGGGAGCTACCCCTCCCTTTTTACAATCTGTAGACACACCGCCAAAACCCCCACAAGGTCCCGCCTCTCTAAAAACCATTCCTAGCCTAAAGATTGGAACGGCTGCCGTTACATTAAAATAAGTCCTTGGCGTTATTGTAATTTGCCATTTATTATTGCCTAAGCTGGTCATCTGACCGGGAGAAGTAGGACTACCCCATTGGCCAATTACGTTAGACCACCCCGTACCAGTTGGGCTATTTAAGATTACACCCGCGTGCATAAAAACAGAAGACGCGCCAGCCAATCCCGCATTGCCTTTGGTGGCATCAAAAGTAATTGTTACTGATTGATCCGCTGTAAAAATAGCAGGCGATGTTGTTACTAGTTGAGCATTACTAGCAAATGACCAAACCAACAAAGCGAAAATAGTAATACGTTTCATGGCACGAGTTTGAAATTAAATGATTGCAGTCAATTATTATTGAAAAAAATAGCGTGGCTTTCACCCCGCTATTTTTTTTCGTTTATATCTCAAAAACTAGATCCCATCCCAAGCTGTGACAGTATCAGATTGGCCATTGTTAGTTCCACCAAATGTAAATGACTTGTTGCCACCATCGGACCCGTTTCCCCAGGTAGGTGCAGAAACAGAAGACACAAAATATTTGTAGCCCAATGAAGTGCCAGAAGCCGGCTGAGGGAAAACAATGAAATAGTTCTGCCCGCTTCCTTGCGTCATCTGTAATTTAGGGTTTGTTCCTGGCTGTTGCCAATTTTCTGGTGCTCCTAAATTACTAAATTCTCCTGCCACAAAAACATTTCTGTCAGCTGGCGTATTCGCTGGTGCGGTTAAGTTGAAAACGACATAGGAAAAATCAAACCCTTCCCAAAAACTAACCACTTGGCTTACCGCATCATTTGTTCCGTTGTAAGTAAACTTTCTATTGGCTGCTCCCTGAGTACCAATTCCATTACTATTTGGCGCACGCTCTCCATTGTTCCAGGAGGCGCTACCTTTGGGTGCGATAAAGTACTTATAATCAAAAGCCTGTGCATTAGGAATACCCAGAATTAAGGAATATGAACCATCCGAATTCTTGTTCATCTTTAAAGATGAATTAGTACCGGGCTGCTGCCAATTAGACGCACCGGGTAAAAATCCAAATTCTCCCGCTAAATAAACATCATAATCTGTAGGGGTATTACTTGGAGCATAAACGGTGAAAGTAACTCCGCCTTTTTGAAAGGAAATATTTCTAGGCGTGGCTGCTAATTTAACGGCTGAGCCGGACTTTGCTCTTACTGACCACTTCAAATCTATTTTTGCCCCATCTGCAACTCCAGCTGCAGTTAATGCATCATAGAGTTGAGTGTAAGTTAGGGTTAAATTAGTGTTCTTCCCTGCGTTATTTGCAGGTATAACCAGCAGAGGCGTTGAGAAATTCCCTGTAAGCCTATCAGCTACCCAGTCATACAGAGCTGCTCCCTCAGATGCAGTCCAACTAAGAGCAACTTCTTGAGTACCCTTTTTTATATTAAGACTAAGGCCTGAACTGGGACTTACCAAACCAAATGTTTTGATCGGATCAGTTGGGATACTTGCTACATCGGGCAAGGCCGGATTTGGCAACTCCTTCGTACAAGATACTGCCACAAATAGCAGGAAGAGTAAAAAGACATTGAATGAATTTTTCATGGTTTTCTAATTATTTAATTTTTGCCATTTTAATAAATTGAGATGCCCCAAAATTGATGTTCGCATCTGCTTTGCTCCTTAATAAAACATTGATCTTATCAATTTGTTTCCCAGCAGGAATAGTGAAAAATTTAGCGGGTATGAAACTAATCGTGTTTTTTGATCCATTCTTAGCTAGCTTTAATGAAGCTGTAGTTGCGACTTGAACTGGAGTAAATGGTTCTACATTACCACCTCCCACCAAATCAGCGGTAGCATACAAATAGACTTCGGCTTGGGTTTTCATAACTGCATCTGTCTCTAATTCCTGATTGTAAGTAATGGTAACCACGTCTTTCTCGCCTGTGTTGAGGGGGAAAGTTTCAAACTCAGTTTTTACGTACACAGGGCCTGTAAACGGAATGGCCATATCATTTGACTGCCCACCACTACATCCATTTGCTCTCTTCACTAAAAAACCAAAACGTGTTTGATCGCCCGGTCTTCCTTGTGAAATTGCAGCATCTTTCGCCTGTTTAAAGCCAACGCCCATATATGCCTTAACCGAAGGTAATACGATGCTCCAAACATTTGCAGATTCTTTTGTCATAACGCCAGATTGAGAATTACAGAAATCACCATTAGTAGGTGCACCACAGCATCCTTGTATAAATCCCCATAAGTAAATGGGCTCAATACCTACCAAATTCGGAACCCCTGATACATCTACAACAAGTTTTATTGACTGTGTGAAGCTGAAAGATGGCACGCTACTAATGAAATCATCATTATTCGCTGCTTTTGCCTTGACGTTTACCACAATTTGCGCAGTAGCGGTTGTTAAGGCAGAAATAAATAAAACGAAAACAAAAATATTTTTCATGGCAAATTTAATTTTTAGTGAACTCATATTCGTAATAGGAATATTCGGTATTATCGATTGCATCGTTTCTTACTAGCTGCAAGCTAATTTTATTACTTTCCAGTCTTTTAATCCTAAAAGCTGATGCATTTACATCAGCTGGATTGGTCAACGTAAGCGTAGTAGCAAAAACAAAATCATCCAGCACCCATATTCCTTGGTTGAGGGTAAGGAAATTAGGCGCGTTTCCAGGGGTTACTATATAATTAGTTGGTTTGCCGGATGCATCCACATCAAATTTTATTTTGTAGTCGGTAAAAGGAAACGAAGAAGTAATGTCGCGCTTCTGGATGTCCGTAGGGAATCCATTATCCACTGCCTCCTTATCAAATTGAACCACCTTAGTGGTAGTCCATGTTCCGCTCAGCAATGCTGGCTTTAATGGAATAGGATTGTCGATAGCGGGAAAATTGTCATCCTTCTGGCAGGCAACTAGCACTGCGCAGAAGAGAAAGATTTTTAGAGAATTTTTATAATGGTTCATATTCTATCTTTTAAAATTTTAATTCTGAACAATAGCTGGATTACCAGAAGTTTCACTCACCGGAATTTTCAACAACCAACTAGCATCATTGTAAGATTTAGCTGCCCTTATAATGACTGAGCCTGCTCTAACCTCGCCAAAAGACGGGGTCTTTAACCTTTTTAATTCGTGGTAACGATCTCCCTCGAAATAGAGTTCAATTCTGCGCTCATCCTGTATAGCTGTTAGGGCGGCCGCTTTGTCAGCAAAAACAACATTGGTAAAGGGAGATTGCGAAAAGCCTCTTACAATATTGTAACTCGAAGCAGCAGCAGTTAGATCAGTAGTTGCTTTGCTAGCGGCAGATTCTGAATAAATCAAATAAATCTCTGAACTGCGCATGATCGGAGGGTTAATTAAGTTTGCATCCCACTTGGTTGAATAGTTTCTAGCCCCCGGCACCACCATGGTGGCAAATCGGTAATCATTAACCCCGCGAGCCGAAAGTGCTTGTAGTAAACTATTGGCACCTTGGTTGATTGACCATTGTACCGATGCCGGCCTAAAACCACCAAACGAGTTTCCACCGCTTACTACTTGAAAAACTACTCCTCCACCAGCAGTAACATTACCGCTATTGCGAAAAGGGGTGAGTGCATTACCTGATAAAGGAAATCCTTTAGCAATAATTTCCCCAGCTGTTGCGAACGCGTTCTGATAGTCCAGTTTGTTAAAATAAACTCTTGCTAGAAAAGCTTTCGCATCCCATTTATCAGCCCGGTTTCCATTTTGATCGGGTAGATTAATTGCAGCGTTAGTAAGGTCAGCAATCACCTGATCATAAACCGCAGCAACAGTTGCACGCGCCTGCTTTTCATCGGATGTTAAATCCTTGATTCTGATCGGTATACCCAAATCAGTAGTGGGATTATTGCTAAAAGGCTGACCAAAAAGTCGCATTAACTCAAAATGTGCTACACCTCTTACAAAAAGAGCTTCTGCTCGCCATTTTGCTTTGTCTGCATCGGTAGTTTGATCAGTAATAAATTTTTGATCAATTGCATTGACTACTGCATTGGCTCTCGAAATTGCCTGATAGGCAGTTGACCAAACGGCATCCACATCTTTGTTCAGAATATTGGTATTGCGCAAGGCTACTTGCCCCGAAAAGTCGGTTGCGCTTAGCGTTACTTCATTCAATCCAATATTATCGCCCAGTAATTCGCTATAAAATCTAGTTCTGAAGCCCAAGAAGTTATCTGAAACCAAATCGCTATATGAAGCCACCAAAGTAGATTCAACATTACTTCCCGTGCTGAGCGCAGCTTGCGAAGGTATTTGCGTTTTTGGTTCAACGTTTAGAAAGCTTTCGCACGAAACGGCCAGAACAAGAATAGGAAGAATTATGTATTTAATATTTTTCATAAAACGCATTGTTTAAAAGCTAATGTTTATACCTGCCGTAAATGTTCGCGTCTGTGGGAAAGGATTCTGGGCGGCATTAAACGTGATGTTCGCTTGCTGAAATTGAGAAACTTGTCCACTAGAACCGAATGGCGAGAAGAATTGACCAGTATTGCCCACATTGGATGTGTTGACAAACTCCGGATCCCAGCCTGGAAATTTAGTGAAGAGCAACAAGTTTTGCCCGCTAATAAAGAAACGAACATTGTTTAATTTCAGTGTCTCAATTAACGACTTAGGGAGGGAGTACGATAGCACGACTGTTTTCAATCTCAAGAATGACGCATCGTACATAAAGCGATCGGAGTTAAGTGATCTTCCTGAACCTGCACCGGCCAGAAACAATCCAGGCGTTATTCCGTCACCCGGATTTTCAGGGCTTTGCCATCTATTCAACACAGCTCTTCGCTGATTATTATTTGAGATGTCTCCGATTTGAAACTTCGCCTCATTATCAAAAACCGTATTTCCGCTTTGGAAAGTGAAAAGGAAACTCAACTCGATGCCTTTGTATTTTACGATATTATTAATACCACCAAAATAATCTGGAAAGGGAGAACCTATGGGTCTTCTATAATCTGTATTCTCAATCGTAAGCTTTTCTTTCCCTTCTGCATTGTTATAAAATTGCTCTCTGCCATCGGCTGGGTCAACACCTGCGCTTTTCATCATAAAGCCTTGCCCTACAGGATACCCTTCAATCAATCTGCTCTCACCTAAGCCCGCGGCAAAGGCTTCGATCGGAAGCCCACCTGTTGATAATACTTTATTTTGGTTGGAAGAAATGTTTAGGTCGGTTGTCCAACTAAAATCGCCTCTCACAAAATTTCTGCTGGTTAGGCTAATCTCAATCCCCCGATTTCTTATTTCAATACCGGTATTTCTTAGCACAGAAGTGAACCCTGTGGAGCTTTGAATTGGGTCGGCAAACAACAGATCGCTACTAACTTTATCGTAGAATCCGATAGAACCCGTTAACCTCTCATCTAAAACTCCAAACTCAACACCTAAATCAAATTGATTATTTTTCTCCCACTTCAAATCAGGATTGGCAATACGCTGAGCAGCCAAACCAGATTGACCAAGATAACCTCCTGCGCTTCCATACGTAGCGATATAACCGAAGTTACCAATCTCAGCATTTCCGGTTATACCATAACTCGCTCTTACTTTTAAAAAACTAATCCAGTTGATGCTCTTAATAAAATCTTCTTGGGTGAGTATCCAACCTGCGGACAACGCAGGGAAAAATCCATACTTATTATTGGGGCCAAACCGAGAAGAACCATCTGAGCGTACGCTTAAACCCGCCAAATATTTGCCACTATTAACGTAATTAACTCTCGCAAAATAAGACATGAACGAATAAACATTATCAACATCCGAGTTATAGCCTCCCATAACTGGGTAGGGATTTACTAAATTCTGGTCGAATATCTGTAGTCCCTCAACGGAGTTTGTAAAGTAGTTATCTCTAAATCCTGCATTTCCATTGGTAAATGCACCTGTTATTCTTTGCGAAGATTTTTGAGCAGCAAAACCTACTAATGCTTCAATCTTATGTGCATTTATTGTTTTTGTATAGGTCAATATATTATTTGAATTCCAGTTAATCACATTTAATCTTCTTTCTTCAAAACCACCAGCATTTACGCGGGGTAGTGCAATTGCCGGACCTCCTGCGGAAACTTGAGAAAAATCTTGTGGAAATAAGAACCGATTATGATAAGATGTATAAATCTCATCAAATTGATTAAGTACATCTAGGCCAAATTCTGTTCTAAAAACAAGATCATTAGTTATCTTATAATTTAGATAAATGTTATTGAATAAGCGCAGACCGGTTGTCTTGAACTTATTTTCTAACTGCGCTATAGGGTTTGCCCCAGTATTCTGCCCTTGAGCGAGCGTATTACCAAAATAAGTGCCGTCTAAATTAGTAATCGGAAATATGGGTAGGGCACTTGACTGGGCAGTTCCCCATACATTGGGAACCTGATTATTGTTGGTAGAAGAAATTGATGTCTGCGTCCCGATTGTCAGTTTTTCGGTCGCATTGTGGTCTACGTTTATGCGAGCACTCAATCGTTCAAAACTATTGCCTATAAAATAGCTATCATCTTTTCGGTAAGTACTTCCAACATAAAATCTCGTTTTCTCAGATCCCCCAGATGCACTAATACTAGCTTCTTGCACTGTTCCCGTTCTTAAGATTTTGTCTCGCCAATTGGTATCGTAACCACCCGAAACAACAGCCGATGGGGTCAAGCCCCTTTGTAAATTAAACATACCCGCCATCGGAAGGCCGAAACTGTTTCTATGGCCTTCGTCCATTAACGAAAGCCATTCAGCGGAATTGATGAAATCTAGCTTTCTGGTCACCTCGTTGGTTCCTGCGTAGTATCCAACATTGAAAACTGTTTTGCCCGACTTTCCTCTTTTAGTAGTTATCAAAACAACGCCATTAGCCGCGCGGGATCCATAGATGGCCGAAGCGGCAGCGTCTTTTAAGACTTCCATCGACTCAATGTCATTTGGATTAATATCTGCGAGGGCGTTTCCATTAATTCCATTAGCTGCGCCATCTCGCTTACTAAAGTCACCAGTGGTTATGGGAACACCATCTACCACATACAATGGCTCGCTATTTCCTGAAACAGAAGATTGCCCTCTAATTCTTAGCCTAACCGCGCTACCCGGTATGCCACTTGATTGTGTTATCTGAGCACCAGCTATCCTTCCCTGAAGAGCTGCATCAAAACTTGACACTGAAATGTTTTCAAGCTCCTTTCCTTTAACTGTTGCGATTGATCCCGTAACCTCAGCTTTCTGCTGAGAACCATACCCAACCACCACAACTTCAGAAAGCGCAGTAACGTCAGGCTGCAAAACAACATTTACAATTTGCCGAGTTCCTGCCTGTATCTCTTGTGTTTTGTAGCCCACAAAAGAAAATACAAGAATGGCATTTTGGCCAACTTCCATCTTGAAGTTACCATCACCATCTGAAACTGTCCCGTTTGTGGTTCCCTTTTCTAGAACATTCACTCCCGGCACCGATGTGCCATCATCCGAGGAAGTCACTTTCCCCGACACAGCTTGCTGGGCAAAGATTGGCACAAAGCCAAAAACCAGCAAAACAGTCAGGCACTTTCTCGCAGTTCGGTAAAATTTTGTCATAAATAAAATTTGGGTTAATTAAATGAACTAGTATTAGATCGAAATCAAATTTGTTAGATTGCATTCTCTTGGTTCTTTCGAATTCGGATTTAAATAAACACCTTAGAAGTAATCTTTCATAATTAAATTTGAAAAAAATACTCTGAAATCGTGACCGCAATCGTTTGAATTTTTTTTGTTTAAGTTATTTTTAAAAAAACCTCATGAAATTCAACCAAGTAACCATCAAAGACATTGCCCGGGAGCTGAGCATCTCTCCTTCCACCGTCTCGCGGGCGTTGAAAGACCATCCGGACATTTCCAAAGACACCAAAAAGGCGGTGAATGCGCTGGCAGACAAACTGAACTACCAGCCCAATATTGTCGCCCTCAATCTTCGCCAACGGAAAACGAATACCATTGGGGTGATTATACCAGAGGTCGTTCATTTTTTCTTCTCTACGGTAATTAGTGGTATCGAAGATGTCGCTTATCAGGCTGGGTACAACGTTATCTTAGCCCAATCCAACGAGTCGTATGTGCGCGAAGTGGCGCATGTAAAGGCTTTGTTCAATAGCCGGGTAGATGGAATGTTGCTATCGCTCAGCCGAGAAACAAACAATTTTGATCACGTAGAATCAATCATCTCAAAGGGCGTCCCAATTGTATTTTATGATCGGATGTACCATAGCCCCACCTCCAGCAAAGTGATTGTCGATGACCACGCGGGCGCAAAAGAAGCCGTCAATCATTTGATCTCACAAGGCTGTCAGAATATTGCACATCTGGTTGGAGCGCCCAACTTAATCATCAGTATTGACCGGCTGAGGGGCTATAAAGACGCCTTGCGGGAAAACAAAATAGAAGTGCGGGAAAACCTGATTTTGCCCTGCAACTCGGGCACGTTTGAAGAAGGCAAGAGTGTCACACAAAAACTGCTCACATCTAACGTAAAGGTGGACGCCATCTTCGCGAACAACGACCCCATGGCGATGGGCGCCATGGTGGCCATCAAGGAAAAAGGCCTCAAAATTCCACAAGATATTGCCATCATCGGATTTAGTAATTGGTTTTTTGGTGAACTCATGGAGCCATCACTGTCCACTATTGATCAGCCAGGCTTTGAAATGGGGCAAGAAGCCGCTCGTTTATTGATCCGCCAGATTGAAATGAAAGACAAAGATCAATATGAACCCATGGAAGAAGTAAAAATACTAAAGACGCGTTTAATAATCCGCGAATCTTCATTAAAGAAGTCTAGTAAGAAGAAATAGGCAGCCTAATTTGTGCTATTCGCCTTGGCTCAAGGGCATCTCCAAAAACTCCGCTCACCCTTCTTCCTGAAAGCTATCGGGAGAGAAGGGAACGGGCTGAGGTGAAGAAAACAAAGGTTTTTAGAGTTGCCCTTAAAAGAAGGTGCCTCAAGATTTCAATAATTTCCTGAGTGCACGAACATTTTCATCGTTGTTAAAAATCGCCAACGCTGGTATGTTGAACCCCTGCAAAACCTGCCCGAAAATTATCTCGTGATTGTGTGCCCGATGCTTCAACAAATAGTTGTGACCTTCCAACACGTACTGCTCAACCAGTTGCTTTTCCGCGTCAATAATCCAATATTCTTTGATGCCATGTTGGGCATAATCTTCAAATTTTATTCCTCTATCTATTTCCTCTGTGCTGTCAGAAAGAATTTCGACAACCAAATCTGGTGAAGGAAACTGCATTTGGTTTGGTTTGAAGAGGTTCGATTTTTCGGTATGCCAAAAACAAATGTCAGGCTCATAATCATTCCGCGTAAGCGATACCAGCATTTTCTCATAGCCTACAAAGCCAAGCTTGTTTGCCTCAACATAAGTATGCATTAGCATCAAAAGAAGTTTTCCCGCTTCGTTATGTTTCCATTTTACGGGCGATTGAAAATAGATTTCCCCGTTAATAAACTCCATTTTGCGGTCTTCCACCACATCGATATAGAACTGCTTGCGCTTTTGCCCCTCCTCCTGCCAAAAGGCCTGAATTTCCTCCAAATACTTTGGCAACTGAGGAGATTGGGTTATCATTTTGACAATATTTTCCATCTATCAGTAAATCTTTTGTTAAAGATACGCTCTTTTTGACACGTGCTAAAAGTAGTAAGCTCTTACATCGTCTTCCGAAAGGGCCGATGGTTCTGTGTATCGTCCTGAAAGAAGTTGACAGATTTTGTTGATGACCAGTGTTCAAGTTTACGCCCGTTTCATGTCGTCCCTATTTGGAGAAGATTCTTTACCAAGAAAGCAAGGGAAGAAGAAATAACCATTAAAGTACACTTGCGCAATCGATTTCTGATTTTTGATTAGGGGTTTCGTTAGGATAAACGAAACACTTTATTTTTATTTCCTAAATTTTCTAAACATCTGCCATGCGCGAACTTCAAACCCGGCCAATCAGCAAAGGATTGGGCAATTTTCTTTCCTACGAAAAAAATGATAGCGGAATCGATATTAAAACCTCCTTCGGGAATTTAGCCGTCTCATTCTTCACCGAAAAAGTTGCTCAGGTGTGGGCCTATCATGGAACAAAAGAAGAAGACTTTTCCTATGCCGTAGTGGGAAAACCTGAAAAGGTGAACTTCTCGCTAGCCGATT
>Ga0209181_10008851_pt1 | contig 13406 bp, 7 predicted proteins | sample MAT05_FD_187208 | JGI IMG/M metagenome (GOLD analysis project Ga0209181, IMG submission 187208) | Freshwater microbial communities from Lake Fryxell liftoff mats and glacier meltwater in Antarctica - MAT-05 (SPAdes) (version 2) | ecosystem: Environmental > Aquatic > Freshwater > Ice > Liftoff... | reverse complement strand
GTCAAAGGCCTGGACCCGCGCACGCTGCGCGACCAGGCGCTGGCCGCGTTTCGCAGTTATCTGCACGCGCTGGCCACCCGGGGCGATGCGCTGCTGGTGCTGCTGGTCGAAGACCTGCACTGGTGCGACGACAGCTCGCTGGACCTGCTGCAGCACCTCTTGTCCCACGCCGCCAAACTGCCGCTGCTGCTCGTCATGACGGCCCGGCCCGCGCTGTTGACGCGTCGGCCCGACTGGAGCACGCCGGACAGTGCCCTCAACACGCTCGTGACGCTGCACCCGCTGGCGACAGCGCAAGGCGACGAACTCGCACGCGCCCTGCTTCACCGCCTGCCGAATGTGCCGCCCCGCTTGATGGCGCTCATCACCGGCCAGGCCGAAGGCAACCCGTACTACATGGAAGAACTGGTGCGCCGGCTCATCGACGACGGCGTCATCATGACCGTATCGACCACCGACAGCGTGCGGTGGGAAGTGGACGTCAACCGCCTGGACACCCTGCGCCTGCCCACCACGCTGGTCGGCCTGCTGCAGGCGCGGCTGGACGCGCTGCCGGCCGCCGAGCGCCAGGCCGCCCGCCAGGCCAGCGTCATCGGCCATGTCTTCTGGGACGACGCGCTGCAGGCGCTGGACGCCAGCGCGCCGCAGGCCTTGCCCGCGCTGCAGCGCACGGCTTACGTGCGCGAGCACGAGCGCAGCGACTTCGAAGGCACGGCCGAGCGCCAGTTCGACCACCACCTGCTGCACCAGGTCACCTACGACACGCTGTTGAAGGCCGAACGCAAGCTGGGCCACGGCGCGGCGGCGCGCTGGCTGGCCGAACGCACGCAAGGCCGTGGTGCGGAGTTTCTGGCCATGACCGGGGAGCACGCCGAGCGTGCGGGTGAGGTGGCGTTAGCGATCGACTGCTTCGAGCAGGCGGGCACGCAGGCGCAGCTGCGCTTTGCGAACACTGCCGCCGTGCAGTGGTTGCGCCGTGCTCTCGGCTTGCTGGGGGACTCAGCACCGAAGCGCCGCTTCGACCTGCTGGAGCGCCTGGAGAAGATCAGCGCCACGATGGGCGACCGTGCAGCGCAGGACGCTGTGCAGGCCGACATGGCGGCGTTGCTCGACCGCCATCCCGACGACGGCTGCCAGGCGCGCATGCTGTTTTGCATGGCGCTTTTGGCAGAGCGGCGCGGTGACAGTGTCGCGAGCGAGCGTCATATCAGGCTGGCCATCGAGACAGCCGAGCGCTGCGCGGAGGCCGCGGCGGCAGCGGGTTCACATACTTTGCTGGGGTGGTTGCTCGGCCGGAGAAGTGACCCTGAGGGTGCGCTCGCGCACTTCGCAGCGGCACTGTCGTGGGCCCGTAAAGCCAGCGACCAGGGCATTCGGGCCGACCTCGAAGAGCGCGCGCTGATGAATTCAGGGCCCATCTTGGTCGGCCTTCGTCGTTTTGACGAAGCGCGTCGAATCGTGCAACTCGCGCTGTCGGGCGCCGAAACGCGCGGCTCGATCTCGGCTCAGGACGGCGCGTTGGCGCTATGGATCTACATCGATTCAGAGCTGGGCCACTTCCACCAGGTGGCGGCCTTGGTAGGGCGCAGGCTTGCTTTGGCCAGGTCGATGGGCTCCGCACCGCGCATTGCTTCCGCCCTGCACCAGTTGGGAGAAACCAAAGAGGCTCTCGGTGACCACGCCGCAGCGATGCGCTGCTACGAGGATTGCCTGCCAGGATGCCGCGCTGCCGGCCACCGGATACTGGAAGGACGGACGCTGTTCAACCTGGGAAGGTTGCACCTTGATCTGGGCGATGCGACGGCGGCCCTGCAGTGGCACATCCAGGCACAAGGTGTGTACGAGGCCCTGGAACCCTCGCTAGCCGCCTGCGACAACCTGGCCTGCGTGGCGCTCTGTCAGATCAGGCTCGGTCAGCCCGATGTCGCGCTGGCCATCGTGAACGCGTTGCTTGAACAGCTGGACGGCGAGTGGGCGCACGAGCTCCCTGACGAGTCGATCATCCTGCGCTGGACTTGTCAGCAAGTGCTGGAGGCGGTGTCTGATGCGCGAGCCGCGCCTCTGTTGCACCAGTTGTTCGCGGATGTCCAGGCACGTGCTGCCGCGATGACCGATGCCGCCGATCGGGACCGCCTGATCCAGGCCCACCCGGAGTTGCGCGTCGTTGTGGCCGCGCACGGGCGACCACCGTTGACAAGCTGAGGGCAGCCCGATGGCGATCTTGCACTTTCCACTTTGCAAGGTGCTACCATTGTGCTTACATTGCATGGAGGTAGAAAGACATGGAAGTCTCGATTCGCAAGATGGGTAATTCGCAGGGCGTGCTGATTCCGAAGCCCATCCTCGCGCAGGTCGGGCTGGAAGGTTCGGCCGACCTGCAGGTGCGAAACGGCGTGATCGAGATCCGGCCCATCCGGCGCAACCCGCGTGAAGGATGGGCCGAGGACGCCCAGCGCGTGGCGCAGGACGGTTGCGATGCGCTCGTGTGGCCTGAGTTGGCCAATGAGGGCGACCGGGACCTGGTCTGGTGATGAAGACCGGCGACATCTGGCTGGCTCAACTCGACCCGACCGTGGGCAGTGAGATTCAGAAGACGCGCCCTTGTGTCGTCGTCTCGCCCGGCGAGATGAATGACCATTTGCGCACCGTCATCGTGGCGCCCATGACCACAGGCTCGCGGCCGGCGCACTTTCGCATTCCGCTCACATTTCAGGGCAAACAGGGCCTGATCGTTCTGGACCAGATTCACACGCTGGACCGTGCGCGTCTGGTCAAGCGCTTGGGTGCGCTGCGCCCGTCCACGCTGGCGTCCACGCTGCAGACCTTGCAGGCCATGTTCGCGCCCTGAGCGGATCTGCCGCTTTGCGTCCTTGCGCCGCACCCGCACCTAAACTGGATGCATGAGTGCGCCACCGGACACCCGCGAACCCCTGGAAGCCGCCATCGCGGCGCTGCAGTCCAGCCGCGCCGCCTTGGGCGATGCGCTGGTCGATGCTGCACTGAGGCCCTTGCTGGAGCGCCTGGGCGCGCTGCTCGGGACCACCGTACCGGGGGCTGAATGCAAGCCCGCAGCCGAGGCCGCACCCGAAGCCGAACCCGTGCAGACGCTCAAGCAGGTCAGCATCCTGTTCCTGGACGTGGTCGGCTCCACCACGCTCACTCAGCGCCTGGACCCCGAGGAGACCAGTGCCGTGATGGACGGTGCATTGCGGCGCGCCACCACCCTCGTGCTGGCCCACCGCGGCCGCGTCTTGCAGTACGCCGGCGACAGCGTGCTGGGTGTCTTCGGTTCTGAAGAAGCCGCCGAGGACGACGCTGAACGCGCCGTGCGCTGCGGCTTGAACCTGTTGGCACTGGGTCGCTCGCTCGGTGACGAGGTGCAGGCCGCTTACGGCCATGCCGGCTGCAACGTGCGCGTCGGCATCCACACCGGCGACGTGCTGCTGGGCGGTGGCGGTGGCGGCGCCGGCGACGAAAGCGCCATCCGCGGCCTGGCCGTCAACATCGCCGCGCGCATGGAGCAAACGGCACCGGCCGGCGCGCTGCGCATCAGCGTCGACACCTACCGCCAGGTGCAGGGCCGCTTCGATGTGCAGGCCCAGCCGCCGCTGCAGGTCAAGGGCCTGCAGAAACGGCTGCAGACCTTCCTGGTGCAGGGGGAACGCGAGCGGCGCTCGCGTGGCCTGCGGCACGGGATGGAAGGCGCGGGCAGCGCGCTCGTCGGCCGCGACGCCGAACTGAAGCAACTGCGCGAACTGACGGCGCGTGTCTTCACGCACGGGGGTCTGGGTGCAGCCACTGTGCTGGGCGAGGCGGGGCTGGGCAAGAGCCGGCTGTTGGCCGAAGTCATGACGGAAACCATGGCCGCTTGGCCCGCCGATTCGCCGGCGCCCGTGCCAGCCGCCGCGCTTTGGTCCGCCAGCAGCCACCCCCAAGGTCTGAACCAGCCCTGTGGCCTGCTGCGCGACCTGCTGTTCTGGCACCACGGCGTGAAGGACAGCGACACGCAGGCGCAGGCGCAGCAGAAGTTCGCCGCAGCCCTGGCGCCGATCTTCGGCGCAGCGGCTGAAGAGCAGACGGCGATGCTCGGGCAGCTGATCGGCCTGGACTACAGCGCCAGCCCTTTCATCGCGGGCATCCTGCGCGAGGGCAAACAGCTGCGTGCCCGCGGCTTCCACGCCTGGGCGCAGTACCTGCGGCTGCAAGCGGTGCAGCAGCCCCTGGTGCTGGTGCTGGACGACCTGCAGTGGGCTGACGACGAGTCGCTGGAGGCCATCGAGCACCTGGTGGCTGTGGGCGCTGGGTGGCCGCGCTTGCCCATCGTCCTGCTGTGCGGTGCCCGGCCCGAACTGCTGCAGCGCCGGCCCGACTGGGGCCGCACCTGGCCGGCCCACCAGCGCCTGGTGCTGGCGCCGCTGGCCGAGCCCGCGCGCCACACACTGGCCGGCGCTTTGTTGCGGCGCCTGTCCCAGCCGGCACCGCAACTGCACGCCTTGCTCTCGGCGCAGGCCGCCGGCAACCCCTACTACATGGAAGCGCTGGTACAGATGCTGGTGGACACCGGCGTCATCCAGACGCAGACGGACGGGTCGGACGGATCGGACCGAACGGACGAATGGAAGATTCAGGACAGCCAACTGCAGACCCTGCAGGTGCCCACCACGCTGGTGGCGGTGTTGCAGGCCACGCTGGACGCCCTGAAGCCCGGTGAACGCCAGAGCCTGCAGCAGGCCAGCGTGGTGGGCGCGCAGTTCTGGAACGAGGCGCTCGCCGCCATCGACCCTGGCGCGCCCGCGCACCTGCCGGCTTTGAGCCAGCGCGAGCTGGCCTCGCCGCAAGCCAGCAGCAGCTTCGAAGGCACGCAGGAATACGCGTTTCGCCACCACCTGCTGCACCAGGTGACCTACGGCACCGTGCTCAAGCCCGACAAGCGTGCAGGCCACCGCCAGACCGCGCTGTGGCTGCAGGCCCGCAGCCAGGGGCGCGAGGCTGAACTGGCGAGCCAGATCGCCGAACACTTCGACCGGGCGGGCATCGCCGACCAGGCCGTGCACTACGGGATGCTGGCCGCCGAAGACGCGTCGCGCCGGCAGGCCGACCGCGCCGCCCTGGCCCATGCCGACCGCGCGCTGGCGCTGGACGACGGCACCGATCTGCGCCGCCAGTTCCGCCTGCGCCGCGTGCGTGTGCAGGTGCTCATGCGCGGTGGCGACGCCGCTGCCCATGAAAGCGAGGCCGCCAGCCTGGACGGCCTGGCCGACCGCCTGGACGACGACGTGCTGCGCCTGAGTGTGGCCTTTGAGCTGATGTGGCGCTGCTGCCTGGAAGCACGCTTCGAAGCCGCTGCGGCCATGGGCGCGCAGCGCCTGGCGCAGGCCGCAGGGCGCGCACCGGCGGAGGCGGCACGCGTGCAAAACTGATGTTCGTGGCACTCGGCCGTTTGGAACGTTCCGATGAAGCGCTGGTCCACGCCCGACAAGGCCTGCAGTGCGCGCAAGCCGCTGGCGATCGAAACACCGAGGGCGCGATCCACAACAACATCGGCCTGACCCAGCTGAAGGCGCACACCGATCTGCTGGGAAAGCACGCTTTTCAGCGCGCGATGGTCGCCTACAACGCAGCGGGCAGCCGCCACGGCGCCATCACCGTGCAGAGCAACCTGGCCGTCTGCGAGCACGAGCTTGGCAACTTCGTGACCGCGCGCGACATGCACCTGCGCAATCTGCTGGCGTGCCAGGACATCGGCCACCGCGCGATGGAAGCCCATACCTGTGCCAACCTCTCATTCACGCTGTTCGAACTGGGTGAATTCTGCGCAGCCGAAGAGCGCGCTCTGCAGGCTTTGCAACTGGCCCAGCTGGCCGGCGAGCGCTGGGCGCAGGCTTATGCGCATGCCGGTGTCTACCTGTCCGCGTCCGCACAGGCCCGTTGGCCCCAGGCGCTGGAACACGCCTGGGCTGCACGCGACGCGTTCGCCAAACTTCGCGATCAAATCGAGGTCTGGTCTTTCTGGAGTGCAGCGGCCTCTGCGTTGCACGCCATGGGTGACCGCACGGCCGCCATGGCCGAGGCGGAGGCCGTGCTGGCCGATGTGGCCGCCCAGGGCGGCTGGCGCGATTGCATCGAAGGCCCGATGCGGCTGTATCGCGTGCTGGCGCCACAAGGCGACCGCCGTGCGCCTGCGCTGCTCGCCACCGCCAGCCAGAACCTGGAGGCACTGGCCGAGCACTTCAACGCGATGTTGTCGCGCGAGCAGTTCCTGCGCGCGACCGCTGCGCGGCGCGAGCTTGGCGACGCGCTGGCCGCAGCGCGGGCGGCCTGAGCACGCATGCATCTGCGAGGCAGGCACGGCCGCGCCCGCCACTAACATCCCGGGCTTCGCCCATGGCCTGCTAACCGCCGTTCAATGCCCTCGCAACCCGCCCACCCAACACCGTTGAGCCAGGGCAGCGCGTGGCGTGAATTGCAGGCCGGCGTCGCCGGCATGCTGATCAGCCTGGCGCCCGCGCTGACGATGGGCTTGCTGGCCTTTGCCGCCCTGGGCACGCAAGCGGCTGCGCTGGGCATACCGGCGGCCTTGGTGTCCAGCGTCATCGGCGGCGCCGTGTTTGCGCTGCTGGCGCGCGGGCCCATGGCCGCTGGCGGCCCTTCTGCAGCGCCTGTGCTGGTGGTGGGCACGCTGGTGGCAGGTGTCGTGGCCGACCCGGCCTTCACAGCCAACGACCCGGCCGCCGTGGCACTGTTGCTCGCGCTGGTGGCGTTTGCGGTCGTCACCATGGGCGCGGTGCAGGTGGTGCTGGCGCTTTCCGGGCTGGTGCGATTTGCCAAGTTCGTGCCGCAGCCGGTGCTGGCCGGCTTCATGAACGGCGTGGCGCTGCTGGCCTTGCTGGCGCTGCTGCCCTTGCTGTTGGGCTGGCCGGCGGGCACGTTGCAGGGCGCTGCATGGCAGGTGCTGGCGAAGTCGCAAGCGCAGGTGCAGCCCGCCACGCTGGCCGTCGGCGTGTTCACGGTGGCCCTCATCACCGGTCTGCCGCGCCTGAACCCGCGCCTGCCGGCGACCTTGATCGGGCTGCTGGCCGGCACCGCGGCCTACGCGCTGCTTCACGCCGTGGTGCCGCAGGCGGCGCTCGGCCCGCTGGTCGGGGCACTGCCGCCCGCCTGGCCGCAGCCGGGCACGCTGGCGCCCTGGCTCGAAAGCTCGGCCGCGCCGCTGCTGCAACGCCACGGCGGCGCCGCGCTGACGGCGGGGCTCGTGATGGCGCTCATCGGCACGCTGGAGCTGGTGCTCAACAGCCTGGCCATGGACCAGGCCTGCCACACGCGCACCGACCCGCGGCGCGAAGTGCTGGCGCTTGGCGCGGCCAACATGGCTTCTGGCATGGCAGGCGGGCTGCCGCTGCTGCTGTTGCGCCCGCGTGCGCTGCACATGCTGCAGGTGGGCGGGCGCTCGCGTGCGTCACTTTTCATCTGCTGCGGCCTGTTCGCCGTGCTGGGGCTGGCGGCCGCGCCGCTGTTGTCGCTGCTGCCGCAAGTGGTGCTGGGCGGGGTCATGGTCACCATTGCCTTCCTGATGGCCGACCGCTGGTCGCTGCAGTTGCTGGCGCAGTGGTGGCGCGGGCCCCGCGCCACCGAACTGGCGCCCGCACTCGGGGTGGTCGGCTTCGTCTGCGCCACCACCGTGGTGCTGGGTTTTCCGGCGGCAGTGGCGGCTGGTGCGGCGCTGTCGGTGGTGCTCTTCATCCGCAGCATGGACCGTTCGCTGGTGCGCACCCGCTTCACGGCCGAAGCGCTGCCCTCACGCCGCATTTACGCGGCTGCCGATGAAGCGCGGCTGCGGCTGCTGCGCCAGCGCATCACGGTGCTGGAACTGGAGGGTGCACTGTTCTTCGGCAGCGCAGACCGCGTTGCCGAGGTGACCGATGCGCTGCCGGGCGACTGCCACACGCTGGTGCTGGACTTTCGCCGTGTGAGCCTGGTCGACCCCTCGGGCGCGGTGGTGCTGCTGCAGGTCAGCCGGCGTCTGCACGACCGGGGCATTCAGCTGCTGCTGGCCGGCGTCAGCACAGACAACCGCCACGGCCGCATGTTGCGGCAGTTTGCCGGCGATGGTTTTGCTGCCCGGCATGGCGTGGCCGACCTCGACCAGGCCGTGGAACGCGGCGAAATGGGGCTGCTGGCGCAAGCCGGCCATGAACCATTGCGAGAAGTCGTGCCGCTGGAACAGGTGAGGCTGATGGACGGGCTGGATGCACCGCAGCGCGCGCGTCTGGCAGCCTGCCTGCAAACCCGGCACCTGACGAACGGCGAATATCTCTTTCGAATGGGCGACCCGGGGGACCGGCTCTACGTCGTCACGGCCGGATCGATCAACGTCTTCAGCGCGGTGCCTGACGCTGCGGCGTCGGCCAACGGCGCTTTGCCACAGCGCTTCGTGAGCATTTCACCCGGCATGATGCTGGGCGAAACCTCCATGCTCGATGGCGGCGGCCGCAGCGGCGACGCGGTGGCCGATGGCGATACCGAAGTGCACGCCCTCGACGACCCTGTGCTGCAGGCCCTGCGTGCAGGGGACCCGCTGCTGTACGCGCTGGTGCACCGCAACATCGCGGTGCATCTGGCGCAGCGGCTGCGCGCAGCGGCCTGGGCCTGGAGTACCAGCATGCGCTGAGCGCAGGCACGGGCACGGGCTGCATCGGTCTGAACGCCGACCGCTCGCGCCACTTCGAGACCGTGCCGCCGGAGGTGCGGGTCAGCGTGGGTGCTCAGTTCTGTTGATCAGCTCTGGTGATCAGCTCTGGTGATCAGCTCTGACAGCAGCCACCGGCCGCGCCAGGCCGCCGCGCAGCGCTGTCAGCAGCGCCGGGTCGGCCTGGGCCAGCACCTCGGTGGCATGCGCATGGCCCTGCTGCACGATGCTGTCGAAGCGGCTCCACTGCAGCATGCCCACGCGGTGCAGCGGCGGGTTCAGCACCAGGTCGGCCAGGCTGTGGTTCTGGCGGTGGCGCGAGCTGCTGTAGAGGATGGTCACGTTCATCAGGTAGGCCATCAGCGACGGGAACTTGTAGCGCCGCAGTCGCCGCGGGCGCAATTGGTCCAGCAGCATGGCCCAGGTGGACGGCACTTCTTCGAGCTCGAAGCGCCGCGGGTTGCGAAAGCTCAGGTCCACCCCCAGCACCTGGCCGACGCCGCGCTGCGCGCGCATCAGGTCGACGGGGAAATTGTTGAAGGTGCCACCGTCGCACAGCAGGTCGCCGTCGATCAGCACCGGCGGCAACGCGCCGGGGATGGCCACGCTGGCGCGGATGGCACGGCCGAGCGGCCCGCGCCGCAGCACGTGTTCCCGGGCCTGCGAATAGTTGCTGGCCACGCAGTACCAGTTCTTCCACAGGTCTTCGGCATGAGGCTCAACCTTGCCTTCAAGACCCGTCAGTTCAAGCAGCGCCGCGTCGAGCAGGCGGCGCAGGCGTCGCCCGGCGATCAGCGACATCATCGGCAGCGGCCGGAAGTCGCTCGTCGGGTTGACGGCGAAGCCACGGCGCGCGATGTCGGTCACCTCCTGGGCGGGTCGGCCTGACGCGATCAACGTGGCCATCGCCGCGCCGATGCTCGTGCCGCCGACGAAGTCGACCACGATGCCCTGCTCTTGCAGCGCGCGGTAGACGCCCAGGTGCGCACAGCCGCGCGCGCCACCGCCGGCCAGCACCAGCCCCACCGCCGTGCGGCTCTGGATGCGGGCCAGCCGCGCGAGGTCATCGGCATGGCCCTGGCGCAGGTGCACGTGGTCGGCCACGGGCCGCCGGTCCAGCCAGGCGGCGGTGTGGCGGGGGGTGACCGTGGCTGGCGGATGCAGCAGCACCAGAATTTCGGCGGCTTCGCTGCGCGTGGGGCGGTTGTCCAGCAGCTGCAGCTCGGTGGCGTGGATGCGCGGTGGCTGCGTGGTGTCGGCCAGCAGCAGCAGTTCGTCGGCATGGCGCGCGCAGCGTTCGGTCCAAGCGCCGGGTGTCGCGTCAGCGGCCAGCAGCACGAAGTCGTGCGTGGTCTCCAGCGCATCGAGGTGCTGCGCGATGCGACCGCTGGCCTCTTGGTCTGCCAGCGGGCGCTGGGCGAGCCCGGCTTCGCCGAGAGCGGCGTCCAGCGCGGCGGCGTCTACCACGCAGGCCAGCCCATGGCGGCCCAGCGCTGCGGCCAGCCGCTGCGCAAACGGCGCCGCATCCACACCGGCTGTCACCGGCAACAGGGCCATGGTCACGGGCCGCGCTTGCGCCGCGCTGGGCGGGCTCTGCAGGCGCAGCAAGGCTTGCCGCGTGAACAGCGCCGAGACCTGGGGGCTGGTGCGCAGCAGCTCGTTCCAGCCGACCAGGTCCAGCCGCACCAGCACCGAGTTGCGAATGGCCACCACGGTGGCCGAACGCGGGGCCTGCGTGAAAAGCGCCATCTCGCCGATGACCTGGCCTCTTGCCATCTCGCGCAGCAGGCGTTCCTGGCCGTCGGCGTCGCGGGCATAGGCCCGCAGGCGACCGCTGACGCTGATGTAGAGCGCGTCACCCGGTTCGCCCTGCGTCATCAGCACTTCGCCGGCGGGCACTTCTACCCACTGCAGATGCTGGCGCAGCACGGCGATGGCGGCGTCATCGAGCGGGCCCAGATAGTCCCGCAACAGGCGGACGAGAAGTTCGTATTGCGGTGGGGTGGGGTGCATGGCGGCTGGAATGGTAGCTGCGGCGGTGGGGTGCAAGAATCGACACGATGTCCCGTCGTCGTCTCATTGCCGCCGCAGTTCTGGCCCTTGCGCTTCTTGCCGCCTTCACCGCCTGGTGGCTGACACGCGCACCGCTCGTGACGGCGGTCAGCGTCAACATGGCGCCGCTGGTGCGCACGCTGCAGTTCTCAGGCCGCGTGGCGACCGAGTCGCGCGTCGAGGTGGGCAGCACGCTCACCGGGCGCGTGTTGCAGGTGGCCGTGGCCGAAGGCGCACAGGTCAAGGCAGGCGACGTGCTCGTGCGGCTGGACAACACCGAGCTGCAAGCCGCGCTGGCGCAGACCCAGGCCAACGAACGCCAGGCCGCCGCGCGCCTGGCGGGCTTGCGCAGCAGCGGGCGCAGCGCAGCGCGGGCGGGTGTGGCGCAGGCAGAGTCGGTGCTGGTGGCCGCACAAGCCGAACAGCTGCGCACGCGCGACCTCGTGGCCCGGGGCTTTTTGAGCCAGGCGCGCCTGGACGAAGTGCACCGCGCGGCGGCGGTGGCGGGGGCGCAACTGGACAACGCACGCGCGCAGAGTGCCGCCAACGCCGAGCCCGGCACCGACGTGGCGCAGGCGCAGGCCCAACTGGCGCTGGCCGGTGGCGCCCGCGCCGCAGCGGCGGCCCGCCTGGCCGAGGCCGTGATCACCGCCCCGGCCGATGCGCGCGTGCTCACGCGCCTGGTCGAGCCCGGCCAGATCGCACAGCCCGGGCGCCCGTTGTTCAGCCTGGCGCTGGCCGGCCCGCTGCAACTCGTGGCCCAGGTGGACGAACGCTATCTGGGGCAGCTGCAAGCCGGGCAGACGGCCGGTGTGCGGGCCGACGCCTACCCGACGCAGCGGTTCACCGCCCGCGTGCTGTCCATCGCGCCCCTGGTCGATGCGCAGCGCGGCGCGATAGAGGTCAAGTTCTCGGTGGAGCCACCCGCGCCGGCCTTTCTGCGCGAGGACATGACGCTTTCGGTGGAAGTAGAAACCGCGCGCCGCGCGCAGGCGCTGGTGGTGCCGGCCGACACGCTGCGGGGCGAAGAAAAAGCAGGCGAAGCAGCAGGCGCCCGCGTCTGGGTCGCGCGCGACGGGCGTGTCGCTGAGCGCCAGGTGCGCCTCGGGGTGCGCACGCTCGACGCCGTCGAAATTCTCGACGGCTTGACGGCGGGCGAGCTCGTGCTGGTGGGCCCGGCGCCGCAGCCTGGCAAGCGCGTGCGTGTCGACACCGAAGCACCTGCATCGGCCCGCGCTGGCACAGGCAACAAGGAAGACGCCGGCGCCGCGATGAGCAACGCGATGGGCCGCTGAAGGGGCGCCGCGATGCTGGGTTTCGAGAGCCGAGTCGCCATGCGCTTCCTGCGCGAAGGGCGCATGCAGACGGTGCTGATCATCGTCGGCGTGGCCGCCGGCGTGGCGGTGGTGGCCTACATCTCGGCACTGATCACGGGCCTGCAGCGCAACACCATCGAGAAGACCCTGGGCGCACAGGCGCACCTGACGCTGAGCCCGCGCGAAGAAGTGGTGCTGGCCGCGCGCCCGCCCGCCAGTGCCAACACCCGTGAAATGGTGCAGACGCAACCGCGCGCGCAGCGGCCGCGTTCCATCGGCAACTGGCAACTGCTGGTGCCGCTGCTGGAAGCCATGCCGCAGGTGACCGCCGTTTCGCCGATGGTCTCGGCCGCGGGCCTGGCGGTGCGCGGCGAGGCTTCCAAGGCCATTGCGCTGGTGGGCGTCGACCTGGACCGCTACGACCGCATCGTCGGTCTGCGCCGCAAGGTGGTCGACGGCACGGCGCGGCTTGAGCCCGGCGAAGGCATCCTGGGCCGTGAACTCGCACAAGACCTGGGTGTGACCGTCGGCGACCGCGTGGGCATCGTCACCGGCGGCATCAACGATTCACTGCGCGTCACCGCACTCGTGGACCTGGGCGTGCGCGAGGTCAACCGGCGCACGGTCATCGTGCCTTTGCGCACGGCGCAAAGCCTGGTCGGCCTGCCTGGCGGCGCTACAAGCCTCGACCTGACCCTGGCCGACATCTGGTCAGCGAAAGTGCTGGCCGACGAACTGGCCGCGCGCTGGCCGTACAAGGCCGAGAGCTGGCAACAATCGAATGCGCAACTCGTGTCGGCGCTGAATGCGCAGTCGGTGAGCACTTCGGTGATTCGCGGCGTGGTGATGATCGTCGTGGTGCTGGGCATCGCCAGCGTGCTGGTGGTGTCGGTGGTGCAGAAAGGCCGTGAAATCGGCATCCTGCGCGCGATGGGCGCGACACAAGGGCAGGTGCTGCGCATCTTCCTGCTGCAGGGCGCCATCGTCGGCGCGCTGGGCTCGGCGCTGGGTGTGGTGCTGGCAGTGATATTGATCTGGGCTTTCACCAGCTTCGTGGTCGGCTCTGACGGCTTGCCGCTCTTCAACATCGATCTCGAACCCGCGCTGGCGCTGCGCGTGGCCGCGGTCGCCACGGTGTGCGGGGTGCTCGCGGCGGTGGCGCCCGCGCGCCGCGCCGCGAAGCTCGACCCGGCGCAGGCGATTCGCTCGTGAGCACAGACGTCGGGGACGCCGCAGACGCCGCAGATGCCACAGATGCCGCAGATCCTGCAGACGCCGCAGCCAATTCACACGTCGGCGCCGCCACTGTCGGCACCGCGGCGGTGCCGCTGATAGCCATGGACGGCATACGC
>Ga0209181_10008848_pt1 | contig 13409 bp, 10 predicted proteins | sample MAT05_FD_187208 | JGI IMG/M metagenome (GOLD analysis project Ga0209181, IMG submission 187208) | Freshwater microbial communities from Lake Fryxell liftoff mats and glacier meltwater in Antarctica - MAT-05 (SPAdes) (version 2) | ecosystem: Environmental > Aquatic > Freshwater > Ice > Liftoff... | reverse complement strand
AGGGTCGTTTTCGTCCGCGTTAAAAACTGTATTGGAGAAATACTCAGACACGCTTTGCGCAATAAACAACTTTTGCGCGTCCGTCATTCCGGCGGTGTGGGATTCAAAAATGGGGATCACATTGGCAGGTTGTTCGTATTACCGCTGGTTAATACTTCCAACCCATATCCATACGACAGAGGATTGCGACAAATCACGGCTCCCACGAAGAAAAGACGAGATGCAATTCTTCCAACCCATATCCATACGACAGAGGATTGCGACTTCTTGGGCGGTGTTTGAATTTGTGAAAAATAATATCTTCCAACCCATATCCATACGACAGAGGATTGCGACTAGGCTACGAATGAGCCCACATCGTCTCTCTTCGTCTTCCAACCCATATCCATACGACAGAGGATTGCGACTCCGCCGTGGTAGGTACAGAGATAATCCTCTGCACCACTTCCAACCCATATCCATACGACAGAGGATTGCGACCTGGTTGCGCTAATCAGAAGAAGCAGGAACCACCTTCCAACCCATATCCATACGACAGAGGATTGCGACTTGATTCCTATCCCGACATCGGTTGTCGCGATTCGCTTCCAACCCATATCCATACGACAGAGGATTGCGACGCATGCCGTCTCCCTGCGAGTAGTTTATGGCTCCAACTTCCAACCCATATCCATACGACAGAGGATTGCGACGTTGTGATCGTTGTGATCACGTTGCCGTACTGGCTTCCAACCCATATCCATACGACAGAGGATTGCGACCTATGCTTAATAGATTACTAAAAGAATCGCTTTCTTCCAACCCATATCCATACGACAGAGGATTGCGACATTAGCGGCATTCACAACGATAGAAGCGGGAGTTCAGCCAACCCATATCCATACGGCAGAGGATGCCATATTACTGATGGGCTGACTTCAAGTCAGCCCATCAGTCCCCACCCGAGTCGGCCCATTCTTTCCAACCCGGCAAAGGATTTGGACCAGGATTCCGGGGATTAAAAAACGATTGGAAGGATTTTTTAGCCCAATCTATACAACGGGCGAGCAGCAGGATTTGTGGAACACGCCCTGCGTTGTCCTGCTGCGCAGCAGGAGCTCGTGGAACACGCCGCTTTTTTGCCATTCGCCGTGCGTGGATCATGCACACGGCAGAGAATTACGAGCTCGTTTCAGCCCGCCTGGATACACTTCCGGCCCATAACCACCCGGCACACCCCAAAGCCTTACCGCTCTTTCCAATCCTTTTCTAATCCTTCCAATCCTGATCCAATCCTGATCCAATCCTGATCCTCCAACCCCTATCCACCCGACAAAGAATCATCATCAGGAAAAAAGAGCGGCGTCTGAGCTGGCTCAGGCTGAAGCCTCGCACTCCCCCATCACCCGCTGCAACTCATAATATTGCTGGTCGAGCAACCGCTTCAGTTCGAACAACTCGAACCGATAATTGAAATGGTAGAATTTATTCTCAAAATGATTTTCCCGGGTCGGGAAAAAGCCAAGGAACAGGGCGTTCCAGCGGATGCGGCCTTTGCCAGTGAGCTCCCGGATCGGTAGGTGGAGGAATTCTTCTTTGGGGTAGTAGCGGTAAATGCCCCGCATTTTTCTTAAAATATCAATGGTCAACGCCCGTTCGGGACGGCGGTTCTCCTGGCGAAACTCGCTGATTTCCTGGAAGTAACGCTCCATTTGATCGGCGTGCCGGCGTTCGGCGATGCGCTCCCGGACACCCAGACAAGGGTAACGGGCCGGATCCGTATCTGCCAGCACCTTTAACACGGCTAATGGATCAAAAGGCAGGTCGGATTTGAAGGTCCAGGGTTTGGCCTGGCCGTCTTCCCCGATATTGACCCAGCGGAACTTGACTTCATGGGTCAACTCCCCAAACACAAAGTCGAGAAAACGCGGGTCGGGGTGGAGGCGGTAACCGCTGAGGGTTTGAAGGAGCAGCGAGACCACAGTGCTGCGCCCGGCTTCGTCGCTGCGGCGCAGCACGTCGTAGGCCGACAGGATCCGCTGCTGAAATAAATTTTCCACTATTTCACGGCTCAATTCCGCCTCTGTATGGCGGACCGACAGATCGCAGATCGTTTTCAATTCCGCTTGGGCGTCATAACCGAACGCCAGACTGTCCGGGTGGGCCACCAGGTCGAATGGATTGAAATACAACCAGTTGAGCAAGCCGGAGCCGGTGAGTTCGGTGACGCATTTTTCCAGAAAACTTTGTCCTTCCGTCGGATAGGCATGATAGGCCGTCACCCAGCGGCGCAGGCAGGTCACCAGGATGCGCCGGGCATCCAGATCGGGCATCCTCCGGAAATCCGACCATTCCAGCCCATCGCGCACCCGCTCGTACTCCGCTTCGGTGTCTCCCACAAATTGCCTGAACACTTCCCGTTTCAGATTGGGTTGCACCTGCAACCAACCCGCTTTCCCGCTGAAATCGCGGATAATTTTTTCCACCACCCCAAAGGCATCGAAGCGGTAGCGGGTACAATCCGGGTGGGCCCGGACATCACCTTGTGTATTGAGATCGAACCACCGCAGCGATCCTGGAACTTCGGGATCGGGCTGCATGACCAGGCCCGGGATCAGTTGTTGGAGTGCAAGGCGGAGAAACTCCCCCCCGGTTCCAACCTCGCCCGAAGGAGTATCCTCAAAAACATTGTAGCCCAGCAGGCAGGACTGTATGAACTGCATGACCGATTCCCGGGGATCGTTGAACGAGCGGTGGCGGCGCTGCTCTTCGGAGCGGTAGCGGTGCAGGCGATTCTGCTTGGCTTTCAACCGGATCAATAATTCCTGGCGCAACCGCTGCTCTACTCCGGTCCGGTCAAGGGTGGCTGTGGACAGCAGGCTGACGAGTTCGCCCGTACTGGTTTCAATTTCGAAATCCTGCAAAGACACAAACACAAATTCGTCGTTGAGCACTTCCACCCGCTGCACCCAGTTGTATTTGCCGCCACCGCAAAGTTCGAGCACCAGTACCTCCAAAAAACCGGTGTAAGGGTGTACAGAGCGGAACACAATCTCGCCTATTTCGCGGCAGCGTGCGACGATGGCCCGGTTGTCAGGCAGTTCAGAAGCGCGTTTGCCCGTATCCAGTACATAGTCGTTGGGAAGTTGGTCATAAATGCGGCAGAGGGCGTTGCTGAGTTCTTCGGCGGTGGCGCGCAGGTTGTATTCACTCGTCTGTGAAGGGCACTGCTGTTTTTGCTGATACTCCCGCAAACGATTGGCATACAGGACGATGTAATTGAGTAGCCTGCGTTTTTCATCGTCTACCGAGTCCCAGGCGACGCGGCCGGGGGTTTCGTTTTGAAAAAAACTGATGAGCAAGTATTCATACAATTGCGCCGATTGCGGGTCTATCTGGGTACGCACCCGTTCGCAATGGCTGTGCGCCCGCCCATAGTTTTCGACACTGAGCGCATCCTGGGCGAGCAGCAATTCGCGACGGAAATCGGCTTTTTGCTGATAGGACAGCAAGCCCATGTTTTCTGCCAGGGCGCCTTCACCTGCAACGGGCAGGTTGAGCGTTTCGGGAATAATAATATCATCTGTGGGCGTAAACAGGGCGAGCGGCTGGGCTTCCCCGTGCACGGTTTGCAGAAATGCGCCACGCCAGCCAGCAGGGAAGTTCTTTTCCGATAAATTTTTTACAACAAACTGAAAATCACCCCGAACCGTCTCGTTCCGTTGTAAGTACTCGGTCAACGGGATTTTGGCCAGTTTGCCCTGTCGCAGGGTTTCGCCGAATAAATCCTCCATTTCATAGGCGGCTTTTTTCAATTGAGCGTCGTCGGCAATTTTTTTCAGCAACGCCAACTGCGGCATCAGGTTGAGCCGGTCGGAAGCAGCCAGCAAATGGGTTTGAGCAATGTCGAGCGGCAGCGGCAAATCGTCGGCCACCCAGGCAGCCGCATCGCGCAGCGGAACATTTTGCAACAAGGTATACGCTACATGAGCAACGCGCTGTAGTTGGCGATCCCGGTCAAAACCCGACTGCTGCACCGGTTCCGAAAGGCTGGGAGCCACCGGAAATGCCTGAAAGTCTGTAGGAATGGCCGCACTGCGCGCATAGGCCACCAGAATTTGGAGTGCCGGACGCCGTTCGCGTTCGAGGCGCTTGGCAGTTTCCCATTCCCTGCTGGTATCCTGACCCAGGTAATCGGCAGAAAAAACAGCGATACACAAATCCGCCCACTGAAGCCAGGCTTCCCCATTCAATGCATTCTCTGCTCCGGCATAGAGGCTGCTTCGGTCGCGCAATTCGAGCCCGCGCCCCGAAAAGACTGCGCGCAACTGTTTTTGCAGCCCCTCCACCACACCAGCGTCGGCCACATTGAAGGAGAGATAGATGCGGACAGGTGCAGCCATGGGTGGTGAGTTATGAGTTATTGAGTTATGAGTTATTGAGTTATTGAGTTATGAGTTATTGAGTTATGAGTTATGGGTTATGGGTTATGGGTTATGGGTTAGGAGTTATGAGTTATGAGTCACCCGACAACTTTCAAGCAATAACTCATAACTCCTAACTCCTAACTCCTAACTCCTAACTATTTCACTGCTTCTGCTGCAAAAGGGCGCCGCCGTTCGGTGTAGAAGGTACCATGGCGGGATCGATGCCTGCACCTTTCAGAAGGTCATCATACTGTGTTTTCATATCGGCCGTCATGGTGTTGATGCGGGCGATCAAATCCTCATTGGCTTTTTGGTCAATGGCCAGGGCCTGCATTTCTTTTTGGAGATCTTCTTTGCTGATCTTGCCGGCGGTATAATCTGCCGAGAGACTTTTCAACTTGTCGGAAGAATCGTTGTATTGCGCCATGCTGGCGGTCAACTTGGTATTGATGGCACCGGAGCGTTCGGACAGTGCTGCAAATTTCTCCGTGGCTTTAATGCTCATCGGTGCCATGTTGAGGCGGGAGGCCACTGCGCTAGCCTCTGTTTTCACTTTGGACATGCTGCTCATGGTACTGTCCAATACGGTTACATCGGCTTGCACCTGTTCCACAACCGCTTTGTCCACGTCATTTTTGCATGCAACTGCCAGCAGGACGGCCGCAGAGAGGACGAGAGAGAGAATATTTTTCATGTTTTTTCAAAAAAATTAAAAGTGAACCAAACAATCGTTTGGAAAAGCCCCGCAAAGGTAGGCGTTTCCAAAATTTTTGAGAAGCCCCCTTTGAAAATCACTTGCATCCAGCCCTGACACTTTTTCTACCTTTGCGGCGATTGGTTCCTAGTTATCAGTTCCCCGGTTGTTCGTGAACCAATCACAAGTCTTCAACAAGATACATCCGGGAAACTGACCACCAGCAACTAACAACCGACAACCCACACGCCATGCAACCGTCCGCCAACCGCAGGTATATCAATGTGTTTCTTTCTTTGGGAAGCAATATGGGCAACCGTGCCGTCAACCTGCGCACTGCCGCCACGCTCATCGAAAAAGAAATCGGCAAAATTGCCAAGTCCAGCCATCTGTACGAAACCCAGCCCTGGGGCAACACGGAGCAGGACGCGTTTCTCAATCAGGTCGTAATGGCCAACACCACGCTTGATCCGCGCGAGATCCTGGAAGCCATCACCAGAATCGAGCGTGAAATGGGTCGGCAACGGGCAGAAAAATGGGGCCCGCGCCTGATTGACGTGGATATTTTGTTCTACGGCAAACGCGTGATCCGCGACAAAGGACTGGAAATTCCACATCCAGAATTGCACCAACGGGCCTTTGTCCTCGTGCCGATGATGGAACTCGATCCAGAGTTCGAACATCCGATCCTGAAAAAGCCCATTGATGAACTCTATATGGAATGTACCGATGAGTCAACCGTCGTCATGCTGGGGGAGTGAACGAACGATGAACGATGAACTGCGCAATGCCCTCGTTCATCGTTCATCGTTCATCGTTCTATCCAATGCTTGCCCGCACAAAATCTACAAATAAGGGGTGTGGGTTCTCCACGGTGCTTTTCAATTCCGGGTGAAATTGTACCCCTACGAACCACTTGTGGTCTTTTAACTCCATGATTTCCACCAGGTTGGAGTCCGGATTGATACCAACGGCGGCCATGCCTGCCTGCGCAAACTGGTCGAAGTAGGCATTGTTGAATTCCCAGCGGTGGCGGTGGCGTTCGCTGATGTTCATGGTGCCATACGCTGCGTGCGCTTTCGATTTTTTCTTCAATTCACAGTTGTAGGCACCGAGCCGCATGGTACCGCCTTTTTGCGTCACCTGTTTTTGATCAGCCATCATGTCAATGACGGGATGAGGGGTCAGTGGATTGACTTCCGTGCTGGCGGCGCCTTCCAGTTTCAGGACGTTGCGGGCAAATTCCACGCAGGCGCATTGCATCCCGAGGCAAATGCCAAAAAATGGCACGTTTTGTTCCCGGGCATAGCGAATCGCCGTCAACTTACCTTCTATGCCGCGCTCGCCAAAACCGGGGGCCACGAGGATGCCGTTCAAGCCGGACAATGCCTTGCTCACGTCTTTGTAATTGCCCTCTAACGCTTCGGCATGAACGGGCACCACGCGCACTTTGCACTCATTGACTGCGCCCGCATGTACGAAGGCTTCGTAGATGGATTTATAGGCATCGGGCAATTCATTGTATTTTCCAATCAGGCCGATCTTGACTTCATGGAGGGGATTTTTGAGTTTGCCCAAAAAGTTTTTCCACGAAGTAAGGTTGGGCTCTTTGGTGTCTTTCAGGTGCAATTTTGAAATCACGACCGAATCCAGGCGCTCTTTCAGGAGCAGCAGCGGCACATCGTAGATCGTCTCGGCGTCTATCATCTCGATGACCGAAGCGGTTTCCACATTGCAAAACTGCGCCATTTTCCGGCGGATATCAATGCTCAGCGGGTGTTCGGTGCGGCAGGCGAGGATATCAGGCTGCACCCCGAGACTGAGTAGTTCTTTGACAGAGTGCTGCGTGGGTTTGGTTTTTAATTCCTTGGCCGCATTGAGATAAGGCACCAGTGTCAGGTGGATGACCAGCGAGTGCTCCCGACCCAATTCCCAGCGCAATTGGCGCACCGACTCGACATAAGGCAGCGACTCGATGTCGCCGACGGTGCCGCCCAGTTCGGTCAATACGATGTCGTATTGGCCTGTTTGGCCCAGCAGCAACATCCGCCGCTTGATTTCGTCGGTGATATGCGGAATGACCTGCACGGTTTTGCCCAGATACATGCCCTCGCGTTCCTGGTTGATGACCGTCTGGTAAATCCGGCCGGTCGTCACGTTGTTGGCCTGCGAAGTGGGCGTATTCAGGTAGCGCTCGTAGTGGCCGAGGTCGAGGTCGGTTTCCGCGCCGTCGTCGGTGACGTAGCACTCGCCATGCTCATAGGGATTGAGCGTGCCGGGATCCACGTTGAGGTAGGGGTCAAATTTTTGAATGGTGACTGAAAAGCCGCGCGCTTGAAGCAATTTGGCAAGCGAGGCACAAAGGATACCTTTTCCGAGCGAAGAGGTGACACCGCCCGTAACAAAGATGTATTTCGTCATAGTATGTGGTACGAATCGTTACGGGACGCAAAGGTAGACAACCCAATCGGGGAATTCGGGGATTTGTATCAGCGATTTCTTGTAAACTTCTCAAATCCTGTCCTTCAAACCACGGATCCAGGTCCCGAATCTGGTATGCGGCAATATCCATTTTTCAAATAAAAAATACCCCAGCAACGCCACGGCAATCCCTGCTACCACGTCCAGCACATAGTGATGCCCGGTATAAATTGCCGTCACCCAGATGCCTACTGCAACCGTTCCAAACAACCAGGTCAGCCACCGGCGACGGGTTAGGCGCGCATAAAACCATCCGACGAGCGGGTAAGCCGAGTGCAATGAAGGCATGGCTGCAAACACGTTGGAATTGCGGGTATAAATCCGATGGAACAGATCCATGTGGAGAAGCGCATCTACCCGGTCCAGTCCCGCTGCTGAACGAGGGACGTTGGGGTTCAGGTCGAAGCCATATTCCGCCACATACCAGGGTGGTGCCGCCGGATACAGGTAATAGATGGAAAAGCCGATGAGATTGACGAAGAAAAAACACCAGGCAAAGCGCAGGTAGAGTCCCGGTTCCCGCCAGTACAGCCAGGCACCCAGCGCCAGCGGAAGCGGCACCCAGGAAATATAAAAAAAGCCGGCCAGCAGATCGAGCCACCAACGGGTATGCTGCGCGCACCATTCATTGAGGGTCAGCAGGGTATCGCCCATTCGGACCCCAAACCAGTTTCGGTCAAACTCGTATAAATCGCGGATATGGACGGTATTCACGGTCCAGTTGGGCGCAATGCGCAGCGAATCGTACAACATCCAGTACGCCAGCCAGACGCTCAGCGCCAACACGCCGCGGCGTGTCCGCTCGCTGATCCACCAGAGTGTGACCACCAATCCCCACAATATAACATGCTCTGTCCGCAGCCCCACAACAGCGCCAAACCACCCGAAATAAGCGGCGGAGCCAACAAGCCACCAGAGTAATTGAGCATTGAAAATGGAGAATTGAGGGGATGGAATGGGTGGAATAGAATGATTATTCATCATTTAAGACGCTCTTACAGTGTTGCAACCGCTGCCAGGCGGTATAATTCGCCAGCAAAGCCAGCACGAAAATGGGAAATGTAAATAGGGTGATATTTTCAAACAAGGGAATATCTGTATTGGGATAAACATACCGAAAAGGTCCGACCCAGCTTTGTATCAGGCCGCATAAAATAGCCGAAACACCGATCAAAACAATGCGCTCCGGGCGTTGCATCAGTCCGTCGCTGCACTCAATGCCCAGTCCCTCGGCCCGCGCTCTTACATAACTCACCATCATGGAGCCGATCATCGCCAGGAAAGCAAAGAGCGAACTCAAAAAATAATGGTGCGACACGAGGTAAAAACAAATACCCAGGAACATGACCAACTCTGAGTACCGGTCCAGCACCGAATCGAACAGCGCCCCGAACTTCGACGATGTGCCGCTCACCCGCGCCAGCCTTCCATCCATCATATCGAACAGCCCGGCAAACAAAATCAGTGCCCCACCCCACCCTACATCACTTAAATCCATGCGCGGTTGTCCGGCGCCGTGTATGAACACGATGGCAACGCCTATATTCAGTAAAAAACCAATGAGCGTAATGGTATTGGGGGTAACACCAGCCTTCGCCAGGCCAAGTATGAGCGGGTGGATGACCCGGTAAACAGCAGGCTGGCCGTATGTTTTGAGCAAATTAGACATGATAACTTAGTTATAAGTTATGAGTGATGAGTGGTGACGGGAGGAATAGGTCATCAAGTAATTATGTTTAGACGGGAATGTTCAAATAACTGTATGAAAAAAATCGCACAACCGACTGATCGTCAATAGCAACCGAGACACAATACACAAAAAACTAAACGCGCTTGTTCAGACCCGGAATACAACGCGCCGGTTGAACCAATAAATGACACCCCACACGCTTATAGCGGCAATTGCACGGCCAAACATACGCGGCAATGTCAGTGCGTCACAGAGCACCGCCACCAGGATTGCATTCAGCGCGATGCAAAGCAATACGCCAGCAACGTAACGGCTTCCGGCCGTCCAGCGCTCCACGTCCGAATGTGCAAACACCCACAGCCGGTTCAACGTCCACGACACCCAGGCGCCACAACCTGCACTCAACAACGCGGCTACACCGTCAGGCAGGTTTTTTCCCAAAAAACCAAGCAGGTAAAAAACAAAAAAATCCACTCCCGTAGCCACAACAGAGGTTGTGCTATACCGAAAAAGCATTGATTTAAGCATAGTTCTGCACAGATGGAGCCTACTTTGCACTATTTGCTGATTTCAAACACTAAAATAGATGTGCCTACCTTCCGGGTCGGTTGCACATCATTGAGCCAGACGTAAGCTCCCTGGGGATGCACACTGTCTCTGTTAAGGTAATAGTTGACACTCAGGTACACGGTATTAACCCCACTATGAAGGGCCTCCATCCCTTTATCAGGAATAGGTGGCAGTGCTATACCCAGGTCGCTGAGTTCTACCAAACTGTAAAGATCGCCCCATGCAGTCGTAGCCATTACACGCGGGCTGGAGAGGTCGCTTTTAGCGTACAACAGGTCTTGCCCCCAGTCAATATTGGAATCAACGAGATAATACCGGCTGCGCGACAACTCGTTGAAATAAGAAAGATGATGGGGCCATGCTGCACAAGAACTGCAAATGTGTACCAAAAGCAGCCCGATAACGGTATATCTTAACCATGTACGCTTTTGTACAATCAAAAAGCCTGCGCCCATCGCGAGAAATGGATAAACTGGCAGGATGTAGCGATGGCCGATATTGATCGTGCCTAGAGAGCACACGATAAATAGAACAATGGGAGAGATCACCAAACAGGTGGCGACAACGTCCGGCAAAAGAGGCTTTGACACCAACCTGCTGGCGCGTGCGGCAATACTGGCAACAGCAAAAAAGGCAATGAGCCCCAGCAATGCAATCGTAGGAATCGTTGATTTTAACAGAAAAGTCCAGAAAAAATACGACCGCCAGCCCCTTGGAGCGTACGCTCCCATGAGGTACTGGGGCGGAACTTTGTCTTTCCATACATCCTGAAACATGGCGTGTAACGTCTGCATGCCAAAGCCTTTCAAGAAGTCATAAGCAGGTATCTTGATGTGCATCAACTGCTCCTTCGTTGTACCTAAATTGGCGGCAAATTTTCCAATTCCCGCTTGAATCTTAACGCTGTCTCTTCCCATGCCTATTTGCGCGTCTTCCGACCCCGATTTCATTTGAAAAAGGTAGATGGCCCAAATCATAAACAGTAAAATGAACGGGCTGAGCAAGAACCGTTTCAGGTGCAAGTCGGTCGTTTTCCTCAAAAGGACGATACAAATAATAGTGGACAGGAATAGCGAGCCGGCCGTAAACTTGGTCATAAAAGCAACCCCTGTGGCAAAATGCAGGAGCAGGAAGTTTTGCCAAGAGGGCTTTGTCAAATAACGCCACAACGAAAAAACCGAAAAACAAAATGCCAGCGCAAATCCAGCATCCAGCGTAGCAAGCTGTCCGTGACCCAAAAAATTTGGCTCCAACGCCAAAAACACGACCGCTGCGAATGCTGCCGACCTACCCCATAAAGTCTTTGTCCACCTGTAAACCAATACCAACAAGATAAGCGAGAGCAAAATAACGACCGTTCGGGTGCTCTGAAGTATGCACTGCCAGGACACCTGATTCCGAAACAGAAAATCCTTGCCATATCCTGGCCAGCTATAATAACCGAGCTGATCTTGGGGCAGCGGATCGGCTCCCACGATGAACAGCGGAACCGCAAAAAGGTAGCGCAGCAGTGGCGGGTGGGTGGGATCGGTATAGCGACCGGTAGTCAGAAAGTTAAACCCTGCGGGGACATTGGCCAGCTCATCATTTACAGGCGCAAATTTTAGTTGCGCATACGACATGATGACAAAGACGACGACCAGAATAACTCCCAGAAGCATAGTTGCCAGCAGTTCCTTTTTTGTAAGTGTGGACAATTTCATATCAGCCGCAATAATACGCCAGATAATGCTCCTGCCGCCAAGTCATCCAACATCACGCCCCAGCCATGCGGCACGGCTTCCAGTCGCCTGATGCCCAGGGGCTTCCAAATGTCAAAAATGCGGAACAAAACGAACGCAGCGAGCAAGTGGGGCACATCCACCGCGTGGCCCAGCATGGCCACCCAGAGACCCGCCACTTCATCGAGCACGAATGGCTTGGGGTCTTCACCCCAGTCTGGTGCAAGGTCGCGGGCAGCCTTTGCCCCGAGGAACGAAGTTACGACGGTTGCAGCAGCCAACCCTGGAAGCATCTGAGCGCCCGACCAGCCGAGGAACGGCAACAGGGCGAGCACGCCTGCTGCCGTTCCCCAGGTACCGGGTGCGACGGGCAAAAAGCCCACTCCGCCGACGCTACCCGCCCATTTCTGCCACGAGCGCGTGGTCGGCGGCCATTTCTTCATAATAATCCAAACCAAGGTGGGTGATCAGGTCTTCGCCCATGAGGTAGCGCAACGTGTTTTCAAGTTTGTGCAACTGCTTGAACACATCGTGTATGGGCTCCAGGCCCGGCGCTGTTTGCGGGGCTTTGAAGTAAAACGACAGCCACTCCTGGATGCCGCTCATGTTGGCCCGTTGTGCCAAATCAAGGAACAGCGCGAGGTCAAGCACGATGGGTGCGGCCAGAATCGAATCGCGGCACAGGAAGTTGATCTTGATCTGCATCTGATAGCCAAGCCAGCCGAAGATGTCAATATTGTCCCAACTTTCCTTGTTGTCGCCATGCGGTGGGTAGTAGTTGATTCGGATTTTATGGTAGAGTTCACCGTAAAGTTCCGGCTGCTGCTCAGCGTTGAAAATACCATCCAGCACATTGCCTTTCGATACCTCTTTCGTGCGGAAATTTTCCGGCGCGTCCAGCACTTCTCCATCCCGGTTGCCGAGGATGTTCGTGCTGAACCATCCTTTAACACCCAGCGCACGGGCATTCAGGCCGGGCGCGATGATGGTTTTCATCAGGGTTTGCCCCGTTTTGAAATCCTTGCCGCCGACGGCTACGTTCAGATCGAGCGAAAGTTTGAGCAAAGCCGGAATATCACAGGTCAGATTCGGCGCTCCGTTGGCAAACGGCACTCCGGATTTGATGGCTGCGTAGGCATAAATTTGGGAAGGAGCGATCTCCGGGTCGTTGTCGCGCAGCCCTTGCTCGAAGGCCTCGAGCGAAGCATGCACCGCGCTGGCCTCAATATAGGCTTCGGTAGAAGCGCACCATACCATCACCAGCCGGTCGCAATTATTTTTAGCCTTGAAATCGCGGATGTCGGCCATCAGTTGCTCTGCCAGATCCATTTTGGAAGATCCGGTTTTCACATTCGGCCCATTGATGTTGCGCACATAGCGCGAATCGAATACGGCCGACATCGGCTGGATTTGCTCCAGTTCCGGACGCAGCGCATCAAGCAGGTGTTGATCCAACACCTTCGCGTGGGAAGCCGCCTGGTATACATTGTCGGAAAAAATGTCCCAGCCGCCAAACACCAACTGGTCGAGTGACGCGAGCGGCACAAAATCCCGGATGAGCGGCTGGCGGTTGTCGGTGCGCTTGCCAAGGCGGATGCGCCCCATTTGGGTGAGCGAGCCGATAGGCTGTCCCAAGCCCTTGCGGGAGGCGACTACCCCGGCGATGAATGTGGTGGCCACCGCTCCCAAGCCAGGTGTGAGGATGCCAAGTTTGCCCGTAGGGGGCGGTATTTGTACGTTTTTATCCATGAGTTGCAGTTTGTAGAACAGTTGTTTGTTGAGTTGATGAGGGTTGATGAGGGTTGATGAGGGTTGATGAGGGTTGATGAGGGTTGATGAGGGTTGAT
>Ga0209181_10008847_pt1 | contig 13409 bp, 6 predicted proteins | sample MAT05_FD_187208 | JGI IMG/M metagenome (GOLD analysis project Ga0209181, IMG submission 187208) | Freshwater microbial communities from Lake Fryxell liftoff mats and glacier meltwater in Antarctica - MAT-05 (SPAdes) (version 2) | ecosystem: Environmental > Aquatic > Freshwater > Ice > Liftoff... | reverse complement strand
GGTTCAAATTATTAACGAGACCAACTCAAAATCCACCACTTTGACTGACAATAATCTGGTGGCAGGTCAAATCTATGAGTATTACATAAAGCGAACCATGGGTAGCCTCAACGCCCATGGTTACGCACATGTAGCCCTCAACGCTAATCCGGTGAATACCCGTGGAAAAATTCTGATTTTCGTGGATTCTACCACTGCCGACGCATTGGGCGTTGAATTGGTGCGCTTGAAAAATGATATGCGTGGCGACGGTTGGTGGCCCATACCTTTCCATACCGGCCCCTCTTCAACGGTGCAATCTATTAAAAATCAAATTATTGCATCTTACAACGCCGACCCGATCAATGTAAAAGCCGTGCTGATGCTCGGCAGCGTTCCCATTCCTTATTCAGGCAATGCTGCTTGGGATGGACATGGAGACCACCAGGGCGCATGGCCCTCTGACGCTTATTATGCAGATATAAATGGCAACTGGACTGATGCAACGGTGAACAACATTACGCCGAGCCGTATGGCCAACGTGAACATTCCTGGCGATGGAAAATTTGACCAAAGCTATTTGCCCTCCGTGGCTGAACTCCAAATCGGTCGGGTAGACTTCCGTCGGATCAACGCCCCAGCTTTTGGTGCCGCAGACCAGATTGGATTAATGAAACGGTATTTGGACAAAGACCACAACTGGCGAATTGGCGCATATACCGTAGAAAACAAGGCCTTAGTGGACGATAATTTTGGCTATTTTTCTGGAGAAGCTTTTGCCTCCAATGGTTACCGAAATGCCTATCCCTTGGTCGGGGAAGCGAATATCGTTGCCACAGACTTTTTTGACGGAACTGAATCACAGTCCTACCTGCTCGGATATGGATGTGGGGGCGGCAATTACAATGGTGCTGGTGGCGTAGGCTCAAGTTCCAACTTTGCTACAGACTCCGTTAATATCGTTTTCTCCAATTTATTTGGATCCTATTTTGGCGATTGGGACTACGAAAGTGATCCATTCATGCCCTCGGCTTTGGCTTCTCGGGGCGGCATCCTGACTTGCTCTTGGGCTGGAAGACCGCATGGGTTCAATCAAGCCCTGGCATCCGGCGAAACCATCGGATATTGCAACAAAGAGACCATGAATGCACAATTCAACGCCAGCTATGTGGCTGCGTTTGGCAAAGGTGGCGCCCATGTTGCTTTGCTCGGCGACCCCACCCTGCGCGCCCACGTGGTAAAACCGGCGACAAACCTGACACTTTCTAACCAAAATTGCCAAAGCGTAGTACTCAACTGGACTACTTCGGCAGATGCTGTGGATGGCTACCACATTTACCGCGCCCCATCACAGGATGGCCCCTATGCTTTACTGACAACTAACCTGATTTCTGGCACCACTTTCACAGACAATAGTCCCGTTCAAGGCACTCAATTTTATCAAGTCCGAGCCATCAAAAACGTAACTACCCCCGGTGGAGGCACGTATGCAAACAATTCGATTGGCCCCATTAAATCCATCGAATTTACGTCGCCACCGCAGGTGAATGCAACCGTAAATGGGGCACTCAATTGTAGCAATCAATCCCTGCAACTAGAAAGCGGGAACAATGATCCAGTAGCAACATTTGCCTGGACTGGGCCAAATAATTTTGCTTCAACCTTATCTAGTCCTACTGTCTCTGTAGCTGGAACCTATGTGGTAGTTGTAACCCTCGGCGTTTGTACGGTCACTGATGAGCTTGAAGTTGTGCAAGCACCAGACTTAGCGGTAACTTTTGATCCAGCTGTGGCAGACTGTGATGGGGCGTTCTCCATTTGTGTTCAGATAAGTGGAGGCACACCACCTTACAATTACCTCTGGTCAAATGGCAGTACCGCAGCATGCACCACAGTCATCACCCCTGGAGGTGTCAATCTAAGTATTTCAGATCAGGGGGGCTGCTCCTTCCAAAGTGCGAATATTATCATCAATACTCCACCTCAAATCACCATTCCCTTTTTCGTTACAAACGAAACTGCCCCTAACGCGAACAATGGAGCTGTAGTCCTGGCCCCTACAGGTGGGAGTGGATCATTTGTCTATTTGTGGAGCAATGGCGCTACAACAAAAGATTTAGTGGGGCTTTCTGGTGGCACTTATACGGTTACGGTGACCGATCTCGCTGGTTGTACTGCCACAGTCACAATTGTGGTAAATACTACTTCTAGCACAGCAGAAACTGAACTGTTCGAGCAATTCCTGCTCTCCCCAAATCCGACCAATGGCCTGGCCTCCCTTTCGTTAAAACTCCGTGAAGCCGCCGCGCTTCGAGTTGAAGTTCGTGATGTGGCCGGGCGATTAATTTGGGAGAACCCTAGTGTACAAACCGACGCCTTGAATCTTCCGATTGATTTGACTCAAAGCCCTGCGGGCATGTACACCATCTCCGTTTGGGTTGAAAATCTGGTCTTTGTGCGGAAGTTGGCTTTAGTACGGTAGGATGGACTTTAGTCCGTCGGGATTAAGGGCGCTTACGCCCTTAATCCCATGATATGCGCCGTAAACGGCGCATATCCCGACGGACTGAAGTCCATCCTACAGGTTAAAATTGCCGGGGCGATCCAACTCGCTCCGGCAATTTGTTTTTAGCCCCAAAACAACTTGGCGTAATTTTGGCTGCCTAAACCTCGAAGGTTTTCAAAATCTCCGAGGTTTCATATCAAAGCCCTATAAACCATTCATAACAATACCATGACCAAGCATCTCGCCCTTCAGCTATTGATCTCGCTCCTCTTTTTCTCCTGTGGAAAAAACACTTTGCCACAGCGCGACACAATAGCTGAAAAAAGCGAGCCCTACGACCTCTTTGCTTTCCAAAGATCTTACCCTGACCGCGATTTCGACTGGCAGGCTTGGCACAATAAAGTGCAACAAACCCGCTTATCTGAAACCGCCCAATCCCGTCAACTTAATTGTGGTACCAACCTCAGCAACTGGACGCCACAAGGCCCCATGAATGTCGGAGCTCGTTGCAACACCCTGGCAGCCAAGCCAGACGATGAAAATACCGTGCTGGCGGGCTTTTCAGGAGGAGGAATATTCAAAAGTATAGACGGTGCGGTAAACTGGCATCCTGTTTTTGATGAAAATCCTGAACTTTCTATTGGCGATATCATTTTCGCCCCTTCCAACCCTAATATTGTCTATGTTGGTACTGGCGATCCAAATGTGCCTTCTATCGTATTCAATGGCGTTGGTATATTCAAAAGCAGCGATGCGGGCGAGACTTGGCAGCATCTCGTAAATGGCCCATCTGGCATCATTTCAAAAATTGTAGTGCACCCCAGCAATCCATCCATACTTTGGGCTGCCGCCATGGGAAATCCTTATGTGCGCGACAATGACCGGGGTATTTACAAAAGCACCGACGGAGGCAATTCCTGGCAACAAGTGCTTTTTGTAAGCAATCAGGCTGGCGCCAGTGATCTGGTACAATGCCCCCTCAACCCTCAGATTTTGTACGCCTCCTTCTGGGATCGCATCCGCAACAATCAAGAATCCGTAGTGTATGGAACAAATGGACGGGTGTATAAAAGCATCGATGGGGGCAATACCTGGTTAAAGCTAAGCGGTGGTTTGCCAACCGGGGTGATGGGGCGTTCTGGCCTCGCCGTTTCGCAAACCAACCCGGATAAAGCCTACGCAGTATTTATTGATTCGCTCAATACCCCTGGTGGGCTTTACAAAACCATCGATGGTGGCAGCAGTTGGACACCCGTGAACATCGTCCAATTGGAAGATGCCTGTAGTGACTTTGGCTGGTTTTTTGGTAAAATAACCCTCAACCCGAGTAATGACGAGGAGATTTATTTTCATGCTATTTTGCTGTGGCGAAAACCTCCCGGGAACAGTGGCTGGTTCAATGCTGCGGGTGGTCATGCCGATAGCCATGACCTTATTTTTACCGCAAGCGGACGTCGGTATTGGTCGAATGATGGAGGCGTATATCGCAATGACGGCCAGGTATCCTGGGCAAAGTCCAAAAACCTGCCAGTGACCCAGTTTTACCGAACCACTTACAACCCGCATGAACCGGATAAATATTGGGCCGGCGCCCAAGACAACGGCATCCAGAAAGGAAACGGAATGAACCCCAACAACTGGGTTCCAGTTTTTTCTGCCGATGGGTTCAATTGCGCGTTTGATCCAGCAAACCCTGAACATTTTTGGGTCGAAATTCAAAACGGAACCATTCATGAAACAACGGATGGCGGCGACTCCTGGCAATTTGGCACGGCCGCACTCAACACTGCTGACCGAACCAATTGGGACACGCCTTTTTTCATGAGTCCACACATACCCAATAGACTTTACGCCGCCACCTATCGAGTTTATGGAAAAGATGCTGGCGGCGGCTGGGGATCAATTTCGGGCGACCTGACCGATGGGATTATTCTGCAACCTCGTTTTCATACGGTTACCTGCCTCAACGAATCGCCCGTCACGGTCAACAAACTAATAGCTGGCACTTCAGATGGCAATGTTTGGTTACGCAATGCTGCGGGCATCTGGACGAATATCACTCCAGGGCTGCCGAATCGTTATGTCACTTCTGTACGCTATTCCCCTACCCTTTCCAATCGAGTCTTCGTTACCCATTCTGGTTTCCGCGACAACGAGAACATTCCACACATCCACCGTTCTGATGACAATGGGGCTACTTGGCAAGACATCTCCGCTGATCTTCCTCAAGTCCCGGTAAATGACCTTTTCCCCCTCCCAGGTTATGCGGACCAAGTCTTGTTCGCCGCAACAGACATTGGGGTGTATTTCACAACAAATGGCGGGATAACCTGGAATCGATTGGGCGGAAACATGCCCTATATCCCCGTCTTTGATTTAGAAAACAACCCTGTGCGCAAGGAACTGGTGGCGGCCACTTTTGCCCGCGGCATCTGGACGTTTCCCTACGATTCTGTTTTTGTACAACAGAATCCCGTCACCGTGAGTCTCGCCGGAACTGTACGCGACGAAATGGGTGAAGGGGTAGCTGAGGTAGCACTCGACGGAAAATTAAGCACGCCGGATGGCATTTTCAATCTAAGCAATGTGTCGGGTTGTGCACCCTATACCCTAGCACCTTACCGCAATGACAACCCACTCAACGGACTGACTACCTTTGATTTGGTGCTTATTTCTAAACATATTCTCGCCATAGAACCGTTAAATTCTCCCTACAAAATGATCGCTGCCGACGCTAATCATTCGGGCAGCATCACCACCTTCGACATCGTGCAATTGCGGAAGCTTATTCTGGGTATTGACACCGCGTTTGCGACCAACACCTCTTGGCGTTTTGTGCCAACAGACCATGTATTTGAAAACGCACTCAACCCCTTTCAATCGGCATTTCCCGAAACACTAGGCGTGCAGGTATTGACCGCCCCGCTCGCCAACCTCGATTTCACCGCCATCAAAATCGGTGACGTAAACAATACCGCCATCCCAAACCTAAGCACATCTGCTGAAACACGAACCGTTGGGGAATTGCCTGTTGCGGTGTTATGGAGCCACGATCTCAGCCAAAAGACTGTAGAAGCGGTTTTTGCTTGTCCCTTTACGACTGCGATTGCAGCGCAATTCACCCTGCAATTTGATCCAGAACAATTGATTTTTGAAAAAATAGAACCCCTCGCGCCAGATCTTACCTTGGAGCATTTTGGGCTAAATCGGGTTGGACAAGGTTTTTTGACCTTCGCTTATTCATCAGAAGACCTGACCTTGTCAGAGGAATCGGTGCGTTTCAAGGTTGTTTTTCGATCGAAAGGCAGGGTTCAATTAAACCAGCAAATAAGTTTAGCCAATTGGCCAACACCTGGCCTGATTTATCGCGCTGACGGCTCGGCATTGCGCCCTGTGTTGGATTGGGGCGAGGCTATGCCAACAGTATCTCCCAATCCGTTTGGCTTCGGTGGCACCTGGGTTTCGGCGCAAAATCCAGAAATTATGGAGGTTTTTGACGCGAACGGAGCGCTCCTGTTCTCCAAAAAAATCGCGTCGAAAACGCGCACCCATTTAGATGGAACGCTGTTTCCACGTGCTGGAGTGTATTTTTGGCGAATGGGCGGGCAAACCGGGAAGTTTGTTTTTATGCCTGAATAGACCCATGGACAACACAAAGATGGCCTCAGATGCTTTGTCATCTTAAAGACCAATTTCTCAACGAATTCCAACTTTAACACCTAAGGTATTCCATAATTGATCAGAGTGTTCGACTTTTGCCGACCCTTTTTGACAAATATATAATCGGTATGCTGGCTATTGCCACATCCGGGTTATTCCCCGGATGCGGCGCTAGAGCAGTTGCCACCGTCCCAAAATAAAACCGATTATTCGTCGTTAGACCGACTCTCCTATTTCTGCTCAACCATTTTAGTAGTCTCGTTTTCAGGGTTTCCTCTGGAAAACCGGCACTTTTTTCGGTCAAAATTATGCTGACCTAAACCGCACACCGTTTAGACGTTGAACAAACAATGCAGTTAAAAAAATATGTTTGCTATTGGTTAGTCATTGCCCTAACCCTGATCTCCAATGTTGTTGTTTTTGCTCAAAAAGAAGAAATTCAACAACTTTCAGACTTGGAAGAACCGACAGACACCTCCGATATTTTAGTCGCCAAAGGTGTTTATCCCGTTACCATCACAGATGCTGAACTTCGCGAGCGACTTGGGTCGCTGAGTAGTTGCCTCGAATTGCGTTCCACTGGTGTAGTAAAAGGGTATATTAAAACCTACGTGCGCATCCAGACCGAGAAAACGCGTAGCATGCTCGGCAAAAGACTCACCTATTTCCCGCTTTATGAAGCAAAATTTCAGGAATATGGTGTGCCCGACGACTTGAAATTTCTTTCCGTTGTGGAGTCGGCACTTAACCCAAAAGCAATCTCCCGCGTTGGAGCTACCGGACTTTGGCAGTTTATGCCCAGCACTGGTGGCGAATATGGCCTTCGGACCAACACTGCTGTCGAAGATCGCAGCAACCCCGTAAAGAGCACAGACGCTGCCGCCCGCCACTTACGCGACCTTTTTAAACAGTTTGATGATTGGGCACTTGCCCTGGCTGCTTACAACAGCGGCGCAGGACGTGTAAACGGCGCCATTCGCCGTGCTGGAAGCCGCAATTTTTGGGTGATCCAAAAATATCTGCCAGCTGAAACACGAAATTATGTGCCGGCCTTCATTGCGGCTACCTATATCTGCAACTATTTCCAAATCCATGGCCTTGAGCCAAATTATCCTGATCTGGATCAGCAATTGACGGATTATGTCAACGTATACGAGGGCATTTCGTTCCGTGACATTTCTGATGCGACGGGTATAGCTTATCAAGTGATTAAAGACCTTAATCCTGGTTTTAAGCGAGATTATGTCCCCCCAACTACGGATGGGCACTTTGTAATTGTACCAGAACGTGTGATGCCTGCTTTCATCCGTTACCTTAACACGGTAAGCAGCGCGCGGAAATATAAATTGGAGAGCATTGAAAAATACACCAGCGCCGACAATGGTGATGGCCGCTACTGGGTCAGCAACGCAAAACCGAAAGAAATAGAGCATATAGATCGGTTTGCAGCACGGCTCGGCATCTCTGGGGCTCAGTTGAAATCCTGGAACAGCATGGAATCCAACTATGTGCAGCCGGGTCAGATGCTTAAACTCTACCGTCCGGTTTATGTACAAAAGCACTCCGGCATTCGTATAGAAGCCCCCGGTGCTGCCACTATTTCACCCAGCAAGCCTGCTGCACCCAAGAAAAACAACGTTCCGGCCACCAAAACCAAACCTGGTGGCAATCAGGCGTTGTTAGTACAGGAAGAACAAGCCCCGCGCGAAAAGCAATACCAGTATCATACTATGCGCCGCAACGAATCGTTCGAAGATATTGCCCGGCAGTATGCCACTTCGGTGGAAAGTTTGCGGAAACTGAATAATCTTGATACTGCCAAATTTGGAACGCGGTTGAAGATTAGGGAGTTTTAAGGCGTGATTATTTAGACCCGAACCGGCTTTTTTAAATAAAATTGCAGCCCCCCAAAGTTTTCATGAACTTCGGGGGGCTTTTTTGAATTAAAAAAACGGATTTTTGCGCATCCCTCCCAATACCGAAGCCTAAGACGCATAAATCTAATACCAACCAAGTTTCTAGTTCACCCATCTACCGTTCATCTATTCACCCGCCTACGCCAAGGCTTTAGCGGGTGAACATTCAACAATCTACCTGCCCATGCTTACCCGTGCACTTATCATAGAAGACGAGCCAGAAGGCTTGGAAAACCTCAAAAACCTGCTCCGTATGTGCTGCCCCGAGGTAGAGGTTGTGGCTGAAGGCGGCTCCAATGCAGACCTGCTTCGTTTGGCCGACGATCGTAGCAACCGCTTCGATGTAGCATTTCTTGACATTAGCCTACCCGATGGGCTTGTTTTTCAGGCCCTTCAACAACTTGAGGAATTGCCTTTTGATATCATTTTCGTAACGGCCTTTGACAAGTATGCCATCCGAGCATTCGAGTTTGCAGCCATTGATTATGTCACAAAGCCCATAGAGCGAGAAGAATTGATCCGTGCGGTGAGCCGCATTAAGCCGCGCAATACGCAGACCAAGGCTCGCCTTGAAGTGCTCCAGCAAACCTACAACCCCAATGCACCCAATGCCTTCAACAAAATTGGGATCTCAGCGATGGACGGCGTACATTTCGTGCGTCTTGTCGACATCACCCGCTTAGAAGCTGAAAATAATTATACCCATTTTTTGCTTAAAGGGGGAACCCGCATCACTGCCAGCCGTACCATAAAAGCCTATGAAGATGCGCTAACAAGCTTCAACTTTGTGCGCGTTCACAAAAAGCATATCGTGAATATGAACTTTATGAAAACCTATATAAAAGGCGAAGGTGGCTACCTCATTATGGAAAACGGGGACAGCATCGAGGTATCGCGCCGCCAAAAGGTAAACCTCATGGATGCGCTCAAACGTACACACGGAGAGACTTGGAAATGAAAAGGGGTCATTTCGTCATTCGTCATTTCGTCATTTGGGTCATTTCGTCATTCGTCATTTCGTCATTAGGGTCATTAGGGTCATTTCGTTATTCGTCATTGAACCTGCAAACCTTTGAACCCCGAAAACATTCAAACCATCAAACCACGCACAATGGGATTTTTTGACAAATTTTTTAACAAGGAGAAAAAAGAAGACCTCGATAAGGGGCTTGAAAAAACGAAAGAAGGACTGTTCGGTAAATTGGGCAGAGCGATCACTGGCAAAAGCACCGTAGACGAGGAGGTGCTTGACGAGGTAGAAAACATCCTGATTTCAAGCGATGTGGGCCTGGATACTGCTGTTAAAATCATTGAGCGCATTGAGGGACGGGTTAGCCGAGACAAGTATATCAACACCGCAGAACTGAATGAAATACTCCGCGATGAAATCGTAGATCTGTTGGCCGAGAATAACACAGAAGACGTAGAAGACTTTGACCTTCCGGTGGGCAAAAAGCCCTACGTGCTGCTCGTTATTGGCGTAAATGGCGTGGGTAAAACGACCACCATTGGTAAGCTGGCCTGGCAATTTAAACAACGCGGCCACAAGGTTGTGCTGGGTGCTGCAGATACCTTTCGTGCCGCCGCAGTGGATCAACTCAAGATTTGGGCCGACCGTGTGGGCTGTGACTTTTATTCCAAAGGTATGAATGCTGATCCGGCTGCTGTGGCCTTCGAAACCACCCAATATGCGCTTGAGCACAATTGTGATGTGGCCATCATCGACACCGCCGGGCGTTTGCACAACAAAAGCCATTTGATGTTGGAACTGGGGAAAATTCACCGCAGCATGGACAAAAAACTGCCCGGAGCCCCGCACGATGTCTTGTTGGTTTTGGACGCAAGTACGGGACAAAATGCGCAGGAGCAAGCCAAACAATTCACTGAAGTTGCTCCAATCACCTGCCTCGCACTCACAAAACTTGATGGCACTGCCAAAGGTGGCGTGGCCATCAGCATCAGCGACCAGTTTAAAATTCCCATTCGATATATCGGTGTGGGTGAAAGTATTGATAAGCTTCAAATTTTCAACAAACGTGCCTTCGTGGAGTCCATCTTTGGAGGTAAACAATTGGGATAAATTTGTTACCAGTTTCAAGTTGAAACCATCATGATACAAGTCCTACACATTTCCGCCGAGTGTTATCCTGCTGCAAAAACGGGCGGTTTGGGCGATGTAGTCGGCTCCTTGCCGAAGTACATGACCCAGGCAGGCGTACTTTCCGCAGCGGTCATCCCGAAGTATTCCCTTAAATGGATAGAAGGCCGGGAATGGATTACAGTGTACAGCGGAGCGATTCGCTCGGACTGGCGTACCATTCATTTTTCTGTGCAACAGGAAAAAAGCAATGCGCTGGGCTTCCCGTTTTTTGTGGTGGATATCCCAGGGCTTTACGACCGACCGGGTATCTACAACGATCCAGGCGGCTGGGCTTATGGCGATGAAATTGAGCGCTACCTTGTCTTTCAGCAAGCAGTGCTCCAATGGGTGATTTCATTCTCCGAACACGAGCGGCCAAGGGTATTGCATTGTCACGATCATCACACGGGACTTATTCCGTTCATGGCAAAATATTCGCCAGACTTCCGGCCATTGGCAGAAACGCCTACTGTTTTCACCATCCACAACGGGCAATATCAGGGGGCTTTCAGTTGGAGAAACCAAAATATTTTACCTTATTACGATGCTGGGGCTCGGAGCTACCTCGACTGGAATGGGGCAGTCAATCCGATGGCTTCGGCTATTAAATGCGCCTGGGCAGTCACTACAGTTTCGGAGAGCTATCTTTTTGAACTTCACGAAAAAAGCCTCGGATTGGAGTCTCTTTTCCGCTTGGAATGGCACAAACAATGGGGCATTATCAACGGCATTGATGCACAAGTATGGGATCCTGCTACCGACGCCGCATTGCAGCATAGGCTTTCACCCGCCATGGATTCAGCTACTGCGGACAAGGAGAATGATATTCAAAGTTTTAAACAAAAAAATAAGCAGGTGTTATGCGAGTGGTTTGGCTTGCCTGAAGCATTACCTATGATTAGTTTCATTGGACGAATGGTTGGGGAAAAAGGCTCTGACCTATTGCCCGATGCTTACCGCAACTATCTAAATGCGGGTGGATCAGCGACCTTCCTGGTCTTGGGTACAGGTGAAACCTGGACCCAAAATGAGTTCCGCGCCATGTCACACCAATACCCGGGTCGTGTGAATGCGGTAATTGATTACAATGAAGCACTCGCGCACCAAATCTATGCCGGCTCCGATTTCCTGATTATGCCTTCGCGTGTGGAACCTTGTGGCCTCAATCAGATGTATGCGATGCGCTACGGAACCATTCCGATTGTGCGCTCTATTGGTGGCCTTAAAGATACGGTGCCAGATATTGCGGAACCGGATGGCACTGGTTGTGGTATTCGTTTTGACCAACCCACGCTGAGCGATATTGGGCACGCCATCCATCGAGGAGCAGCGATGTGGCACAATGAACCCGGCATTGTGGCTTTATTGCGGAAGCGAATTATGAGCGTTGATTTTTCCTGGGAAAATACAGTGGACAGATATTTTAGTGTTTATCAGCGGATTGGGGGAAGAATAGCGGTAGTACGGGAGGAGCAACCCGCCTTCGTTGAAACTTCGACGGGTAAAAAAGGAGCAGTTTTACCTGCAAAACCTTCGAGGAAGAAGCGCGGTAGCAAACCTGCAGTGAAGTAGAAAGAGGGCGGGAAGAAGTAAAGCCGGATGTCAGGATTCAATTCCAGCGTTTATTCGAAGCGGAACTGCACAAGATGGAAGCAGAAAAATAATTTGTCATACACGCGCTTTGCTGTACGTTTGCTCGGAATCAATCAGAAAAAACAACACCCGCCATGATAAAAATGATTTGCCTAATTCTCGGCGGTGGCGCCGGGAGCCGTTTGTACCCCCTTACCGAAAAACGCTCCAAACCTGCTGTGCCCATTGGTGGCAAATATCGTTTGATTGACATTCCAATTTCCAACTGTATAAACTCAGGCGTAAAGCGAATGTTTGTGCTCACCCAGTACAACTCAGCGTCGCTCAATGCACACATCAAGAATGCCTACAACTTTGACCATTTTACACAGGGTTTTGTAGATATTCTTGCCGCCGAGCAGACGCCTGGCAATTCAGGTTGGTTTCAGGGCACTTCCGATGCCGTGCGCCAAAGCCGTAAGCACTATGAGCGTCATGAATTCGACTACATCCTCATTCTTTCTGGCGACCAGCTTTACCAGATGGATTTCAAAGCCATGGTGGAGCACCACATGGCGCAAAATGCTGATGTAACCATCGCTTGCCTGCCAGTAGATGCCCGTGATGCTACCGGATTTGGTATCATGAAAGTAAATGAAGAAGGCTACATCCCTCGTTTCATTGAAAAACCCAGCGCCGATTTGTTGCCAGACTGGAGCAGCGAAGTAGGGGCACTCAACAAGAAGCGCGGGCGAAATTACCTCGCTTCTATGGGCATCTATATCTTCAACCGACAGGCACTAAGCGACTTGTTCGACAATTACCCGGATGCGACGGACTTCGGCAAAGAGATCATTCCTACAGCCATTGGCGAAGGGCGCAAGGTCTCCGCATATCAATATGATGGCTACTGGACCGATATTGGTACCATTCGCTCTTTTTTCGAGGCCAATATCGAGCTCACGGATCACATTCCACAATTCAACCTGTTCGACTCCAGAAAAGTAGTGTATACCCGTGGCCGGATGTTGCCTCCTGCAAAATTTTATGGTGGCACCCAACTTAATCGCGCCCTCATCGCAGAAGGATCCATTATACATGCACGCGTTATTGAGGGATCTATCATCGGCTTGCGGTCTCGCATTGGGGAAAACACCGTCATAAAAGACGCTATCGTGATGGGCAACGATATATACCAAACTTTGCAGGAAATCGCTTCGCAAGAAGAAGAAGTTCCGCTTGGTGTGGGGCACTATTGTCACATCGAACACGCTATTTTAGATAAAGATTGCCGCATTGGGAACAACGTTGTGATCAAAGGCGGCGACCATTTACCAGATACGGATGAGGATGCGTATGTAATTCGCGACGGCGTAGTGGTCGTGAAAAAAGGTGCAACCATTCCCGAAGGCACACGAATCATGTAAATGATGTATGAACTATGAAGTATGATGTATGAACTATGATGTATGAACTATGATGTATGAACTATGATGTATGAACTATGAACTATGATGTATGATGTATGAACACGCCAAAAAAGCCGTTTATAGTTTATACATCATAGTTTACAGTTCATACATCATACTTCATAGTTCATACTTCATAGTTTATACATCATACTTCATAGTTCATA
>Ga0209181_10008845_pt1 | contig 13411 bp, 11 predicted proteins | sample MAT05_FD_187208 | JGI IMG/M metagenome (GOLD analysis project Ga0209181, IMG submission 187208) | Freshwater microbial communities from Lake Fryxell liftoff mats and glacier meltwater in Antarctica - MAT-05 (SPAdes) (version 2) | ecosystem: Environmental > Aquatic > Freshwater > Ice > Liftoff... | reverse complement strand
CCTTGTGCGGCGCGTACATGCGCCACATCGCGCGCTCCAGGTCCTTGCCCATCTGCGTGCTGTCCTGCGTGCCGAAACGGCACCACTCGCTGCCCACGCAGGTCTTCACGGTGCGCAGTGCCTTGGCGTAGGCGTGGCCGCTGGGCATGCCGATCTCCTTCCACACGGCAGGCAGGTCTTCCTTCTTCACGCCGAGCAGGTCGATGCGCTGGCCGCCGGTCACTTTCACGGTGGGGATCTTGAACTTGTCGACGGCGTCGGCGATGCGCCGCAATTCGCTGGACGTGGTCTCGCCGCCCCACATGCGCGGGATCACCGAATAGGTGCCGTCCTTCTGGATGTTGGCGTGGCTGCGCTCGTTGATGTAGCGGCTTTGCGGGTCGTCCATTGCTTCCTTCGGCCAGCTGCTGATGAGGTAATAGTTGACCGCCGGCCGGCAGCTCGCGCAGCCGTTCGGCGTGCGCCAGTCCAGCGTGCGGTAGACCTCGTCGACGGTCAGCAGGTGCTGCTCCACGATGGCGTCGCGCACGGCCTGGTGGCCGTGCTCGGTGCAGCCGCACATGGCCTTCCGTTTCGGCGCGGCGCTGTAGTCGCCGCCGGCGGTGAACATCAGCAGCTGTTCGACGAGGCCGGTGCAGGAGCCGCAGCTCGCACTGGCCTTGGTCTGCCTGCGCACCTCGTCCAGCGTGAACAGACCCTTTTCCTTGATCGCCTTGCAGATGGCGCCCTTGGTGACGCCGTTGCAGCCGCAGACCTCGTCGCTGTCCAGCATCGCGGCGGCCTTGCTGTGGCCCTGGTGGCCGACGTCGCCGATGTTGCTTTCGCCGAACATCAGCTTGTCGCGGATGTCGCCGATCTTGCGGCCGTCGCGCACCAGCTTGAAGTACCAGCTGCCGTCGACCGTGTCGCCGTACAGGCACGCGCCGACCAGCCGGTCGTCCTTGATGACGAGCTTCTTGTAGACGCCGCCGCAGGGGTCGGACATGACGATCTCTTCGCAGTCCGGCCCGCCGGTGAAGTTACCGGCCGAGAAGAGGTCGATGCCCGTCACCTTCAGCTTGGTGCTGGTCTGGCTGCCCAGGTAGCGGCCGATGCCGAACTGCGCCAGGTGGGTCGCGCAGACCTTGCCCTGCTCGAACAGCGGCGCCACCAGACCGTAGGCGATGCCCCGGTGCGCGGCGCATTCGCCCACCGAATAGATGCGCGGGTCGGTGATGGTCTGCAGGGTGTCGTTGACGACGATGCCGCGGCTGCAGTAGAGACCGATCTTCTCGGCCAGCAGCGTGTTCGGGCGAATGCCGGCGGCCATCACCACGAGATCGGCGGGGATCAGGCTGCCGTCCTTGAAGCGCACCGAGCCGACCCGCGACGAGGCCACGCCGTCGACGCCCACCGCGGGCAGCAAGGCCTCGGTCTGCGCGCCGATGAGGAACTTCAGCCCGCGCGCCTCGAGCGAGTGCTGCAGCAGCGTGCCCGCGGTGACATCGAGCTGGCGCTCCATCAGCCAGGGCGCGATGTGCACCACCGTCACCTGCATGCCGCGCACGGCCAGGCCGTTGGCGGCTTCCAGGCCGAGCAGGCCGCCGCCGATCACCACCGCGTGCCTGTAGCGCGTGGCGGCGTCGATCATCGCGTTCGTGTCGTGGATGTCGCGGTAGGTGATGACGCCCTGCAGTTCCTTGCCGGGCACCGGCAGGATGAAGGGGTTGGAGCCGGTGGCGATGAGCAGCCGGTCATAAGGCTCGCGGGTGCCGTCGTCGGCAATCACGACACGCTGGCGGCGGTTCACGTCGACCACCGTCCTGCCCAGATGCAGGCGGATGCCGTGGTCCTCGTACCAGCTCAGCGGATTCAGGATGATCTGCTCGATGGTCTGCTCGCCCGACAACACGGGCGACAGCAGGATGCGGTTGTAATTGGGGTGCGGCTCGGCGCCGAACACGGTGATGTCGTAGAGGTCGGGCGCCAGCGTCAGCAGTTCTTCCACGGCGCGGATGCCGGCCATGCCGTTGCCGATGACGACCAGCTTCAGGCGCGGGCTGGCGGTGGCGTCGATGCCGGGAACGGGGATCGTCTTCGTGTCCATCTTGCTCTCGCTCCCGCTCTCAGAAATACCAGGCCACCACCGCCACCAGGCGGCCGGCACGCAACACGGGCAAGGCCACCAGCGACTGCAGGCCGGCGGTACGCGCCGCTGCGCCCACCGCGCCGGGCTCGCTGGCCGCCGCGCCGCCGAGCGCCGGCACGCCGCTGATGAAGGCACGGCCCAGGCAGCCCTGGCCGCGTTCGATGAAGTCGTCGCCGCCGGCTTCAGACACCGTGCCGGTGGCCTCGCAGAAGCCGCCGCTGCGGTACAGGCACTCTGCATGTCCCTGGCCGAAGGGCAGCCACGTTTCGAAGCGGCGGACGATCGGCGTGGCAAGCGCGGAGAGGAAAGCCAGCACATGGGCCGTCTCGCCCGGTGTGCTGCAGGGAATGGCGAAACCGCGGTTGATCCCGACCTTGACGGCGCTGTCGGCGCGCAGGAAGCCCGCCCCCTTGCCGAGGTCTTCTATGAACACCGGCAGCCCCGATTCCCAGGCCGTGCCGGGCAGGCCGTTGCCCTTGCGGAAAGCGGTGCGGCGCGAGATGAACTCGAAGGCATCGGCCGTGCTGCCGTAGTAGCCGTCAGCCAGTGTCATGTCCTTCGACGCGGCCGGATCGTTGCACCACAGCTCGATGGCGCCGGCGTGTTCTTCGTCGTCGCCGCAGAAGATCACCAGCACGGCGGTGAGAAAGTCGCCGGCGAAGATCGGCAGCGCGATGCCGCAGGTCAGGCCCTCGGCCTCGGCCGCCTTCGTGCGGCGAAAGGTCGAGCCCTCGAACTGCTTCAGCACGATGGGCCGGCCTTCCTCCCAGGCCTGACCCGGCAGCCCTTCGCCCCGGCCGAAGCACATCTGCCGGCTCAGCGCGCCGAAGCGCGAAGCGCTGCCGTACAGGCCGGCACTGAATTCGAGCAGGCTGCGGTCGTTGCCGGGCACCCAGACCTCGACGACGCGGATGAAGGTCTTGCCGACCTCCGAGGGCAGTGGGGCCGACACGGAAACTGAAACGGCATCGGCCATCATGCGGTCTTCTCGACGTGGCTGTGCCGCGTGTAGAGGAAGTCGATGACGGCCTTGCGGTACTGCACATAGGCGCGGTCTTCGGCCAGCTCGACGCGGTTGCGCGGCCTCGGCAGATCGACGCGCAGCACCTCGCCGATGGTGGCGGCGGGCCCGTTGGTCATCATCACGATGCGGTCGCTCAGCAGCACGGCCTCGTCGACGTCGTGCGTCACCATCAACACGGTGGCCCCCGGGCTCGTGGCTGCAGGCGCGACGATCTTCATCAGCTCGTCCTGCAGGCGGGCGCGGGTCAGCGCGTCGAGCGCGCCGAAAGGCTCGTCCATCAGGAGCATCTTCGGTTCCATGGCCAGCGCGCGTGCGATGCCGACGCGCTGCTTCATGCCGCCCGAGATCTCGTGCGGACGCTTGACCACCGCGTGACTCATGCCCACCAGTTCGAGCGCGGCCAGCGCGCGGTCGTGCAGTTGCCGCTTGTTTTCCCTGTCGCCGAAGACACGTTCCACGGCCAGCAGCACGTTGTCCAGGCAGCTGAGCCAGGGCAGCAGCGAATGGTTCTGGAACACCACGCCGCGGTCGGGGCCGGGGCCCTTGAGTTCGCGCTCTTCCAGCAGCAGCAGGCCGCTCGTCGGCGTGGTCAAGCCCGCCACCAGGTTCAGCAGCGTGCTCTTGCCGCAGCCCGAGTGGCCGATCAGCGTGACGAACTCGCCGCGCTGCACGTCGAGGTTGATGTCGCGCAGCGCCACGTAGGGCCCGCGCTTGGTCGGGAACACCATGCCGGCGTCCTGGATCTGCAGGGTGCGCCGGGTGTTGAGGGCCGGGGTGGCGTTGACAGTCATGGTGCGTGCCAGTTCAGCTGTAATCGAAGCGTTTGGCCACCGCCAGCAGCGCCCATTCGAGCAGCAGGCCGACGATGCCGATGACGAAGATGGCGACGATGATGTGAGCCACGTTCAGGTTGTTCCACTCGTCCCAGACCCAGAATCCGATGCCGACGCCGCCGGTCAGCATCTCGGCGGCGACGATCACCAGCCAGGCCGTGCCGACGCTCAGGCGCACGCCGGTCAGCATGTAGGGCATGACCGAGGGCAGCAGGATGCGCGTGGCGATCTTCCATTCGCTGAGCTTCAGCACACGCGCCACGTTGAGGTAGTCCTCGGGCACCCGCTGCACGCCCACTGCGGTGTTGATCACCATCGGCCAGATCGAGCAGATGAAGATGGTCCAGATCGCCGCCGGGTTGGCGCTTTGAAACACCAGCAGACCGATCGGCAGCCAGGCCAGCGGCGACACCGGCTTGAGCAGGCTGACGATCGGCGCCACCGCCGCGTTCAGCACCTTGAAGCGGCCGATCAGAAAGCCCAGCGGGATGCCGACCACGGCGGCCAGGCCGAAGCCCAGCGCCACGCGCTCCAGCGAATACAGCACGTTCCAGCCGATGCCCTGGTCGTTCGGCCCCTTGCTGTAGAACGGGTCGGCAAACAGTTTGACCGCCGCATCGAAGACCGCCAGCGGCGTCGGGAACGTGGTGCTCTTCTGCGTCAGCACGGCCCAGATCGCCACCAGCAGCGCCATGCCGAGCAAGGGCGGCAGCACCCTGGCGCCGAGGCCGCGCCAGTCGAACGGGTCGCGCGGCAGGGCAGGCGCTGGCGTCCGCTGCTTCAGCGCTTTCCGCGATTTCGCGTCGATGGCGCTGCGCACGGGCGCGGCGCCATCGGCGGGCAGCGCGCTGTCACGCGGCGAATGAAAGACGGCACTGACCATGGTGGCCTCCGGTGGCGGCAAAGAGAATTTCAACTCAGGCGGCAGGCGCCGCGCGGATCTTGAAGCTGTCGGCGTACCTGGCCGGGTTGCTGCCGTCCCACACCACGCCGTCGATCAGCTTGCTGCTGCGCATGTCGCTCTTCGGCAGGCTCACCTTGACCTGCGCCGCGGCCTGCTTGTAGATCTCGATCTGGTTGATCTGCTTCGCCACCGCCAGGTAGTCGGGGTGGTCCTTCAGCAGGCCCCAGCGTTTGTGCTGGGTCAGGAACCACATGCCGTCCGACAGGTAGGGGTAGTTGACCAGCCCGTCGTTGAAGAACTTCATGTGGTTGGGGTCGTCCCAGGTCTTGCCCATGCCGTTCTGGTAGCGGCCCAGGATGCGCTGGTTGATGGCGTCGACGCTGGTGTTGACGTAGCTCTTCTCGGCGATCGTCTCGGCCATCTTGTTCTTGTTGGCCAGGCTGGCGTCGATCCAGCGGCTGGCTTCCAGCACGGCCATGGTGACGGCACGCGCCGTATTCGGGTACTTCTTGACGAAGTCGCCGGTGGTGCCGAGCACCTTCTCCGGGTGGTCCTTCCAGACGTCCTGCGAGGTGGCGGCGGAGACACCGATGCCATCGATGATGGCCCGGTGGTTCCAGGGCTCGCCCACGCTGAAGCCGTCCATGTTGCCCACGCGCATGTTGGCCACCATCTGCGGCGGCGGCACGGTGATGACCTTGGCGTCCTTGAACGGATCGACACCGTAGGTGGCGAGCCAGTAATAGAGCCACATCGCGTGGGTGCCGGTGGGAAAGGTCTGCGCGAAGGTGTATTCACGCTTTTCGGTGGCCATCACCTTGGCCAGCGAGGCACCGTCCACCGCGCCCTTGTCGGCCAGTTTCCTGGATACCGTCAGACCCTGGCCGTTGTTGTTCAGCGTCATCAGCACGGCCATGTCTTTCTTCGGGCCGCCGACGCCCAGATGCACGCCGTAGACAAGGCCGTAAAGCACATGCGCCATGTCGAGTTCGCCGTTGACGAGCTTGTCGCGCACGCCAGCCCACGAAGCTTCTTTCGTCGGAATGATCTTGACGCCGTACTTCTCGTCGAACTTCAGCACCGAAGCCATCACCACCGACGCGCAGTCGGTCAGCGGGATGAAGCCGATGCGCACTTCCTTCTTCTCCGGGGCATCCGACCCGGCGGCCCAGGCGCTTGTGCCGATGGATGTGCCGACGGCCAGCGCGGCCGACCCCTTGATGAACTGCCTGCGTCGATCGCTCATGAGACCCTCGTGCATGACCATGGAACACTCCTGAAAAGACAATGGAAAAAGGCGTCGCGACTGCATCACCCACGGTGGCCCGTGAGCGTTGCGAGTCGGACGCCTTTGCCCGAAACCTGGTGCACCAACCACGCCATTGCGGCCGATGCCGATCGGGACGTATGCATGTGGCGTGCCAGGCAAGCCTTGCCTGGGAAGACGGCATTTCAGCCAGTGGCCGGCGGGCTCCGGCGCACCACAAGAGCACGCGCACGCTTGTGATTGGTGCGGCGCAGCAGGCCCGGCTTCTGCCGGGCTTCAGCCAGGCTTCAGCAGATCACGCGCCTCGACGATGCGCCGGGCCACCTCGGACAGGCGTTGCCCACGGTCCATCGCCATCTTGCGCAGGTGGCGGTGGGCCTGCTCTTCGCTGAGGCCGATCTCGTCGATCAGCGCGCCCTTGGCGCGTTCTATCACCTTGCGCTCGGACAACCGGGTCTGCGCCTCGCCGAGCTGCTCGCGCAGCGCACGATCCTGGGCGAAGCGCGCGATGGCCACCTGCAGCACCGGCGTCAGACGCTGCGGCTGCAGGCCGGCGATCACGTAGGCGCTGACACCCGCCTTCAGCGCCTGGCGCATGGGCTCCTGCGCCGGGTCTTCGGCGAACACGACCACCGGCCGCGGGTTGCTGGACGACATCGCGGCCAGGTTTTCCAGCGTGTCGCGTGACGGCGATTCGCTGTCGACGATGACCACGTCGGGCTGCAGGCGCAGCACGCAGTCGTGGATGGTCAGCGCCGAATCGACCACGCCCACCACCATGTGGCCCTGGCGCAGCAGCTCGTCACGGATCAGCCCCACATGCTGGGCACCGTCGTCGATCAGCAGCACACGCAGCGCGCTGACCGCGGGCTCAGGCGGCGGCTCAGACGGCGGCTCAGACGGGCTTGGCGTGGTTTTCGGTGGCAACACAGCGCCACAAGCGCAATTTCCGTGCCTTCAGGCGACCTGATTCATGAACTGATCGTAGGCGGCTGTGAACGCCTCGATCTCTTCGAAGTAAGGCAGCGCGCCCGCGTCGATCTTGACGAAACGCCAGTTCGGCCGGCCTTCGACGATGCCCTTGCCGCTGTAGTTGGTGAAGTCGCCGCGTGTGGCTTCGGTCACCCAGACCGGCAGCCTGAGTTGTTCATACACGGTGTGAATGTCGGCACTGAAGAGCTCGGCCGACAGAAAGTGCAGCGGCGCATGTTCCGCCCCAGGCTGGCGTGTGGTCAGCAGGTCGTAGGCCCAGAGTTCTTCGTCTATGGCCTTGCTGCCCCAGGTGCGAACCAGGAAATAGCGCACCACCGCCGGCCGTGTCAGCCAGCCGAAGAGTTTCTTGCCCCGGCGGCCGTCCGGCCCACGCAGCGCGCGGTACAGCCAGGGCAGGCCGCGTGTGCTGCCGGGCGGGCCCCGGCGCGGCGTCTTGCCGTTGAAACCGGTGGGGCTGACGAGAGCCAGGCTGCGGTAATCACCGGGCGCTTCGGCCGCCGCGCGTGCCAGGTATTCGACCGACAGCGACAGCGCCAGCGCGTCGAAAGGCGCGTTGCCGCAGCGCTGTCTGATCAGCGTTGCCATGGCGTGCAGCGCATCGGTCATCAGGCGCGGGGTGTAGGCACGGTCACTGCGGTCCGAGAAGCCGTAGCCCGGCAGGTCCAGCGTGAACACGGTGCGCGTGGCGCGGTAGTGTTCATGCAGTGGCCGCATCTCGGCCGCCGAAGCCGAGGCGTTGATGCTGTGCACCAGCAGCAGCGGCGGGCCCCGGCCGACCACATAGAAACTGAGCCGGCCGGCCCGACTCTCGAACTCTTCGCGCTCGCCGCTGACAGCGGGCGGCAGCAGCGGCGGCGGCACCACGGTCAGATCCGCAACACCTTGGGCACGGGAGCGGCGCGCAGCCTGAAGGCATCGGGCATGCCCGAGCCGAGCAGCGGGCGCAGATACATGCGGAACGCATCGGTCACGTCGGTGCCGCTGGCGCTGAGAAACTCGTCCTCCATCGTGCGCGTCTTGCCGGCCACGGCCGACAAGGGCAGCAGTTCGTAGTCGACCGAATAGAAGCCGGTGCGCTTGATGGCCACCGAGCCGTCCACCTTGCCCCACATCGCGAACTGCACCGCCTTTTCACCCACTTCGCGTGCTTCGCGCTGGTCGACGTCGCTGGTGCAGCCGATGAAACTGCGCTGCAGGTAGCCGAAGGTGTCGCCGCGCACCCGCTTGATGCCGAGCTTGCTCTTGATCTCCTCGCACAGCAGATCGGCCAGCGCGCCGCTGCCCGAGAGTTGCACGTTGCCGTGGTCGTCGACCTCCAGGTCCCTGGCCAGTTGCGCCAGTATCGGTTTGCCACTGGCGTCGTGAATGCCCTCGGAGACAGCGATCACGCAGCGGCCGTGGCGCTCATACACGGCCTTCACGTCGGCGAGGAACTTCTCGACATCGAAGACACGCTCGGGCACGTAGATCAGGTGCGGGCCGTCTTCCGGGAACTTCTTGCCCAGCGCGCTGGCTGCTGTGAGAAAGCCGGCATGGCGGCCCATCACCACGCCGACGTAGACGCCCGGCAAGGCAGCGTTGTCGAGGTTGGCCCCGGCGAACGCCTGCGCGACGAAACGCGCCGCACTCGGGAAGCCCGGCGTGTGGTCGTTGCCGACCAGGTCGTTGTCGATCGTCTTCGGAATGTGAATGGCGCGCAGCGGGTAGCCGGCGGCCTGCGCCTGCTCGCTGACGATGCGCACGGTGTCGGACGAATCGTTGCCGCCGATGTAGAAAAAATGCTCGATCTCGTGCGCCTTCAGCACCTTGAAGATCTCCTGGCAATACTTCAGGTCGGGCTTGTCACGCGTCGAGCCCAGCGCCGAGGCCGGCGTGCCGGCCACCAGCTCCAGGTTGTGGCTGGTTTCCTGCGTCAGGTCGACGAAGTCTTCGTTGACGATGCCGCGCACGCCGTGGCGCGCACCGTAGACCAGCCGCACGTCGCGGAAGCGCCGCGCCTCCAGCACCACGCCGGCCAGCGACTGGTTGATGACCGCGGTGGGGCCGCCGCCCTGGGCGACGAGAATTTTTCCGGATGACATGGCAGGGGTTCCTCCTGCATCGATTGTGCGGCAGGTCGAATCGGGTCGCCGACATGGCAACCTCGAATGACGCGCTTGCGCTGGATCAAGCGCAGCGCTCACAGAGCCCGCTGCGGCTTGAGCCCGCGGGCCGCCATCGCTACGCTCGCAGGGTCGCCAGCCTTTCGAGGACGCACCCCATGAAGATCCGTCAGATCCACCACGTGGCCTACCGCTGCCACGATGCCCGCGAAACCGTGCTCTGGTACCGGCAGCACCTCGGCATGGACTTCGTGCTCGCCATCGCCGAAGACCACGTGCCTTCGACCCACGCGCCCGACCCCTACATGCACCTGTTCCTGGACGCCGGCAACGGCAACGTGCTGGCCTTCTTCGAACTGCCGAACTCCCCGCCGATGGGCCGCGACCCGGCCACGCCGGACTGGGTGCAGCACATCGCCTTCGAGGTCGACAGCGTGGCCGACCTCGAAGCCGCGAAGACCAGGCTGGAGACCGCCGGCATCGCGGTCATCGGCATCACCGACCACACGATCTTCAAGTCGATCTATTTCTTCGATCCCAACGGCCACCGGCTCGAACTGGCCGCCAACACCGCCACGGCGGAGATGAAAGCCAGGCTCGACGCCGTCAAATGGTCGATGCTCGACGAGTGGGCAGCCACGAAGCGTGCGCCGAAACATGCCGCCTGGATGCACAAGTCGGAGTTCGCCGGCGTGGCTGGCGAGTGAGTCCAGACCCCGGGCCGGACCGTCAACTCGCAGCCGGTTCACGCGAGGGCTCGCTTCCGGGCGCTTCTTCCTTTTGCCGCCTCAGGGCAGCGCCGCCAGCACCGTGCCGCTGACCTCGCCGAAGCCGATGCGCGCCGCGCCCGGCGCCTGGCAGAAGGCGCGCAGCGTCACCGTGTCGCCGTCTTCGAGGAACGTGCGTTGCTCGCCGCCCGGCAGCGTCAGCGGCTGCTTGCCGCCGAGCGACAGTTCGAGCAGCGAGCCGCCCTGTTCCGGCGCCGGCCCTGACAGCGTGCCGCTGCCGAACAGGTCGCCGGTGTTCAGGTTGCAGCCGTTGCTGGTGTGGTGGGCCACCAGTTGCGCCGGCGTCCAGTAGGCATCGAGCGCGTTCGACTGCGACAGGCGCACCGCCGCCTGGCCGCAGCCGCGCATCGCGGCGGTCTGCAGCCAGACTTCGAGATGGATGTCGATGGCGCCGGCCAGGCGGTTGCGCGGCGAGTCGAGGTAAGGCAGCGGCGCGGGGTCGCCGGCCGGCCGCGTGAAGGGACGGCGAAACGGCGCCAGCGCGTCCATCGAGACCACCCAGGGCGAGATCGAGGTGGCGAAACTCTTCGCCAGGAACGGCCCCAGCGGCTGGTATTCCCAGGCCTGGATGTCGCGCGCCGACCAGTCGTTGAGCAGCGTCATGCCGAACAGCCGCTCCTCGGCCTCGGTCATCGGCACCGGCGTGCCCAGCGCATTGCCAGGGCCGATAAGCAGACCCAGTTCGAGCTCGTAGTCGAGCCGCCGGCAGGGCCCGAAATCCGGTGTGTCGGGGCTGCCCTTGCGCTGGCCGCTGGGCCGCCGCACGGCGCCGCCGAGGCCGATCGACGAAGCGCGACCGTGATAACCGATCGGCACCCACTGGTAGTTGGGCATCAGCGGCTGATCGGGGCGGAACAGCTTGCCCACCGTGACGGCATGGTGGATGCCGGTGAAGAAGTCGGTGTAGTCGCCGATGACGCAGGGCATCGCCATTTCGACCTGCTTCTGCGCCACCAGGCAAAGTTCCAGGAAGGGGCCGGTGTCGCTGCCTTCCACCAGGGCTGCGGACAAGGCCGCGCGCAGGCGCCGCCAGGCCGGCCGGCCCATCGCCATGAAGGTGGCCAGGTCGCCGGCAGCCAGCGGTTCCAGCAGTTCGTGCACGTCGGCGTCCCAAGGGCACTGCGCGGCCGCGAGCTTGAGGTCGAGCACCTGATCGCCGATGGCCACGCCCACGCGCCAGGGCTCGTCGGTCTTCGATCGCCTGAAACGGCCCAGCGGCAGGTTCTGCACCGGGAAGTCCTGCCCCGGCTGATTGGCTGATTCGACCCAGCTGCGTTGGGCGGGGTCGTGAGTGGCGTCTGTCAGTGGCAGATCATTGAGTGATGGATCGATGAGTTGCGACATGGTGCCTCAGGGCTGGAATCGGTCGGCAAGTGTCGCCCAGCAATCGGCGTAGCGGCGGTCGAGCGTGCCGCCGTTCATCGCGTGCTCGGTCGGCCGGAAGCACCAGCGGCTTTCGAACATGAAGGCCAGCGTGTCGTCCAGCTTGTGCGGCGCCAGCGGCGCGCCGGAGGCCTTCTCGAACGCCGTGGCATCGGGACCGTGCGGCACCATGCTGTTGTGCAGGCTGCAGCCGCCGGGCTTGAAGCCGTCGGGCTTGGCGTCGTACTGGCCCTGCACCAGCCCCATGAATTCGCTCATCAGGTTGCGGTGGTACCAGGGCGGGCGGAAGGTGTCTTCGGCGACCATCCAGCGCGGCGGGAAGATCACGAAGTCGCAGTTGGCCACGCCGGGCGTGTCGCTCGGCGAGGTCAGCACCGTGAAGATCGACGGATCCGGGTGGTCGAAGCTGATCGAGCCGATCGTCATGAAGTGTTTGGTGTCATAGCTGCACGGCACCAGGTTGCCGTGCCAGGCCACGACGTTGAAGGGCGATGTGCCCGTCGTGCGCCAGAGCCGGCCGCCGAACTTGCGCACGATCTCGATGGGTTGCCGGTCGGCCTCGAAGGCCGCCACCGGCGCCTTGAAGTCACGCGCATTGGCCAGCCCGTTGCTGCCGATGGGCCCGAGTTCGGGCAGGCGGAACGGTGCACCGTGGTTCTCGCACACGTAGGCGCGTGTCGGGCCGTCGACCGCCACCTTGAAGGCCAGGCCGCGCGGCAGCAGTGCGATCTGGCCGGGTGCGATGTGCAGCAGGCCGAGCTCGGTGGTGAGGGTCATCGTGCCCTGCTGCGGCACGACCAGCATCTCGCCGTCGGCATTCACGAAGGCGCGCTGCATGCAACGATTGGCCTGCACCAGGTGCACAGCGACGCCGGTCTGCGCGTCGGCGTCGCCGCAGACGACCATGGTGCGCAGGCCGTCGATGAAATCGGCCGGCTCGTCGGGCATGGCCGGCGGGCTCCAGCGCATCGGGTCGGGCGGTGCGACCACGCCGGAGGCAGCACCCGTCTTCCAGTGGGCATGCGGCAGCAGCTCGTAGCCGCCGGCCAGCACGCTGGGCTGGCGGCGGTACAGCCAGCTGCGGCGGTTCTCGGCGCGCGGCGCTGTGAAGGCGCTGCCGCTCAGCAGTTCGGCGTACAGGCCATGAGCCACGCGCTGCGGGCTGTTGCGTCCCACCGGCAAGGCGCCGGGCACGGCCTCGCTTTCGAACTGGTTGCCGAAGCCGCTCAGCGTGCGTATCTCGTTCATGGTGGACTCCCCGCGGATGGAACGATGCCGGCACGGGCGGCATGGATGGCCTCGCGCAGCACGCGCAGGTCACCGATGTGGTTGGCCAGCAGCAGCACCAGGCGGGCGTTCATCAGCTCGCTGCCGGCATCGCCGAGGCCGTGATGGCCCTCGATCAGCAGCTGGTAAAAATCATCGCCCGGCGTGTAGGCATGGCGGTGGCGCTCACCGGGCACGCCGAAGTTCGGCCCGGTGTTCAGGTGGGTGTACGGCAGGTTCAAGTCAGGACCTCCTGGCCGGTGGCGCGGGCGAGCGCCGCCAGCACGGCGGCGGCGTCGAGGCGGCGCCAGCGCGCGGCCACATGCTGGTCGGGCCGCAGCAGGTAGACGGTGCCGGGGCGGGCGTCGCAACGCCGCGCCGCCAGCCCGACGATGTCTTCGACCCAGTCCGACGTGCCGTGACGAGCCTCGCCGGCCGGCATGACGAACAACGGTCGCAGCGGGATGGGTGCCTGCGCGAGGCTGTCGAACGCCGCCACCGCCGCGGCGTCGGGCGCGCCGAAGTGCATCAGCACAAAACCGGGGCCGGTGTGCGGCAGCAGCCAGCCATCGGCGCCGGGTGCAGGAACGGACGCAGGAACGGACGCAGGAACGGCCGCAGGATCGGCCGCACGAACCGGCGCATCGTCGAGTGGCGCGCCCGGGCACATCCAGCCTTCGAACGGTTCACTGTCGTGCGTGTTCAGAGTTGACGAAGTCAAGG